>Ga0082212_10001513_pt1 | contig 34283 bp, 26 predicted proteins | sample TergutNt197P3_FD_71548 | JGI IMG/M metagenome (GOLD analysis project Ga0082212, IMG submission 71548) | Neocapritermes taracua P3 segment gut microbial communities from Petit-Saut dam, French Guiana - Nt197 P3 | ecosystem: Host-associated > Arthropoda: Insects > Digestive system > Gut ... | reverse complement strand
CTGCTCGCACACCCTTCCGCTCACCGCCGTCCGCCGCACCCTCGAGCCCGTCACCACGGGGACGGCGCCCGGCGGCACCGCGATCGTCAACCCCGCCGCCGTGCCGCAGGGCGAGATCGCGATGTACGCCATCGACGTGCTCCCGGCGGGCATCCACGAGACCAACGTCGTGTGGAGCGTGGCCGAGGGGGTCGGCAACGTCACCTTCTACAACAGCAAGGACTGGGGGCGCAGCGTCATCGTGCGCGGCGTGAACGAGGGCGGCTTCCGGCTCGCCGTCACCGTCAGGGGCGCGAAGTCCACCGCCGTCACCGGAGCCCACATCCGCGGCGAGGTGCTGCCCTGGACCGACACCCAGCTCTTCTTCTACGTCATCTACGATGCGAACGGCAACCCCTGCGTCTCCACCGACGAGATTAACCGCTGGTTCAACGAGGCCAACCGCATCTTCAGGCAGGCCGCCATGCGCTTCACCATCGGGGGCATCATACCGATTTATAACAAGTATGACGAATGGTTGCATATTGGAAACTTTAATACGATGACTAATATGTGTTCATACACCAATAATACGGGCGGATTGGAGGTCTACTGTGTAGCTTCGCTTTACGGTGGGGCTGACGGGTTACACGCGGGCAGGACACAGCCCCCTGGAACTCCATGGAGAGGGCTTGCAATCAAGGAAGGGGCATTTTTGACCACGTTGGCGCACGAGATTGGCCATGCTTGCGGACTGGTGGACATTTACGAAATCAACTTTGCTAACGCGCTTGTCAGCCAGTCGCTCGTCGGTGAGCAGAACTGGAGCGGGGGGACAGGCACGGGATATTATCCTTTCAAGCAGAAGCAAGCGAATGTAGTTAGGCGGTTGCTGATGTGTCCGGGAATCGAAGATGGTGTGGATATTCCGCTCGGGCCTGTCATGGGCTGGGCGAAGGAAGATGACCCTTCAAGTTTGCCGTCATCCGTCCGCCCGGTTGGGCTGAAGGCTCTAGACGGGCAGAACTTTATGAACCGTAATCCCCGGCACTAAACGGGGTAAAACAAAGGAGAATCAGATGAAGAGAATAGTGAGCTTGGGGATGCTGGCCTTGTGTCTGGCAAAACCAATTTTTGCCCAGTCGCGGCTTCCGGACGAAATCTTCGGGGCGGAATACTTTGAGGACGAGCGTGAGTTTTCAGAAAAGGAAATTCAACGCCTCCGCGAGGAACTCAAGGATGTGGAAAGGCTGAGAAAATATCTCAGAAGCTTTTTTATGGGGGGGCTGTTTCTAGACGACGTTCCCCCGTTGTTCAAGCAGAAATTCGATGTGGATGATGAGACCATGCAGACCGCGTTGATGAACATTATCAGCGAGTCCTCCGCAACGGCAAGATGGCTAGACTTTAAAGCGGGCGATTTGCATGAGATTTCCAAGGCAAAGCATTTGTTGGCCACATCGACTGAGTGGCTGGGTGTCTGTGCGGATGCGGAGGGGAAGAAGTACCTGATGGACATTGCCACGGATGATGCGAAAGCTGGTCTATATCGTGAACGTGCGATTGGGGCGTATCTACTCCGCGCCGACGCGCAGGAAACACGGGATGCGCTTATCGGTTTTGTAGTCAATATGAGGCAGGGTATCCGCGGTATATATCATGTCATTATGCAAACGTATGACAAGGCGGAGAGCGACCCGCAGAAACGCGAGGCCATCGTCGCCTCACTGATTGTCATACTGGCACGGGAGGAGAACAGGGGGCTTTTTGCCATGATGGACAAGAATCTGGCTGAGCGGAACAAGGAATATGCGACCTCCCGCCAGCGCCTCGCGATGCTTCAGCGCATGAGCAAACTCCCGCCGACCACCTGGTACGGGGACGGAGCCAAGAGCCTAGACCCCGCGCTGGCCTCCTTCCGCTTCCGTTTCTTCAAGACCAACGTCAGCACCAACCTCACCGAGCTCATGGCGCGCGACTTCGGCAAGCCGGAATGAGGTGCCGGGAGCGCAGGGCTTCCGCCCTGCATCGTTGTTAATATTGCATGGCGGAAGCCCTGCGCTCCCGGCGTTGCAAGGCGGAAGCCTTGCGCTCCCGGAAGCCGCCGCAAAAAAAGTGAACACGGCGGCCGGACTACGGGACGACGGACAACAGGACTACGGGGCGGCGGCGAAGGATGAAGGCAGAACCATGCTATGTGAAAACCTGCCGACCCGGTTAAGGGGAAACATTTCAAGCGCACCCCATCCCGTTCAGGAAAGTATGCGTAATGTTTAAGCTTGTTATGGAGGGCGAGACAGGGGTCCCCATTGGCCACACGCCGCGCCAATGGGGTCCCCTGTCTCGCCCTCCATCGTGAAATCTGTATTTTACAGGACACTAGAAAGCAACGATATGGGGAAGCTAACGTATCCCGGCTATTCCCCGTAGTCCTTCAACTTGCGGTACAGGGTCCGCCTGCTGATGCCGAGTTCGGCGGCGGCGCGGGTGCGGTTGTTTTTACGCTTGGCCAGCGTGGCCATGATCGCCTGCCGCTCCGCGTCGGCGAGCGAGCCGCCGTCGTGCGCGGCGGCGGGGCGCCCGCCGATGCCCGCGAGCGCGGCGCGGATGTTGGCTGGCACGTCGCCGGGCGCGAGCCATTCCGCGCGGGACAGCACGACCATCCGCTCGACGGCGTTGCGCAGCTCGCGCACGTTGCCGGGCCAGCCGTAACGCGCCAGCACGTCCAGCGCCTCGGGCGCGAACCCTTTGATGTCCCGCCCGTTCCGCGCGGCGTACTCGCTCAGGAAACGCTCCGCCAGCAAGGGGATGTCGCCCGCGCGTTCGCACAGCGGCGGCAGCAGGATGTCCACCACGTTGAGGCGGAAGAAGAGGTCCTCGCGGAACCTGCCCTGCCGCACGTATTCGCGCAGGTCCCTGTTGGTGGCGGTGACGATGCGGATGTCCACGGTGACGGTCTGCTCGCCGCCGACGCGCTCGAACGCGCGCTCCTCCAGCACGCGCAGGAGTTTCACCTGCGTGGCCATGTCGATCTCGGAAATCTCGTCGAGGAAGAGCGTGCCGCCGTCGGCCATCTCGAAGCGCCCGCGCCGCTGGCCGGCGGTGCCGGTGAACGCGCCCTTCTCGTGGCCGAAGAGTTCGCTCTCGAGCAGCGTGGAGGAGAGCGCGGCGCAGTGGACGGCGACGAACGGGCCCTTGGCCCGCGGGCTGAGGCGGTGGATCGCGCGCGCGACGAGTTCCTTGCCCGTGCCGCTCGCGCCCTGGATGAGGACGGAGGCCTGCGTCGGCGCGACCTGGCGGATCACGTCGAACACCGCCTTCATGGGCGGCGACTCGCCGGTGATGCTCTCCAGCCCGTGTTCCCCGACGGGCTGGGGTTCGGGCGCGGGGTCGTGCGCCTTCAGCGCCTGCGCCACCAGCACGTCGAGGTGGTCGAGGTTCACGGGCTTCATCAGGAAGTCATACGCGCCCTGCCGCATCGCCTCCACCGCCGTCTCGACCGACCCGTAGGCCGTCAGCAGCACGCACACCGTGCGCGGGTACTGCTGATGCACGGCGCGCAGCAGCCCCAGCCCGTCCATGCCCGGCATCCGCAGATCCGAGAGCATGAGGTCAACCTGCGGCTCCTGCGCCAGCGCCGCCAGCGCGGCGTCCGCGCTCTCCGCCGTCCGCACGGCATAGTTGCGCTGCAACGCCCGCTGAAGCCCGTCGCGCGTGTTCTTGTCGTCGTCCACAATCAGAATCGTCGGGTTACCCATCCTCTCAGCCCCCTGCAAAAACAAAATACGGTGCACACAAACGACATGGATTATTGCGTTTTCCGCAGATTAAAGCAATGAAAAAAAGAGTGTTGCATACAGCGGTCGTGTTTATTAAAATGGTCGCCATGAAAACGTTTATCCATGATGACTTTTTGTTGCAGACGCCGGCCGCGCGTGAATTGTATCACGGGTATGCGGCGCGGATGCCGATTGCGGACTACCACTGCCACCTGCCGCCCGCGGAGATCGCGGGCGATATGCGCTGGGAGAACATGGCCCGCGTGTGGCTGGGCGGCGACCATTACAAATGGCGCGTGATGCGCTCGAACGGGATCGACGAGCGCTTCATCACGGGCGACGCGCCCGACCGCGAGAAGTTCCAGAAGTTCGCGGAGACGATGCCGTACCTGCTGCGCAACCCGATGTTCGACTGGTCGCACCTCGAGCTCGCGCGGTATTTCGGCTGCTTCGATCTGCTCTCGCCCGAGACGGCGGGCGCGATCTGGGCGTTGACGGGCGAGCGGCTGGCGCAGCCCGAGTTCAGCGCGCGCGGCCTGATGCTCCGCAGCAACGTCCGCGTGACCTGCACGACGGATGACCCGTGCGACACGCTGGAGCACCACGCGGCGATCCGGGCGGACGGGTTCGGCGTGCGGGTGCTGCCGACGTGGCGCCCCGACAAGGCGCTCGCGATCGACCGCCCTGTATTCTGGAACGCTTGGGTGGACGCGCTCGCGGCGGCGGTGGGCGGCACGGTGCGGACGTGGGACGATTTCCTGAACGCGCTGGGCAAACGCCACGCGCATTTCGCCGCGCACGGCTGCCGCCTCTCGGATTACGGGGTCGAGCGCGTCTATGCCGAGCAGTACATGGAGGCGAACATCCGCCGCATTTTCACGTCCGTGCGGTCGGGCAGGAGCCCCTCGGTTGCGTCGGTGGCGATGTTCCGTTCGGCGGTGCTGTTCGAGTGCATGAAGATGGACGCGGCCGCGGACTGGAGCGCGCAGATCCATTACGGCCCGATGCGCAACAACAACACCAGGATGTTCAATCTCCTTGGCCCTGACGCCGGCTTCGACAGCATCGGCGACGGGCTCACCGCGCAGCCGATGGCGCGGCTCTTCGACCGCCTCGAGCAGGCGGATGCGCTGCCGCGCACCGTCATCTACACCCTCAATCCGCGCGACAACGAGATGGTCGCCGCCATGCTCGGCAACTTCCAGCGCGGCCCCGAGGCCGGGCGGATGCAGTTCGGCAGCGGCTGGTGGTTCAACGACCAGCGCGACGGGATGCTGCGGCAGATGGAGGCGCTCTCGCAGCTGGGGCTGCTCAGCCGCTTCGTCGGGATGCTCACGGACAGCCGCTCGTTCCTGAGTTACACGCGCCACGAGTATTTCCGCCGCATCCTCTGCGATATGCTCGGCGCGGACATCACCGCCGGCCGCATCCCCGGCGACACCGCATGGGTCGGCGAAATCGTGCAAGACATCTGCTACCGCAACGCCGTGCGCTATTTCGGGTTCGACCTGCCAGCGGACGCGACGGCATGACGGCAAAATGGAATATGCAAGGAATGGAGGGCGAGGCCGCCCCCCCGTTGGCGCGACGTGCGGCCAAACTTCCCCATTGCATTGCCGCCTGCATTGGGCTATACTGATTCGCATGAAATGTCAAATCCTGCCTTCATTGCTGGCCGCGGATTTCGGGCGGCTGGCCGACGAGATACGGCGCGTTGCCGGTGCCGGTGCCGACGCGTTGCACCTCGACATCATGGACGCGCATTTCGTGCCGAACCTCAGCTTCGGCCCAGACGTGGTGGATCTCGCCCGGCGCACCTGCCCCGCCCTCTTCCGCGATGTGCACCTGATGCTCACGCGCCCGGACCTCTACATCGACCGCTTTGCCGACGTTGGCGCGGACGCGATCCTGATCCATGTCGAGGCCGATTGCGACATCTGGGAGACCCTGCGCGACATCCGCCGGCGCGGCATCCGCGCGGGTCTTGTCTCGCGCCCCCAGACGCCAGTGGGGACGCTCTACCCGTATGTGGCCCTTTGCGACGAGGTGCTGTTCATGACCGTCAACCCCGGCTACGGCGGTCAGGCCTTCATGCCCGAGGTGCTGCCGAAGATTAAGGCCCTGCGCACGGCCGCCCCTGCGCTCGACATCATGGTTGACGGCGGGATTCATTCTGAGACGGCCGCCCAGTGCGCCGCGTACGGCGCGAACCAGTTCGTCGCCGGGAGCTTCATGTTCCGGCAAACCGACATGGGCGCGGCCGTAAGGAAAATGAGGGAAGCGTGTGAACAGGCCGCTAGGCTGTAAGACGGTAAGGCAATAAGGGGCAGGATGCACGGGCTTTCTCCCCTTACGGCCTAAAGGGACAGAGGAGAAATGTTCTCGCGAAAAGTCACAATGGTCACGAAGCGTTTTGGGGAGAGGATTTTTTAAATGGTTTAAACAATCCCTCTGCGTCCTTTGCGCCTTACGTGAGAATAAAAACGGAGGAAAAAGATGGATACGAAACGGATGATTGCCGTAATCGGCATGGCGTGTGTGTGTGTGTGCGGCGCGGGCGCGGCCGAACCTGTGAAACTCTTCAACGGCAAAGACTTGTCGGGCTGGAAGGTGGTGGATTATGAGGACGGCGGCGCGGTCAAGGTGCTGCCCGACGGCACGGTGTCCTGTGCCGCCGGCAAGCCCCTGAGCGGCATCGCATACACCAACCCCGTCCCCACCATGTCCTATGAGCTTAAGCTCGAGATCATGCGTGTGGAAGGGTCGGACTTCTTCGCCGGCCTCACCATCCCGGTCGGGGAGGACTTCTGCACCGTGATTATCGGCGGCTGGGGCGGGAACCTGTGCGGCGTGTCGTCCGTCAACTATATGGATGCCTCCGAAAGCCAATGGTCGCGGGCCGTGTCGTTCGAGAACAACCACTGGCACACGCTGCGCGTCCGCGTGATGCCCAACGTCCTCCAAGTTTTCCTTGACGAGAAAGAGAAGACCTACCACGCACGCATCGAATACGAGAAAACCTCGCAGTTCTCCCTCCGTGCCGGGAGCGACATCGACAAGACCAAGCCCCTCGGCCTGGCGACCTACCAGACGCACGCCCAGTGGCGCAACTTCACGCTCACGAAAATCACCGAGCCCACAGACGACGACAAGCCGAAGGCGGAGGAGTTCTGATATTCGCGCATCTCCCCAGGACAGTCCCCGGCGGTTTGCCGTCCTGTTACCTTGTTGTCCTGATTATATAATGGCGGCAAGATGCGTCGCTCCCCTTGTGGCGTGCGGCACTTCACGCAAGAGGGCGGAAGGACGAGGGCGGTCCTGCCACGGATCAACCTTCCCGTCAAAACGCACGGGTCACCTTTGCACCGTCATCATGATGTCCTTGAATGCCTGTACGCCCAGACGCACGCGCAGGCAGTCTGCGGCGGGTTCGAGTCCCGACGCCCATGCGGCGAACGCCGCAGGGATATCCGCTCCGGCGGCGTGTGAAAACGGGTAGCCGCCGCCAAAGCGCGGGTTCATCTCGAGAAGCCAGGCGTTCCCTGTGCGGTCGATGAAAAAGTCCGTGTCCATAATCCCGGGATGGCGCGACCACGCGGATATTTTTTTCGCGCACTCGACAATCCGAGGCGCTTCGACGGTCACCGCCACATCGGTCTCTCCGGCTCTCATGCCTAACTTCCGCTTGACGAACGCGGTGACGAAATTGCCTTGCAGGTCGTTGACGATATCGCACCCGTATTCGTCGCCGTTGATACATTCTTGCACAAGGACAAGCGGCGTTTCGCAGTCGGCGACAGCATCGTCCACGCTGAACGTTTGTGCCGCCGATAGGCTCAACTGGTATGCCCACGTCAGCTCGTCCGGTGTGTTGACCTTGAACAGCCCCAGCGACCCCTGCCCGAGGCGCGGCTTGACGATCATGGGGAACACCAATTCGCGTTCCGCTGTTGCGCGGTCAAGGTACGTGCGCGGTGTCGGGATGCCCAACTTGGTCATCTGCTCAAACGTCTTGAATTTGTCCAGACAGATGCCCATCACCTCCGGCGACGGCATCACGGGCGTTGTGCCGACGGCGAGGAAACGCTCACGGGCGCGGGCGATGTAGGGCGCTTCCCAGTCGTGCAGCGAAAAAAGCAGCCGTACCTCGTGGCGCCCGCAGATTTCCAGCATGGCGTCAACGTATCCCGGCTCTTTTGCGGACGGCACGACCTCCGCGACATCCGCCAACAACATACCCGTCGCATCCCGCGTGGCATTCGCCGCGATGACCTTCCCCCCGCACGGCGCCAGCGCAGCCTTGAAGTATTCCACCAAGTACGCCCTGCGCCCCACAGCACTCAATAACACGTTCATCGTTTTTCCCTTCAATCCAGACGGCGCGACATGATGACTTTTTCCGCTGACGCTTCTGACGTGACCGCAAAGCCGAACTTCTCATACAGCGCTTGCGCGCGCGCATTGTTCCTCGCGACCTTGCCCTCCATCACGGACATTCCTTTCGCCTTCGCGGTGTCCACCAGCGACTGCATCATCACCTTCGCAATGCCCGTCCCCCGACATTCGGGGTCGAGGCTGAAAAACGTCGCGTATGCCTTGCGCGTCTCCATGTCGTTCGCGTAATACGCTTGTATGCCGACGATGCGCCCCTCGGGCGAGAGGCAAATATCGACGCACGCATGGGCGACCAATTTTCGAGCATACGCATCGAGGTCAACCTGCATCTCCTCGAGCGAGTACGGCAGGTACGCGCCCAAACGCCCCAGTGCGTCACGGAACGCCTCGAACGAGACGCCCGCCTCCGCATATTTCACAATCCTGTATTCGTTGCACTCCATGCTCAACCTCCTGCAATCATCTCGCAAATCCTGCACACATCATCCGTTTCCAAACCGTAGTAAATCGGTAGCGTCAAAATCCCGTCGGCGACGCGCTTGGCGACGGACAGGTCGCCCATGGCGACCTGTCCGCGATAACACGTGAAGTCCGTCAGCAGCGGGTAGAAATAACGGCGGGTGTAGACGTTGAACGTCTTCAACTTCTCGTACAGGGCATCACGCGACAGCGGATAGCCCTCGTGAATATCGACAGGCACATACGCGAAATTCGGCGTGTACACCTGCTGGCGCAACGGTGCTTCCAGTGCGTGGATGTTGATGCCCGGCACATCTTTCAGGCACGCGATATACGCCTCGGTCAGCATTTTCCGCTTGGCGATAATCTTGGGGAGGTCGGATAAAATCAAGTCGCCCATCAACGCTTGCATTTCGGTCATCTTGGCATTCGTGCCGACCATCATCACTTCGGTTTCGCCCTTAAACCCGAAGTTCCGCAAGTATGCGAAAACCTGTTTGAGCGCAGGGTTGCGGAACACCAAAATGCCGCCCTCGATGGAGTGGTACAATTTGGTGGAGTGCAGGCTGAACATCGAGCAGTCGCCGAAAAAGCCGATCGACTTCCCGCCGACGTCCACGCCGAACGCATGGGCGGCATCGTAAATCAGCGCGAGATGATGCTTGTCCGCGATCCGCTGGAGCGCATCCAGATTGCACGGGTTGCCGAACACGTGCACCGCCAGAATCGCGGTCGTGCGCGGCGTGATTGCGGCTTCGACCGCGGCAGGGTCGAGCGTGTACGTCTCGGGGTCGATGTCCACGAACACGGGCGCGATGTTGTTCCAGCAGAGGCAGTGCGCGGTCGCCACGAACGTGAACGGCGTGGTGATGACCTCGCCCTTGATGCCCATCCCTTGAAGCGCGATTTGGAGCGCGAGCGTCCCGTTCGTATAGACGCACAAATTCTCCGTGCCGAAAAACGCTTCAAGGTTTTTCACATACCGCTGGTGGACGGGACCGTTATTCGTGAGCCATTGGTTTTTCCAAATTTCTGCGATGCCGTCCTGATAAGCCTTCAAGTCGGGCAGGTAGGGGCGCGTCACATAAACGGGTTTGTCGAACGGTCGAATCATAATCATCCTTTGTGCGTGTTGAGCCAGCCAGAAAATGCCTGCCGCAACCCATCCTGCAACGCGGTCACGGCGCCCGCTTCTGGACACGAGCATTGGTCAAGCGTGTGCATGACATCGTGAACCGCAATCGGTTCTTTTGCGTAGCCCGCATACGCGGAGTAATAGTCGTCAAACTTGTTGCGCCCGCCGATGATGCGGTCGGACGCCTTCATCCAGATGTTCGGGATGCCCAGCGCGTCCGCCGCAATCAGCCCGTGCATGGCGGACGAGACAATCACCTCGCACGACGCGATCTGCTCCAGCACCTCCAAGGGCGGTTGCTCAAAGTCAATCACGACCGACCCGCGCACCGTCCCCGCCAGCGCGGCGATCTCCGCGCAGTCGCGCTCGGCGACGTGCGGGATGATGCCGCAGGAATATTTTTTCGGCACATCGCGCTCCAGCAGGAACGGCGCGAAAAGTCCGGCATCGCCATACGCCACGGGCTGCTCCGCCGTCATAACCCCGAGCCCCACCAACTGTTGCCGCGTCTGTTGCCCGCGCACCGCATGAACGACCATCTTGCGGAGCGGGCGCACACCGAGCTTCTGCGACGCGAATGTGAACCCCGACGAGAACACATGAATCGGCGACAGGCAGGTGCGCGTCAATATACTCGCGAAAGACGGCGACGCCATCAACCCGTCGAGGATGCTGCCGATACCGCACAGCGTGGCGCGGCGCTTCTTTGCGTAGCGCACAGGCACACCCAGAACGCGCTCGAAAATCAGCGGGTTCAGCGCGTCCCCGAAGTTGCTCGACCGGCAATAGTAAAGCCCCGTCGGCGTCATCCGCGCCCTCCCTCTCTGGCTGGCAGCAGATACTCGAACAGGAAACGGAGCGCCTTCCCGACGCGTCGCGTCGGCATCCCCCCGACAAGCGTACACGCCAAGCGGAACACCTCGCGCCGTTCCGCGCGGGACAACCCGTTGCCGTCCGCGCCGAGAAAATCCATCGCCATCTGAAAAATTTTCTGCGTGAAAAAAGAGCGATGCTGCGGGTAGAAAAACACGACGGTCTCCGACGCGATCCGCATGGCAATCCGCAGACGCGCAAGTTGACCCGCGCCCGAGAACGCGCCCGTCCCCGTGCATCGGTACACCGCCAGATGTTCAGGCAGTTGCACCACGCCCCCGAAACGGCTCGCCGCCAGCAGGATGGACGTGTCGCTGAACGTCAGCGTGTCCAGCGCATAAAACTGATGCAGGTAGGCGCGCGTCATCATCCGTGCGGAAGGGTGGTAGAAATAGGCGTGCAAATCGCGGAACGCAAGGCGCTCTTTCACGCGCGGCGGCTTCTGCTCAATCTGCGCCGCGCCGTCGCCGTGAGCCGTCTTCGTGAACGCCACGCACAGGCTCGCGTCCGGGTGTTTCCGCATCAGGTCAACCTGCTTCTGGAGTTTCCGCGTGTCGAGCCAATAATCGTCGCCCTCGAACGCGCATACATACTCGCCGCGCAAGCGGGCGTTCGTGCGGAGGGAGTTCCGCTCGATGCCGACGTTCGTGTCGCTGTGCAACACGCGGATGATGTGCGGGAAACGTTTTTGGTAATCGAGGCAGATGCCGCGCGTCTTGTCCGTCGAGCAGTCCTCGCCGATGACAATCTCGAACGTGAAATCACATTCCTGCATGAGGACGCTCTCAATCGCCTCCGCAATCCACCGCTCATGGTTGTAGGTGAGGATGCGGACAGAGACCCGCGGGGCGGCGCAAAGTTTTTCGGGGTCGCTCGTCTCGACGCAGGGAATCTGTTCCAGCGCGGTGCGGATGTCCGAAGACATTGCCTTCGGCTCAACGCCCATCAGCCGCGTCAAACGGTTCACTTTCGACTGGAACGCCTCTTTCGTCATTACTTTACGATCTCTAGCACCCCGCTGCCGTTCAGCGGGATAATCAATGCTTTCGCGTCCGCGAGGAAACGCGCTTCGATGGGTTTGCCGTTCCACGTGACGGACGCGGGCGCGCTCGGGATGCGCGTGAGGAGGGCGCGGTAGCCGCCTTCCGCCCAGGTGGTGACGCGCAGGGTAGCACCCTCTTGCCGCGCCTCGCCGGGCAGGTGGAAGAGCGTCCCGTCCGCCAGCCGCGTCGCGGTGTAGAGCGGTGTCTTGCCGAACGCCTCCGCCAGCCCCGCCTGCAACGTGCCGGGGTTGATCGCGGGGCCGTCGCTGACCTGCTGCTTGAGCAGGTAGAAGTCGGGCAGCAGACCGCCGCGCCCTTGCGGGTCGTCGATCGGGAACGTCATCTGCACGCCCGCGAGCGTGATGCCTTGGGCGACCTTTCTCCACAGGTAGCCCTCTTGCTCGTCCACGCGCGCGAGGTCGTCCAGCGCGGAGCGGTACACCAGCCCGCACCACTGCACGGGCTGCCCGATCCAGTTGGGCGCCTCCCAGTTCGTCGCGCCGATGACGCCGATGGTGGCGTACAGCCCCACCTTGCCCTCGACGGGCGGCGCGAGGTAAACCATCGCCAGCCCCGTCCACGCCCAGTACCGCGCCTGCTCCAGATAGGCGTCGTCGCCGCTGAGCAGGTAGCCCAGCACATAACAGCGCACCAGCCGCGCCGACGCGAGGATGTCGGGCGTGTGCAGGGGCATCTCCCACGGCTGCGCCCCGCGCGGGACAGTCCCCGCGTAACGCGCCGTCATCTTGTCCAGCACCGCCAGCGCGGCGCGGATCGCCTCCTCGTCGCCCGTGAGCGTCGCGTTGCGGAGCATCTCCTCGGCGGGGATGGCGGTGAAGCCGTTGCAGTGCGCCGCGCCGAGCGTCGAGCCGTAATCCGGCTTCCCCTGCGCGGGCGTGTACGTCGCCGTGCCGTCCGCAAGTTGCTCCGCGAGTTGCCGCGCCTTGGGCGCGGCGCGGCGCACCAGTGCGTCGAGGCTGCCGTACACGAACGCCCCCGTCGGTCGCCAGACGTGCGAGATACCGTCCACGCCCGCGGCGTCCTTCGGGAACGTGGCGACAATCTCCGCCGCCGTCTCCGTCAGGCGTTTCCTCAACGCCCCGTCCGCCGCCTGGCTCGCCAGCCACAGCATATACGCCGGGACATCCTGCGCGGGTTGCGCGGGGAAACTCTCGCCCCACACCGCATGGCGGAACTTCGTCCCCTCGCGCCCCTTCGAGTCCAGCCACCCGCTCGCCAGCAAGCGCACCGCTCCCTCAAGCCTACCGCCCCACGCGAGCCCCGGCAAGTTGCCGCGCCGCCCTACCTCGTTTTTGACAGCCTCGACAATCGTCTCCCCCTTCCCGCCCGACAGCGTCACGGTATGGCTGTATAGCCTCGGGAACGGCGGGTATGGCATACCGCCGTACAGCGCAAACCCGTTCTCCTCCCGCGCGTCGCCTACCCCCGGCGACCACAGCCCCATCACATGCCCCCCCGAGTTGAACACACGGTCAGGCGAATCGAATACCGCCGAAACCAACCCCTGCTGATCCTGCCACGCCATCGAAAACCAGCGCCCCTCCGCCGTCAGCGCGACCATCGGGTAACAAATCTTATAACTGTCAACCATCCGCCTGTTCGCGGGACGCCCTCGGATTTCCTTCTCGTTGCTCGACGGTTCGTCGTCCAGATACTCCACCCCCGGCACAAGTGCCTGCGCCTTGCGCTCGCCGAACGTCCCGACCCCCGAGAAGAGCGTCAGCCATGGCATGTGCAAAACGTCACGGGGTTCGCTGACCTCAACGCAGGTCGTTATTTTAATCCCGGGTTCGCAACGCATATACGACGGATAGAGTTTGATTTTCATTTGAGACGGGTCAGCATCATCCACCCATGTTTCACCCTTCGAAAAATGCCGCGTCAGCGTCCACTCCGCCCCCCCCTCGTCGCGCACCTTCGCGGTGACCGAAAACCCTTTTTTCGCACTCCCGAAAAGCGGGCGGCTGACGCGCACCTTCGCCCCCGACAACGGCACCTTCACCGCCTTCGTGCCGTCGTGGTACATCAGCCACTCCGACGGGTTCGTCTCCGCCATCTTCTTGCCGCCCACGAACAACGTCATCGCGTTCCAGCGGTCGGGGTGATGCTCAACCGCCACCGCCCCGACCTCAAACCGTAACACCTTGCGGTGCGCGGCGACAGGCTCGGGCTTCTCGAACGCCAGTTCCGCGAGCGGCGCCATCGGCGCGACGCTGATTTTGCGGAGCGTCGCCGTGCCGCTTGTGCCGGGCGGGTCGATGCGGAAACGCATCTTGGGCGACACCTCCCGCACCACCGCCATCAGCCGCCCCGCCGCGCCCGCATCCGGCACGAGGTACGCCATCCGCCCCGCCGAGAACGCCTCACCCTCCGGCGCATAGAACAATTCCCAACGGTTCGGCCCCTGCTCCGAACACTCCGCCTCCACGAACACATTCAGTTTCCGCGCCGCGCCCGCCGAAGGGACATCCGCCCACGGCCCCTCGAACCACGGGTCTATCCCGTGCAGCCGCGCCGACAGCCCCGGGCGCGTGTCCAGCACCGTCGCGTCATGGTTCACCGACCACCCCTGCGCCCCCTCCGTGAAATCGAACAGCACCACCGGCTCTGCCGCCCCGGCCGCCCATGACAACGCCAGCGCAACCAGCGCAACACTCTTCCTCATAGCAGATGTCCTCCTATGCCTGTTTCCGCATTGCATCTTGAAGATGGCGGAGGGGGAGGGATTCGAACCCCCGGTACCTTGCGGCACGCCGGTTTTCAAGACCGGTTCTTTAAACCACTCAGACACCCCTCCTCCGTGTGGAGAAAGAGACAGTATAAGCGAACGTGAGCCTAGGTTCAAGTTGAAAGTGGATGCGATCGTCAGGATTCATCATTCCGCGCTAATCAAGACCGTGCTGAGCGTGTCATCATGGGGGCTTTCAGCCTTGTGTCAATGCATAATGCATAATTAACAATTCCTGCGCGGCGGGAGGGGATGCCCGCCCTCCGTAGCGCATTTCACTTGGACGTTGAATATTCCGTGTTGAATATTGGATATTCCCCGAGGGCTTTCGCCCTCGCCTTGCCCTCGGGCAGGAATGCCCGAGCCACCTTCACTTGGACGTTGAATATTCCGTGTTGGATATTGGATATTCCCCGAGGGCTTTCGCCCTTCGCGGCTATATGCCCGCGCCGCGCTCGCCCTCATTCGAACACGCCGTCGTCCTGCCCGGTGCGCTGTTTCAGGTTGCGCCATTCGTCGAGGTACGCCAGCAGGAAGGCGCCGTCGGGGCGTTGGGCGCGGTCTTCGATGAGGCGGCGCACGAGCCGCTGCTCGAGGCGGTAACGCTCTTGCGTGAAATGCCCTGACACGTGCGCCGTTCGCAGCCACACGAGGTAGGTCGTGAGCGCGTCGAAGCAGTTGTAGTTGACGATCTCGCGGCAACGCCCGCTGTACCACAGCCCGCACACATCCTCGCCCATCACGTCCATCTTGCCGGGGATGCCCGAGAGGCGCGCGACTTCGTTGAGCGACACGGCGTGCTGTCTGCCGAAGCCGCTGATGAGTTCCATCAGGTCGACGTCGCGGCTCTCCCAAGGCTTGGCGTTCATGCGCTCGCCCATGGCTTTGAGGTCGATGCCGTGCGTGAAGGCGCGTTGCAGGAGGATGCGGAGGTCGGCGTTGCGGGAGTTGAAGCCGACGAGTTGCGGGTTGCGCGCGGCGAGACCGTCGAGCAGGAAGCGGCGCAGGATGTACGCCTCGTCCTGCGCGTGCGCGTCGTCGTCGGGGTTCTCGGGCAGCGCCTGAAGGAACAGTTGCGCCTCGCCGCCGCCACGCGGTGCGCGGCGGATGACCGTCGCGACGGACACCACGCGGCACAGGACGGTCTTGAGGAATGGCATGGGGTTCTCTTCCGTCGCGCCGCCCTGCTCCCACATCACGCGCAACACCTCGGACTGCGGCACGTCATCGGGCAGCCCGTACAGCAGCCGCCCCGCCAGAATATCCGGCACCCATTCGCAGTCAAACGCCCACACCTCATCCGCAACCGACTTGATCATTTCATGTTCTCCTTGAAAGTTTCATTGCTGTTGTGTCTTTCGACGAAAATCGACGGATGTCGACGGGTGTCGACGGGAGTCGACGGGAGTCCTGCTAAATAATCCGCAACGCATCATTTCTTACCCCTTGATGATTGCTCGGCGGTGAGGCTCGGCTGCTCGATCATCAGCACGCCCTTGAACGTCGCTTCCATGCGGAGGCGCAGGTGGGTCACGCGCTTGGGGAACTCGACCTTGCGGCTCAGCCCCAGCGTCCCCGACGGCTCGCCCTTCACAGGACGCGCCTCGAAACTGTTCAACGAAACCTGCTCGAACGTCCCGTCCGCGCCCTCCGCCTCCGCCACGAGATGAAACATCACCGTGCCGTCGAAACCCTCGTCGCGACGCACACGCCCCTGCATCCGCGCCGCTTGCATCTGCGTCCCCGTGAGCGCGATGCGCGGCGACTCTAGGCTGAACCGCGCCGAGCCGTCGTGCGCGACGCGCAACGCCGCCGCGCCGTCGCGACTGTCCGCCGCCACCCGCTGGCGTTGCTTGTCGCCGATGCCGTAACACCATCCCGCCACGCGCCCGTCCGCCCCCAGCGCGGGCGGAAAATCAGGCAACAAATTCTTGTCCGGCGGTGTCAACGGATACGCGTGTATCGGCGACAACTCGTAGTCCGGCACACGCACAAAGGGCGACTGGGCATGCCTTTGCGCCGACCGACTGACGCGCACTGTCCTATAATTCAATATGGGTATCATCATCAGCAACAGCAACAGTAGCACAAGCGCAATTGACCAAGCCAAGCGCAATGAATTTTTCACCCGCGTCTCTTGCCGCACCTTCCGCGCGTGCTGATGCTCCGCAAGCGGTTGCGCGAACGACAACCGCCCGCGCAACTCGGGGATGCCCTGCGCCGCTTCCTGACGCGCCAGCCACGGCTCGACCTCGAACCCCGCCTTGCGAAGCGACGCGACATAACTCTCGTGGTCGAACGGCAAACTGCGGAACACGATGGTCTTTGCGCGGTCATCGAAAATGCAGTACGTCGAACGCCCCTCCGCCGAGCGCGGGTAGCCGACGCTGCCGGGGTTGACGATGTACCGCTTCCCCGCCTCCAGCGTGAAATCGTTCGCGGGCAGGACGTGCGGCGTACCGCTCTTGCCGACCACATGGATGCACGGGCAATGCGTGTGACCCACGAACAGCAGTTGCTCCGCCGCCGATTGCCACGACGGCAACGCCTCCTCCGCGTCGAGGATATAGTTGTACGCCGCCGGCGCGGAGAAATCACCATGCGCACAGCGGAACCCCGGACCGCTCAGCACCAGCGGCAGATTCGCCAGCCAGTTCCGACCCGTCCGCGACACCTGCCCGCGATGACGCGCAATCGCCTGTTGCGCGCGCGGCGTGAACACCTCCGCGCCCATCTTCCCGCACACCGCCGCGTCATGGTTGCCCATCAGCACGGCATACGCCTTGCGGTACACCGACTCCAGCACCTCCACCGGCTCCGCGCCATAGCCCAGCACGTCGCCCAAGCAGATGATCCTGTCGGCTTTCATATCCGCGATGTCCGCCAGCGCGGTTCTCCACGCGCCGAGGTTCGCATGAATGTCGGAGACGATCGCGTAACGCATGGGGAGGCTAGAAGGAGGGGTTAAGGCAGTAAGGGGTTAAGGAGTTAAGGGGTTAAGGCAGTAAGGGGTTAAGGAGTTAAGGGGTTAAGGTTGTGAGGGGCAGTTCTGTGTACACCCTTACAGCCTTAACCCCTAACAACCTTAACCCCTTAACCCCTATTCTCCCATCAGCCCGCGACGATCGCCTCGCTCGGGCACTCGCCAGCGCACGCGCCGCAATCCACGCACTTACCCGCGTCGATGACGAAGCAAGGGTCGCCCTCGCTGATCGCCTCCACCGGGCAAGCCTCTTTGCACAACCCGCACGCCACGCATTTATCCGTAATCTGATACGCCATAACTCTGTCTCTCCTTTTTGTGTAAATGAAAACCATATCATACCCCAACCACCGCCCTAAAAGCAACAGAAAAGGTAACCGCAGTTTTTTCTAATTCTTTTTGAAGAACAGCATCGTCCCGGCAGGGATTTTTTTGTCGTCAACTTTGTCGCCGGGGGTGAGCGTTCCGCTGATGAGGTAGAACGTGGTGGACGCGCGCCAGCGGTTGCCGCAGATGGCGGACGGCGGGCTGCTGGCGAGGACAGGGCCGCCGATGGCGTACCCTTGCAGCACCTTCGTGCCGTAGGGCAGCTTGAGGACTTCCTCCGCCGTGATCTGGTCGCCGCTCTTGTACTTGCCGTCGGGGTAGATGTAGAACACGGAGGGCGACCATACCGCGACACCGACGATGTCGCGTGCGGTCCCGTTCACGCCGATGGTCGCGTAAGGGCCTGTGGGCTTGGGGGGCGGCGGCGGGGGCAGCGGCACTTGCGCTTGCGGGGCCGCCGCGCCAAGCTGGAACGCGGAGAGCGCCCCGTACAGGACTTGCGCCAGCTCGGGGTCGCCGATGACCAGCCGTTTCGCCGCCACGTCCGGATCTTTGAGCGGGCGCAGCTTGAGGCCCAGTTGCGCACGGATCGACGGCATGGCGAACAGCATCCCGCAGCGCTTCCGCCCGCGGTGGTTCTTCGTCTGCCATTTGTTCGGGATGCCGTAGGCCACGTGCGAGTGCGCCAGCACGTTGTAGTCGGGGATTTTGTACATACGCCTCAGCTCGCCGATGAGCTCCGCCAGCGCACGCATCTGTGTGGGCGAAAGCGGCTTGTTGTGATAGCCGCAAACCTCGATGCCGACGGAGAAGTTGTCAACGTCGCTCTTCCCGTTCCACATGCTGCGCCCCGAGTGGAAGGCGACGCGGCGCGAGTCGATGATGCGATAGACGCGCCCCGCCTCGTCGAGGCAGTAGTGGCACTCGCCCATGTCGCGCAGCTTGGGCAGTGCGCTTTTCGAGGGCGCTTCCGTCGTGTGCAGGATAATCAGCTGCGTTTCCTTCCGTACGCTCCGCTCCTTGTTGCGCGGGCTGTAGTAGGCGTTGCTGATGTTGAGCGCGGCGGAGACCGCCGTCGCGCAGAACCAAAACCCCAACGCGAAAGCAATCCTGTTAATCCTTAAAATCCTGTTAATCCTGTCAAACAAAACGCTACTCACTACTCACTAGATTCTGCGCGGTCATGTCGGCGGGGATGGGCAGACCCATCAGCGCCAGCACCGTGGGCGCGACATCGCACAACTTGCCCGCGGGCGCGAGCTTCACGTCCGCCGCGTCACGCGCCACATACACGCACTCCACGTCGTTGAGCGTGTGGCTCGTCTTGACCATGCCCGTGGTGTAGTCAACCATCTGCTCGGAGTTGCCGTGGTCGGCGGTGATCAGCACGTGCGCGTCGAGCTCCATCAGGCGCGGCAGCAGTTTGCCGATGCTCGCATCCACCACCTCCACCGCCCGCCGCGCCGCATCGAAGTCGCCCGTGTGCCCAACCATGTCGCCGTTCGCGAAGTTGACCGCCACGAACGCATACGGGTTGTTCTCCAGCCGCTTCAGCAATTCGTCAGTCACGATCTCCGCCTCCATCTCGGGATGGCTCGCGAACGTGGCGGGGTCGAAACGCCCCGGCACATCCACCTGATCCTCGCCCGCGTAGGGCTGCGTGGACTTGCCGTTGAAGAAACTCGTGACGTGGCGGAACTTCTGCGTCTCCGCGATACGCAACTGGCGCAGCCCCGCCTTGGAGATGACCTCGCCCAGCAGGTTCGGCATACCGCCCTCGCCGCCCATCGCGCCGAGCAGGTACTCCGTGAACTCGTCCCAATAGCGCGTGAAGCCGAGGTACGCCACCTTCGGGCGCACGGCGCGGCTACCCTTGTAGTCGTCGCACACGAACGCCTGCGTCAACTGAATCGCGCGATCCTGCCGATAGTTGAAGTGCATCACCGAGTCGCCGTCCTTCATGCCGTCATATCCCGCGATGACGCACGGCGGGATGTACTCGTCCACCATCGGCGTCTTGTCCGGCGTGAGGTCGTTGTCATACGACGCCTTCACCGCCGTCACCGCGTCCGCCACCGCGCGCCCCTTCGCCTCCACGAGACACGCATACGCCTCATCCGTCAGCGCGTAATTCTTCGAGCGGTCCATCGCATAGTAGCGCCCCTGCACCGTGCCGATGACGCAGTTGCCCACCGCCGCCATCTCCTGCTGGAGACGCGCAATGTACTCCAGCGTGCTTCGCGGCGGCGTGTCGCGACCGTCGAGGAACGGGTGGATGACCATCCGCCCCTGCGCGAACTCGCCCCGCGCGCGGCGCATGAGTTTGAACAGATGCTCCTGATGCGCGTGAACGCCCTCATCCTGCAACAGCCCCATGAAATGCAACGCGCTGCCGTTCGCCTTCCAGTTCGCGATCAGCGCCGCCCACTTCGGCGACGCGAAAAGTTCGCCCGTGCTGAGCCCGTCGTCGATGCGCTTGAGTTCCTGAACCACCACGCGCCCCGCGCCCATGTTCAGATGCCCCACCTCGCTCGAGCCCTGATAGCCCTCCGGCAGCCCCACCGCCTCGCCACTGCACGCCAGCCTCGCCCACGGGTAACGCGCCTTCAGCCTGTCCATCGTGGGCGTCTGCGCGGCGAACACCGCATTGCCCTGCTCACGCGGGTTGATGCCCCACCCGTCACGGATAATCAAAACGACCGGTCTCATGCTCACTGCTTCCCTTTCTCATAACGAATTCATATCAGCATACCGTTTTATCCGCCACTCCACAAGCACAACTTTAATTTTGAGACGCTTAATAATATTCTGCGAAATGCCGATTCTCAGCGCCTTTGTGTGCCCCACCCGTCGCACGTCGCGCGAGTGGGGTCCCCTGCCCCTGCGCGAAAATAACGCTGTCAAAAAAATCCTCCATTTCCCTTAACCACAATGGACACTATAACTACTTGATTTCGGGGCTGGTGTCCAGCAGTTTGCGGAAGCGTTCGACGGCGGCGAACCATTCGGCGGCGGTCTTGTAGTCTTTGCCGCCGGACCAGCAGCTGCCCACGAAGGCAAGGCCAAAAAGCTTGTCCAGCGTTATCCATGCGGCGTCGCCTTGGATGACGGGTTCGTCCTCACTGTGACCAGCAATAAGCGCCACGCCGTTGAAGAAGGGCAGGTTGTCTTGGGCGGGTTCCCAGACGGCGATCCAGCCTTCCCCTTTCGCGACGGATGCCGCGTCAACGGGGCGGTGGGACACCCCGCAGGTGAAGGTGATGCCCGGTGTGTTGCTAACAGTACGAACCATATAGAAATCCATGCCGAGGAAGATGACGAAATGGCGGCTGATGGCGACCTGTTTCCCGCCGACGTCAACGGGGGCGTAGTCCAGCGTGAAGCTGGCGCATATCGGGCCGGTCTCACGCACGGTCCATTTGTCGAAGGTGATGGGCTGGATGTATTTGCCGTCGTGCAGGATCGCGGGGCCGCCGCACCCGGGGCCGGTGCCGACCTTGTAGCAGTCGATGCCGTAGCCGAGGTCGGGGGAGTGGTAGTTCTTCTCCTTGTACATACGGTCAACGACGGGGAGGCGGTCGTTCTTGCCCCATGCGTCGATGCCGCTGCCGGTGACGGCGGGCTTGCCGGGCTTCGCGCCGTCCACGGTCCAGAGCGCGGGGCCGTAGGCGCGGTAGGCGGTGCGGTCGTTCTCCCATGCGAAGTCGTCCATGCGCTCCGGTACGAACCGCGCGGTCGTGCGCCGGACGGGCTGGGGCAGGGCGTTGGTGTCCACGCCGGAGACGACGATGAACGTGCGCGTCTGCCCTACATGGAGGTCGGTCTGGAAAAGGAGCGCGGTGTCGTCGTCATCCTCATCAAAACCGAAGGGGTCTTTTGCAACCTGCGTGGTGAGCCAGCGCGCGCTCGTGCCGTCCATGACGGCAATGGTCTCGGGCTTTGCGCCGGGGAGTTTCTCCAGCACGTCGTCCCAGTCGATAATGGCAGGGAAGTGCGGGAAGAAAACGTCGTCGCGGTGCGTGACGGTGAAGGTGGCGTGGGGGAGTGCGCGGAGCAGATCCATGCGGTAGATCTCCGAGCCGGCCATGAGGAACGCGCCGATGCCGTACACCTCGGTCGCGTCGAGGGGGAAGGTCTTGGGGTCGGCGCCGATGGGCTGGACGTGCGTGAGCTTGCCGTCGTCCGCGACGAAGGAGACGAGCTGCGCCCATGCGCGGCGCATGGCGGGCTCGGCCTCCTCCTTGGTCAGCAGGCCTTGGTTGATGCCCCATGCGAGCGCGTAGGTGATGAAGCCCGTGGAGCTGGCCTCGGGGTTGGGGTAGCTGTCGGGGTCGAGGAGGCTGGCGCGCCACGCGCCGTCCGCGGGCTGGATGGCGATCATCTTGCGGCACATCTGCTGGAACTGCGTGACGAAGAACGGGCGTTCGGGGTGGTGGGCGGGCATGACCTGCAGCACGCGCACGAGGCCGCCCATGACCCACCCGTTGCCGCGGCCCCAGAAAATCTTTTTGCCGTTGGCCTCCTTCTTCAGGTCGGGGAAATAATTCTTGTCGCGGTAGTAGAGGTGTTCCTCTTTGTCGTAAAGGAACTCGCTGGTGGCCTTCCACTCCTGAATCATGAAGTCGAGGTACTTGGCGTCGTCGGTGATGTCGTAGAGCTTCGCCCAGACAGGCGGGGCCATGAAGAGCGCGTCGCACCACCACCAGCGCATGGGGGTCTTGTCCTTGGTGCCGTCGCTGGACCTGCGGCCGTAGCGGATCTCGCCGACATGGACATCGGCGGGGTTGGACAGGATGAAGTCGAACTGCGCCTTCGTCGGCGCGATGAAGTCCGGGTCGCGGTAGAGCATGTAAAGCTCCGCGTAAGACTGCCCCACGCAGTAATCGTCCGCGTGGTAGAACTTCAGCCAGTTATCCCACTTCGCGTCCTTGCCGACGGCGAGGACCGCGTCGCGGTAGCGCGTGTCCTTCACAAGCCCCCCCAGCGCCATATAGCCCGCATAGAGCGCGCCGTGCGTCCAGTCCAGCGGGTTGTGCTTCGAAGGGTTCGCGAGCTGCCAGTCCGCCACCCGCGTCATCACCGCGAGCGTGTCCTGCGCCTGTTTGAGTGAATCCTGCGCCGTCGCGCACGTCCCCGCGAGGGCGCACGCCACCATCGTCAACGTCGTTCTGAATTTCATAATTCTCCTTTTCATTGTTGGAATACATTACCACATCCCGCATGGTGAACGCCATGAAAAAACGTAGGGGATGGGAGGCTTTTTGGGTCGGGTGCCGCGCCTGTGCGCCTTTCAGTCCGACACGCGCTCGATGTTCGCCCCGAGGCGGCGCAGCTCATGCTCGACCGACTCATAGCCGCGGTCGATGCTGTCGGCGTTGAGGATTTCGGTCTCGCCCTTCGCGCCCAGCGCGGCAATCAACAGGGCCATGCCGGCGCGGATGTCGGGGCTGGCGACGCGCGAGCCGTGCAGGGCCGTAGGGCCCGTGACCACGATGCGGTGCGGGTCGCACGGCACAAGGCGCGCGCCCATGCCGATGAGGTAGTCCACGAAGTACATCCGGCTCTCGAACATCTTCTCGAAGAAGAGCGTCGTCCCGCGCGCCTGCGTGGCGAGGACAATCAGCACGCTCATCAGGTCGGAGGGCAGCATGGGCCACGGGCCGTCCTCCATCTTGGGGATCGCGTCGCCGAAGTCATATTCGGTTATCAGCTTCTGGCGCGGCGGCAGGCGCAGGGTCTTGGCCGCCGCGTCGTAGTGGTACTTCGCGCCGAAGCGCTTGAACGGCTTAATCATCACGCTCAGGTCGTCAGCCTCGACATCCTCGATCGTCAGGTCGCCGCCCGTGATGAGCGCGGCCACCATGTAGCTGCCCGCGTCGATGTAGTCCGGCCCGATGCGCTGCTCCGTGCCGTGCAGCTCCTTCACGCCCTCGATGGTGAGGCGGTTCGTGCCGATGCCGCTGATGTTGCCGCCCATCGCGTTGATCATCGCGCAGAGGTTCTGGACGTGCGGCTCGCACGCGCTGTTGTAGAGGACGGTCGTGCCCTGCGCCAGCGCAGCGGCCATGATGATGTTCTCCGTGGCGGTGACGCTCGCCTCGTCGAGCAGGATGGAAGCGCCTTTGAGCCCCTCGGGCGCTTTGAACGTGTAGGCGCTGGCGGCGGTGATGGCCGCGCCGAGCTCGCGAAGCCCGTCGAGGTGCGTGTCAACCCGCCGCCGCCCGATGACGTCGCCCCCCGGCGGGTAGAGCTTCGCCGCGCCGCACCGCGCCAGCAGCGGCCCCGCGAACAGGATGGACGAGCGCACCTTGCCGCACAGGTGGCGGTTGAGGTGCGTGCGGATTTTCCTCGCGTGGATGGTGACCTCGTGCTTGTCGCGGTTGTGCTTCACCTCCGCGCCCATGTCCGCCAGCAGGTCCAGCATCGTGCGCACATCTGAGATCAGCGGCACGTTCCGCAGCGTGACCGGCTCCGGCGTGAGCAGCGCCGCCGCCAGCATCGGCAGCGCGGCGTTCTTGTTCCCGGGCGTGCGGTGGACGCCACCGATCGGCTTTCTGCCCCGGATGATAAACTTCGACATAAGCAAATCCCCCTGAAAATCGTTTAAGTCATTAGGATAGCAAAAACCGCGCCCCCTCACAAGGCGCATCGTGCCTAACCGCAGTGGTAGTGCTGGCGCACGAGGGCCATCATCTGGTCGGGGCTGTCGGCGAGGGCCTGGCGGATGTCCTTGTCTTCGAAGCGCTTGAGCTCGCGGATGAGGCCGTCGATGATGCCGGGGGAGAACACGCCGTGGCGCTCGTAAACCTCGCGCTGCCGGTCGAGCATTTCGGCGGACTCCCAACACGACGCGGGCAGGCTGTCCAGCGCGGCGACCCTGTCCTTGTGCTCGGCGCGGAAGATGTTCACGTCAACGTAGGTCTTGCGCGCGACCTCCAGCGCGTCCGGCATCTCGAAGCCGCTGCGGGCCGCGACCGCGAGGCCCGCCAGCAGCAGATAGACATCCGCCGAACAGTCGGGGCAGCGGAACTCGACGGTCTGCTTCTGCGAGCCGTCCGCATGGGAGGGCGCCTCCAAGGGGTTCTCGCACGCGACCATGTCCACGCCCGCCGTCCATCCCAGCGGCACGCGCACCAGCACAGAGCGGTTGCGGTCGCCCCAGCAGACGGTGGTGGGGGCCTCCTGATGCGGCACGAGGCGCAGGTACGAGACGGGGTTGCGGTTCCCGAACGCGGTCAGCGACGGCGCACACCGCATATACCCGGCGATGGCGGCCTTGGCCGTGTCGTTGAGCTTGCCGCCGGTGACCATGGCGTTCATGCCGTCCTTCATGATGCAGGTGTGGATGTGCATGCCGCTGCCGGCCTTGCCCGTGGTGATCTTCGGCGCGAAGGTGACGTCCAGCCCGCGCAGGGCGGCCAGCTTGCGGATGATCCACTTGGCGATGATGAGCTGGTTGGCGGCATCCTCCACGTCGGTGACGAGGAACTCGATTTCGTTCTGCTCATAGACCTTGCCGCCCTGCGTGAAGTTGCCGACCTCCGAGTGGCCGTACTTCACCATGCAACCCGCGTTGGCCAGCAGGTACATGACCTCCGTGCGGAAATCCTCGAACTTCGCGAACGGCGACGACTCGTGGTAGCCCTTCTGGTCGGTGGCGGGGAATGCGCCGCCGCCGCAGTCGCCGATGACGTAATACTCCAGCTCGCCCATCGCCTGAAACGTCATGCCCGTCACGTCCGTGAACGCGGTCGCGGCCTTGCGCAGGATGTACTCCGGCGAGCTCTCCAGCGGCGTGCCGTCTTTCGTGTAATAGGAGCACAGCAGGCAGAGCGTCGGCAGCGCGGCGAAGGGGTCCACGAACGCCGTGCGGAAACGCGGCACGACGTACAGGTCGCTCGACCCGGCCTCGACGAACGCGAACAGGCTCGAGCCGTCCACGCGCTCGCCGTGCGAGAGGATCTGCTCTAGGTGCGCCGCGTCGCTGATGACGAAGTTGAGCGCCTTCAGGCGGCCGTCCCCGCCCACATAGCGGAAGTTGAGCATCCTGATCCCGTTGTCGCTGATGAACCCGATGATGTCCTGCTTCGTCCACTCCCTGGGTGCCTTGTTGAGCGAACGCATCGTGAGCGGCTCGCCCTTGCAGCGTGCGCTGAAACCGTGATAGCCATCCGTGAAATCCATATCCGACCCTTGCCTTTCCAAAAAAATGAAGAAAATAAAATACCACAGCCCGGTGCGCGGTTCAAGCCTTCGCAAGCGCGAGGCGGGCTTTTACTTTTCGCATGACAGATACGCCTCTGCCAGCCCGCGCCATTCGCTGGCATCGCGAGGGACGTATAGATGCGGCACTTTCACCGCCGCAGGGGAGCAGCGCCTGACGGCGCAAAACGCGGCAAGGGCATCGGGATGCTTCACGATACGCACGGGGTCGAGCTGGCGCAGGTTACGGGCATGGCGGTAATGGTAACTCTCGCACAGCAGAGCCTCGAGTTCTTCCGCCGTGCAGGTGTCCTCTTCCCGGCAGACGAACGCATATCCGTTATGGCTGGCGCACGGCATGAGCATGGCGAAACGGAACGCGCCATGCGTAGCCTCAAGGCGGGCGATGATGTCCGCGACGTGCCCGGCATGGAGCTTCTCGCCGTGGAGGTCAACGACCCCGCCGCTCCGGAATTGGAATGCAAGGCACGGCGTCCGCGCGATATGCCCGACGCACCGCACGATGTCGCCCAGCGGATAATCCGTGAACCCGTTTCCTGTGGTCAGGACGACGCTGTAATTTTTCCCCGCCTCCGCCGCGTGAACGGGGATACGATGCGCCGGATCGCGTTCCCCTGTCTTCATGTCGTAGGGGTCGAGGTGGAGGGTGTGCGCCGTGATGGCGGCGACATGGCGTTGCCGCCACGGTATGGTGACGATTCCCTCCGTGGCAATCAGGCCCTTGCCTTGCACTTCCACCTTCGGGAACATCTTCCGCAAGCGGTCTGCGTCTGCGGCCGCAAAGGCGCTGTCCCAACAGCTGATGACCTTCAGCGAAGGGAACAACGCCGCATAGTCTTGCGCCTTCAGGTGCGCCTCGGCGTTTTGCGCGCGCGTGGGGTTGGGGCGGTGTTGTTGACCGTCTGGCCAGCGCCCCGCAGACAGGGCTGCTGCGAGGGTCTCGGCCGCTTCTGTCCCGAGCGCGAGCAACGCCAGCAAGGCGGACGGGTGCCATACGGAGACAAGCCCCAGCGACGGCGCGTCAAGCAGGTAGAGCAATGTCAGCAAAGAATGCTGGCGCGGGTCTTGGACGCTCGCCAGCGCGGCAGGGACGGGGAACAGATGCCGCGTCAGCGTTTTCTGCAGCGGGCTCAAATAATCGCGGTCCTCCGCAAACCCGCGCCGTTTGCCCCCCTCGGGCTGGCGCGCTTCCGTGTAGGGGCTGATGGACCAATAGTGCGTCTTGACGAAAAGCGAAGGATGGCGCAGATACAGCGCGGCAATCCACGGGTTGACGGCGCGGAGGAATTCGCGTTGAAGCTGTTGTGTGTACGGGATCCACTTCGTTCCGCCCGTCGAGCCGCTGGTCGGTTCCAGCAGGAGGATGTCCGCGTCCATCGTCGGTTTCCGTTTCCGGGCGATACGTTTTTGTGCGGGGTACGGAAAACGCAATGCCGCGCAAAACCGGAAATAATCGGGAAGCATGGACAGAAACCACAGCGCATTAGCGATGAGACGCATCATGGCGAAATATCCCAACGGGGGACGGTGGAGCGAATCACCCGCTCGCCCAACCGGTTCAGATTGTCCATGGGCAACGGGGCGAAACAGCAGAGCTCGTCGCCGTCCGTCCAGCGCGGATTGCGTTTCCGGAAAAACCGCGATGCCGTGTCCTCGCGCAACTCATCTGCAATCAACCGATCCTTGTCCCCCTCAAAATGAAGCACCCCTGTTTCGGGCTGATACTCCTTCGGGTAAAGCCGCGTTGCCACGTCACGCAAACGCGCGTCAAGGTCAACGTCCGCAACAGGGCCGGGGACATACCGCTTGAAAAAGGTCGGCAGAAACCGATATGTCCGCGCCCCCTTGCTGATGAGAAACCAAAACAACGATTGCGCATCATACCGCTCGTTGAGATACGCCATCAAATGACCAAATCCGCCCGCCAGCCCAGACTGGCCCCGCACGCCCGAATCCACGATTGTGTCACCGCTGAACAACACGTTCATTGTTCCGGGAGCGCAGACATTTTGCCTGCATTCGATTCCCGTAATGAGCCTCTGCGTCGAAAACCCGCACACCCGCCCTTCCGCTTTCAGCAGCACCACCCAGTCCTTCTCCGCCAAATCCTTCCCGAACGCCTCCTCCTTCGCCCCCGTGTAATACGCCCGATACAACCCCGCCATCTCCCTTCGCTCGCCTTCGGGAAGCCGATTCACCGAAACAATAGACACTTCGATTGGCATGATTATAATCAAAAAATTCTGTTAATACCTGGAACGAAGACGATTCAGTGGGGCGTTCTCAAATGAGCGTTGTTATGTTGCCGTCGTTGCCATCCATTATATGTATTGTAAAACTTCTTATACGCAGGGTTACTTGTCTGTCCTCTGACCGTCTTTCCTTTTTGATCCACCCACACCGCTTCTCCCGCGTATTCGCGTTTATACATTACGGCAACCTGTTTCCGCAAGGTATTCTGCCTCATTATATGTAACAGGTGACGTCGAGCGTCCGCCAAGACAACATCCGCAGATCAACAAAAAAACGACTATTTTATTCATTCCGATTTCCTTTTGCTCGTCTCGTTTCTATTTGTAATTCTTCGGCGAGGTAGCCATCGCTGCGGCAGTGCATATCGGAAATGCCGTGGCGGATTTCGAAATACAGGTTTGACTTGTAAAACACATCAAACGCTTCACGGAGTGGAATTTTCGCAAACGTGGCGTATGTCTTGATAACATCGGCGCATTTGTTGCCGACAAGCGTGCGATTAGCCATCATTTTAATGCCTCCGAATTTTTGAATTTTAACCAGCCGTCAATGACACGCTGGCTCTTAAAACAATACTGGATATTCGGTTTTTGATAGATAAGCCTTTTTATCGCCTCTTCTTTGCTTATAATTTTGTTTTGGTGCAATTGTATGGTGTTGAAAACGTTGTCGTTTGCAACGCCGCCGATTACTAAGTCCCATTTGGGACCACGGGATTTTCCCTTGCGGCACGCCAAAATAAAATCGAACCACGCTTCGGTATGGGATTCAAAATGAAGAGTTTTTATTTTCGACGGAATTTTACCGACAGGATCAAGCACGAATTCGTATGAAGATAAAAGAGCGGAGCCTCGCTCGTTCAAAAATCGCTTTGCCCAACGCACGGCTTGCGCTTTCAATGGCGTGAGGTAAAATCCCTTTCCGAAATCTGTCCGAAGGCGTGAAAAGGATAAGTCTGGTTTTTCGACAACCGTGTATGAGCCATGCCATAGTGTCATTTCAGCACCCCTCTCCGCCGCATGATTTCCAATAAATCTTGAACAATGTATTCTTTCCCCTGCGTATGAAGCACATCGTAAGAAGGCACGATGTAGTTGTCTAAAATGTTGGAGTCATCCGTAAGCATTTTATAGATTCTGTCTCCTGTTGTTTTTAATTCGTCAGCCACCGCCTCAATGCAGAACACGGCGAAAAATGACTGCTTGGGGGTCATCGCTGTTTGCTTGTGCATTTGGTGATGTGGCATGGTCATGGCAAAAGTTTCCCTGTAATGAAAAAATAATAGAATACCAGATTTTGCCAACCCGTGTAAACAGAAATGCCGCAGAATTGAATAATCACAGCGCGGCGAGCTCAATGTGGGGCGGTTGCGGGAAGGTGTAAGGGATGGGGTTGGGAGCGAATGAGACGGTGTAGAGTGTGCTGCGATAATGCCAGGCGGTCAGGCGGATGGCGACCGGGAGGAGAGGGGAATCTTCGTGGAGGGCGAAGAAGAGAAGGTGATGACGAAGGCGCAGGGCTGTGGCAGCAAGCAGGGATTCAAATTCAACAAGGGTCTCATGGCGGGTCAGGCGATACGCCCAATAGACGCAGTCCATGTCAGTGCCAGCAGAAGGGAGACGGGGATAGCCCGACATTGCGAGGAATGGATTGATGACGGGACGCGCCATTGCCAGCAGTGGATGATACGACGCGACATGGATTTGACGAAGGGGTTGCTGATTCCAGAGCGCGGCGGCGGCGGCAATCTCGCCATCTTTTTCGAGGATGACAAAATCGCTCCATGCAAGCCCCGGTGGCAAGGGGTCGGGAAGGATCGGGAAAAGCGTACGCCTCGGAGAGACTTCATCATAAAACGAGCGGAGCCGTTCTTCGCCCACGGTGTCCCCCGCCGAAACCGCGTATCCATCTGCGACGCGGAAGCGTCGCCGTATGGCACGCGCCGTCACGCCGAACGTGGTAATCTCCCCAGCTTCGGAATACGCAGGAAGACCGGCGCGACGGCTGGTCAGCAATGTGCGTGTGGCGTGATTCGCGCTGACAATAGTCGTGATGTAAAGCGGCAGCGGCTCTCGCTGTTCGCGCTCGCGCATCCATTCATAGCCCTTGAAAAGCCCGCGTCCGCCACGTGCGGTCTGAAAACTCCGCAATCCAGCCAAATACCCGATGCGTTGGCACTGCCCAGCCAGCCACATACGTTTTACAGCGCGTGTCGCGCATCCGCCGATATGTCCGCCTGTCTCCGTCCACACGACCGTCGTCACCGTGTCGCCTTTGAGTGCCTCACCTGCCGCATACGACGGTGAGTTGCAATATGCCAGTCTGATCCATCCCGGCATGGGTTGGCGCGTAAGGCGTTGGAGTTCCGCTTCGTCCTGCGGCAGAACCTCACGAATTGCGTTCACGGCTCACCCCCAAACGGAAGCCCCTTACGGCGCATGACTTCCCGTTCCTGCGTCAGGTTGCCGATGTAAAAATAAAGCACCTTGCGCAAGCCGCGCACATTCGCGGCGTAATCGTTTCCGCGACGGAGAATCGAGGGAAGGGAATAGAACTTCAGTCGATATTTCTGGCACAACTCCGCAAGGCGTTCGGGTGTGAAATTTTTGGGACGGAACACGACATCCCCGAACCGCACATCGTCCCTGCGCCACCATGCCTCGTACAGCAAGCGTCCTTCTTTCCTGAGGCGTTCGTAAACATCTGTCCCCGGGAACGGAACGAGATGATTGAACGCCGCAAAGAAGAATTTGTTTTCGAGCGCGAAACGGTAGGTCGCCTCGAATGACTCCTCCGTGTCGTGGTCGTATCCGAACACGAAGGTCGCATAGATGGAAATGTGGTGACGGCGCAAATTCGCAATCGCCGTGCGGAAATCATTGTGGCTGGCGTTCACCTGCTTGCCCATGTCTTGCAGTGTCTCGGCGTGAAGCGACTCAAAGCCGATCAGCACGCCCGCGCATCCGCTTTCCGCCATCAGCGCCAGCAACGCTTCATCATGCGCGGCATGGACGCTCAACTGCCCGAGCCAGCGTTTCCGCAACGGTTTCAATGCGCGGCACAACGCCTTAAGACGCTCAATGTCCATGGCGAGATTGTCGTCCACGAAAAACAAAAGGCTTTTCGGAAGCGTTTTGATTTCCGCAATCACATCATCCAACGGACGCGCCGTGTAGGTCTGCTTGAAAAACTTTGTGATGGAACAAAATTCGCATTGGAACCGACACCCCCGCGAGGTCTCCACAAGGTTCAGCGGACCGTAGTCGCGTCCCGCAAAAATGGAACGGTCTGGAGGGCGTATGTTTGGAGGGCGAGCGTCCCCGCGAGCCGCATTCACCCTTTGCGGGCCCCCGCGGGCGCCCGCCCCCCGCCACGACGACGACGATGAAACCACCGCACCATCCAGCAACCACTGGTACGTTACCGTGGCACCCGGAGTCGGAGAAGAACACTGCGCGGTTAGCAAATCACCGTTTTGGGCCACTCCGTTAGTGGCGCCCAGAATCGGGCCCACCACTATCACGGCATCCGGCAGACTTGCCCGTGCCATTACGAACCGGGCATACTGCACCGAATCCCAGTCGGCGGTTTGCCAACCGGCATCCGGGAGCCACTGCCCCGAGCCCAAAGCTGCGCCGTACTCTGGCGTGTCATTCAGTGTCCACAACCAATGGTCGGGCAATGCGAGCCCCAAAACCTCGGGGGCCGATCCCACGAAATCTCCGGTGAAATCATCGAATTCCGCAAGTGCCAACCAGGGTGCCGCACTCGTGAGCGAACCGCTGCGTAGGTCAATTTCGCCCCCAACCCCGACGCCCTCAATGGCAGATGCGGATACCTCAAGATTGCCGCCGGGATATTCGCCATGAATGACAATCGATTCTGAGTAAACGCCGATCGCGTAGGTATAGCCTGCTGCGGACTCCGCGCTCACGGTTACGGTGACGGTTCCCGTGATGTCTAGGAAGTCATAAGCCGTCAGACCATAGGAGGAAGTTGCGCTGTGGGCTTCAACGGTAAAGGTTCCCGCGATGTCCGCCGACCAAAGATAAGCGCCATACGCCGCACCGCTGGCGAATGCCTCCGCCCGCGCAGTCAACTCCCCGCCCTCGGCGATGACTAGATCGCCAATCCAAACACCATTCGCGTCCATCCACGAAAGGCCAATGGCAGTGGCCACGCCGCCCGGGCCGATGGTGAGGTTGCCCTCATAACTCGCGATACCGGCCGCGGAGGCCGATGCGCCCTCCGGCGTTGTCCCGGTTGCGGTAAGTACTCCAGAAACCAAGGTTTCCTCAGAGAGAACCCCCCAAGCCGAGGCATAGGCATCAACCGTTGTGGCGGCAACCGTCAACTCTGCCGTGCCCGCAAACTCAACTGCCGCGAAAGGCGAGTAAATACCAACCGTCTGGAATCGGGAGACCGAAGTCGCGGAGATCGAACTGGCCCCGACGGTCTCAATCACCACAGCGGCCTCGCCGCAGACCATAAGTCCAACTTCGGCAGTGGTTTCCCACGTTAGGCCATCCAGCCGAACGTGGTTCGGCCCGACGCGTTCCCAGGACCCCGTGCCAGGCGGGGGAGCAAATGGGGTACCGCTACAGCTCCCGGTGTACAGATTTCCATCCGCTAGGAACAACGTCCGGTATTCGGCATCGTCATCGTCGTCGATCAACTCAAAACGGACATACCGCACCAAACTGTAATCAGCGCTCTGCCACTCGTTGTCTGTTCCCCAGCGGCCGGAGCCGAGATCGAATCCGGGCTCTGGGGCGCTACTGAGCCCCCAATGCCAACTGCCCGGGGGCGGTGCCGACTCCACGTGTGGTGCGGCCGGATAGCCGTTCGCGTTCGTCAACGCGAATTGCGGGGCCCAGACCCCAAGGAGGCCGTTGTACAACGAGAGATTGCTGGCCACGCCCACACCGCAACTGGCGTCATATACCCACACGTCTAGAGCGCCATATACCTTGGTTTCGTGGGCCGCGATGCCGATGAAACCCTCGGAGCACTCCATTTCATCGGCCTCGGAATGTGCCCGCAGCCCATAAGCCTGGCCATTGGATACCCCAACAACCGAGACACTTGCCCCGCGTAACACCTCAAACGAATTTTCAACGTTTATCCCGCCTGCCGTGATTTCAGAATCGGACTCGGCGAAAACTTGCGCGTTGGCCCCAAACGATAGGGCATTGGCCCAAATGCCCCAAATCTCGGTTGCGTCAGAAATATCTCCGCCGTGGGCGCCGACACTAAAGAACTCGACACCAGTAATCGTTAATTCCGCATTCGGCGCATATATACCGGCTATCGGCTCGGGACCATTTCTCCTTGCCAACGACGACGACGGCGCCACCATTATGTGGCTGGCGTTGGCCACGTCAATGGTCACCGGGCCGGAGTCGCAGACGTACAGCCCAATATTGGCCGAGGTATGCCAATACAGGCCATTTAACGAGACGGTGGAGCCATCAACCTGTTCCCAATCCGGGGAATCGAAAAGCTCACCACCAGCGGCGGCACAACCGCCAAGGTAAAGGTTTCCGCCGTCCAGATATAGCGTCTCGGATCCGGTGGGTACAACGGGGCCGCCATCACAGTCATCAATCCGCGAGCCGTCAAACCTGGCCCACAAGACATCCGACCAGGTCACATCCTGCCATTCGTAGTCGGGCCCGTAATTGCCCGAACCGAGATTACTCCCTGCAAATGGCTCATCATTGAGCACCCAATCCCAACCGATGGCGCCCGCGGGGGCCCGAACGTCCGGGGCAGAAGAGACGAAAATGCCAGTTTGCGTGGCGTGGGTATTGCCCGCGGCCTCGAAGAACCCGCACCACAATTGGATGAAGGCGACGACCCCCCAACCCTCGCCAGCACCGAGACCAGAAGCGGTAACCGAACCTTCAGTCCACAGGTATCCGTTTGACCTAATCCCAAAGGCCGCGCCATAGTGGTGGAACACCTCGGCGGTTGCGGTCACGGCACCACTGGCCGTTACCTCAAGGTCACTATCCCAAAGCCTGACGCCCACGGCCGTATTCTCCGTACTGGTGGCGGTGGCGGTGAAATTACCGGAGATTTC
>Ga0082212_10001512_pt1 | contig 34291 bp, 32 predicted proteins | sample TergutNt197P3_FD_71548 | JGI IMG/M metagenome (GOLD analysis project Ga0082212, IMG submission 71548) | Neocapritermes taracua P3 segment gut microbial communities from Petit-Saut dam, French Guiana - Nt197 P3 | ecosystem: Host-associated > Arthropoda: Insects > Digestive system > Gut ... | reverse complement strand
AAACGTACCGACCCCCTGTCACGTTTGACCCCCTGTCACGTTTCGACCCCCTGTCACTCTACTTGCTAAACTATCTGTATTGACTAGTCAGAATAAGAGTTTATACTATGACTAGTCAGAATTGGTAGAAGAAAGAGGCTGCAATGGACGCCGTTGGTCTTTATGACGCAAAAGCAAATCTCTCAAAACTGGTTGACAAGGCGCAAAAGGGTGTGCCTACAATAATTACCAAACATGGAAAGCCCGCTGCGCTTGTTTCTCCCATAGTAGATAACGGAAAAACCAAGCTTCAGCGGACTGGCTTCTTCAAGGGGTGCTATACCATTCCAAAGGATTTTGACACTGCTGGTCAAGATGAGATCATTGCCTTATTCGAGGGAGAAGGCAAGTGAAGCTACTCTTTGATACCAACGCTGCTTTGTCTATAGGTAATGGTACTGAGTCTTCTTACATAACAAAGCTGGTTAGTGATCCCATGAACGAATGCTTTCTGAGCGTGGTGGTTCTGTGGGAGATTGCCATCAAGAGTAGTTTAGGCAAAATCGACCTGGGCATAAGCCTAGTGGAATTTGCAGATGCCTTTGCTGACAGGGGGTATCCGATACTTACTGTGCAACCAAAACATATCTATGCTCTCGAAACGCTTCCTCTTATCCACAAAGACCCCTTTGATCGTCTCCTGGTTGCACAAGCACAACGCGAGGATATGGTGCTGCTCACCACTGATTCATTACTAAGCGAATACGGTTCTAATATCAAACAGGTTTAAAAAATAAGAGAGTAGGGGTTGGTGGCGATGAAGAAGTTCAGATGCAAGATATGCATGACCGTGTTCGATGAAGACAAGGCCTTTGTTAACGATAAGGGCGGGTTGCACTGCCCCATCTGCAGGGCGGGATCCGAGCATTTTGAGGAGATCGCCTCCGCGGCGCCGGCGCCGACGGCAGTGCCGGCGACAGCCGCTGCTGAAGCCGCCAGTGAAGCGCAACCTGCAAGTGGGGCCGCGGCTTCTCTGGCTTATGATGCGGCCTTCGCCCGCCAGGATGAATCCTGCAGGTACATGGGCGAGATCCATCAAATGGCCGTGTCCGGGGAACCCATCATCGAGGCCATGGGTGTCCAAACGGTGAGCCCGGGTTGGGATGACATCCTGATCCTGGGAGCTCAGCTTGACCCCATGCCGCTGGAGCCCCATGAAGTGGTTGACACCACCACGGTGCTGGGAAAACGTGCAGCAAAGCCGCTGGTCATCGCAAATCCGGTCTACGTCTCGCACATGTCCTTTGGCGCGCTTTCGCGCGAGGCGAAGATAGCCCTGGCAAAGGGTAGCGCTTTGGCACAAACCGCCATGTGCAGTGGTGAGGGAGGGATCCTACCCGAGGAAAAGGCCGCTTCTTATCGTTATATCTTTGAATATGTGCCAAATCTGTACAGCGTGACGCCGGAGAACCTCAAGGCTGCTGATGCCATTGAGATCAAGATCGGGCAGGGCACCAAGCCGGGGCTGGGCGGGCATTTGCCCGGGGCCAAGGTCACGGCGGAGATTGCCGCGGTGCGGGGTAAGCCGCAGGGGCAGGATATCCACAGTCCCTCGGGGTTTGCAGATGTGAAGACGCGCAAGGATCTGCGGGAGTTGGTGGAGCGCCTGCGCGCGGAGTCAGAGGGGCGGCCGATAGGGATTAAAATCGCGGCGGGCAGGATAGAGCGCGACCTGGAGTTCTGCGTCAGTGCGGGGCCGGATTTCATCACCATCGACGGGCGGGGCGGCGCCACGGGGGCGAGCCCCAAGCTGGTGCGCGACGCGACGTCTGTGCCTACGGTCTATGCGCTGCATCGGGCGCGCGCGTATCTGGATTCTGTGGGCCTGGATATCTCGCTGGTGATAACCGGCGGACTACGGGTCAGCTCGGATTTTGCCAAGGCGTTGGCTCTGGGGGCTGACGCGGTGGCGGTAGCTACGGCGGCCATGCTGGCGGCAGGTTGCCAACAGTACCGCATCTGCGGCAGCGACATGTGTCCGGTGGGCATTGCAACCCATGACCCGGAGCTCAGAAAGCGCCTGGATGTTGATGCCGCCGCGCAGCGTGTTGCCAACTACTTCAAAGTGACACTGGCAGAGCTGGAGAATTTTGCCCGCCTGTGCGGGCACAACAACCTGCATGACCTGAGCGTGGATGACCTCTGCACCACCAGCAGCGAGCTGGCTAGCTTCACCAACATCCCGCACGCGTAGGGCTACGGCAGATGCTGCGGTTAGGCGCCATCCCGCACGCGTAGGGGGTTGTGGCTCTCCACCGTAAAGATATCTCACGCCATACGCCATAGGTAGATTGTGGGTATAATAACTGCTTTCCTGCTAGTAGCTCTCACGCAAAGGAGACCCATGTCCGCAAGGCTCGCCATTCCAAAACAGGGCTTCAAATTCTGGTTCGATGCCTCGCGCAACCCCGCGCTGGGGCAGTCCCTGACGCCCTATGTGGTAGGCATACTCTTCTCCGTCGCAGCGTGGATCTACAACCCTGAGGTCATTTTCCAACCCCTCGCCCTGGCGCTTGGTCTTTTGGGCTTTGTGGGGGTGGGCTCCGCACACACCGGCATCAACCTGCTTGACGACTACTTCGACTACACCAAGGGTGCGGTCGCCCAGCGTGAGGCCCTCATCGATGGCGGCTTCCGTGCGCGCCTGCACAAGTGCTCCTATATCGAGTCAGGCGAGGCAACCATAGAGGAGACCCGCACGGTGAGCTGGCTCTTCATCTCCTTTGGCCTGCTCTGTGGCGTCATCATCCTGGTGCTGGGCCTGCTGTTCCTCGGCTATGATTGGCGCTACCTGGCCGCCTTTGCCGGCGCGGGACTCTTGCTGGGCGTCATGTACGCCGGCCCGCCGCTGCGACTGAGCTACCACGGCTTTGGCGAGGTGGTGGTGGGCATCGTCTTTGGCGCGCTGATCGCCATCCCCGCGTACTACCTCTGCACCGTGCGCATCGACCCCAGCATCATCTGGGCCTCCATCCCCTGCGGCCTGCTCACCATGAACATAGTCAACACCCACGCCATCATGGACTTCGAAAGCGACAAGGCCGCGAACCGTACCACCTTTGTGGTGCTGCTCGGCTCCAAGATGGCCGGCTTCTGGGTTGACATCGTGCTGTTGGTCGCCTCTTACGGCTGCATCGTTGTTGGGATTCTCCTTGGCGCCCTGCCGCTCACCAGCCTGTTGGTACTGGTCACCTTACCGGTCGCCGTGGGCTTTTTGCGCCTGGTCCGCCTTTATGTCACCCACCCAGAACGCGATGAGACCCCCAAATGGTGGATGGGCGCCTTTAAACAGTGGGACCTTTACAAAAAAGCCGGCATCGAGTGGTTCATGCTCCGCTGGGCCCTGGCCCGCAACCTGCTCATGCAGTTTGTCCTTATCGTCGCCATCACCAACCTGTTGGGTTTCAACCTCTATCTCTGACGATAAACCCGGCTGCTTGCCCGGCGCTCGCTTAGGGGTACGCGCGGCATCCGCACGCCCAGCACCCATCCCCCTCGCGCGCCAGGGAATCGTGTCGCGCTGGTCGCTGTCGCGCCCAGCGCTTCTCGGCGGCCAAGGCCGCCTAGGTATATGAGGAGAAGTGCAGATGACGCAGAATGAGACAAGGGGACGGGACTTGACAAAGGGGACGGACTTGACAAAAGGGACCGTCCCCCTTGTCAAGTCCGTCCCCTTCTGTCCTCAATCGGCGGATGCGCGATGGGGAACTGGCGCTTGGCGGGGAGAGGCCGCGCATCCTTGAGGCTTAAGCGGGGGTGGGCCCCGTTGTTCTCGTTATATCCTGTTTGACAACTAATACGGTAGCCGATATAGTGTACTACGTAAGCCGATATATCGGCTACCGGAGCACAAAGGGAGCAGTACATGCCAGAGAGTTTTGAGCGCGGCGCCTTGACCGAGGCGGTTTTCTATATATTGCTGTCGTTGCATGAGCCGATGCACGGGTATGCCATCATGCAGAACATCGAGCGCTTAAGCGATGGAAGGGTGGTTTTGGGCCCGGGCACGCTGTATGGGGCGATCAACGCGCTGGTGCAGAAGCGGTGGATTATCGCGATGTCTGCTGAGCGGAGTTCCCGCAAGAAGGAATACGCTATCACCGCGTCTGGGCGTGCGGTATTCCAAGAAGAGCTCAAGCGCCTGCGGGAGCTGCTGCGTAATGGTGAAGGTTTGAAAGAGGAGGGCGAGCGATGAGGTCGTATAGGTGGAGGGCGTTCATGGATCACGAGAAGGAAGAGGACTGGCTGAACGACCTGGCGGCGCGTGGTTTTGCCTTTGCCGACCTTGCTCTGTTCCGCTACAGCTTTGAGGATTGTGAACCGGGGGAATACACCTATCGTATCGAGCTGCTCAATGACCTGCCAATGCATCCAGAGAGCCAGCGTTACCTGGGCTTCATGGCAGAGAATGGGGTTGAGCATGTTGCGTCGTATTTCCGCTGGGTCTATTTACGCAGGAAGACTGCGGAGGGGAGCTTTGAGCTGTTCAGCGACATCGACTCGCGGATTGCGCACTACAAGCGCATTGCCCTGGTGTGGCTGGTTATGACCTTTGTGGAGATGTGTTTTCTCCTCTCTCAGATACCCAGGGGAATTGGGTATCTGAGCGCCGGCGCTCACGGGGGCTCATCGGCAGACGTTTTCATCTGCCTGCTCTTCATTGTCTTTTTTGTGCTGTTCCTCAGGGCCTGGGTCTTGGTGCGTCTGAAGATCAAGAAGCTGAACCTGGAGCGCAGCTTGAGGGAATAGGTTCTCCAGGCAGCGGCTCTTTTGACTCCTGTGGCACCATATGGCGCTCACATTGCTAGAGTGGCGTCTATATAGGCGTGAATATTTGCAGAAACGACCATGGATTCACGCTTAAACCGTGGGTTGAGTCTGGAACGCAGCCTGAGTAACGCAGCCTGAGGGAGTAACATCCTGCGCAGTTACGCTAGAATACTATAGACGCGTACCAGTGAGCTGTGCGCGACTACGCGACAATGCTACTACGCGATTGCGCGACTACTCTATCGAAGGAAGCAACCTATGGGCGAACTGCTGTACTACGCAAGCTGGTTCTTCAAGGCCAAGATACTCAGGCGGCGCAACCCCCTGCAAAGTGTCATCTTCATCACCGACCGCTGCAACCTCAACTGCAAGCACTGCAACGTGGTCAAGTCCGGCCCAGACTGCGTCTCCAAATCCTACGAGCAGGTCAAGGCCGACCTCACCCGCTGCTACCAGCTGGGCAGCCGCATCGTGGACTTCGAGGGTGGCGAGCCCCTGCTCTGGACCGACGGCGACAAAAACCTCGACTCCCTCATCGAACTCGCACGTCAGATGGGCTACTACTCCATCACCGTCACCACTAACGCCCAGCTACCCATCACGCCCAAAAGCGATCTCATCTGGATCAGCATCGACGGCATGCGCGAGCTCCACGACGAGCAGCGTGCGCCAGGCAGCTTCGACCGCGCCCTGGCCAACATCGCCGCCTGCGACCACCCCAACCTCAACGTCAATATGACCGTCACCGCTAAAAACCACGCGGATTTTGAGGCTGTCGCCAACCTGGTGAAGGACAATCCGCGCCTGCGCCGCTTCTCCTTCTCGTTCTATATGCCGTACCAAAACCGCGACCTCTGCGTGTCACCCGAGATCCGCAACCGCATCATCGACACCGCACAGCGCCTTAAAAAGGCCGGCTACCCTTTCATGAACTCCAAGGCCGGCATGAACCTGCTGCGCGACCCGCGCCAGTACGCCCACAAGCGCTCGTGCTGGATCTCCAACTTCATCATGAGCGACGGCACCACCTTTGACGAGTGCCCCGGCGCCACGGCGGGTCTGTGCGAGGAGTGCGGCTTTGGCATGGGCGCCGAGATGACCCTGCTCATGCGCCTCCACCCCGAGATGCTCCGCGCCGGCCTAAGCGTCCGCAGCTAAAACGCTCCGCGCTGGCCCAGCGTCCGCTGCTGACCTATAACGAGCAGGACCAGTCCGCCCCCAGCGCCCACCAACGGGTACGCGCGGCACCCGCACGCCAGCGCCCGTCCCCCTCGCACGCCTGCTTGGAATAGGCAGCGCGCCAACCCCGGTGCAGTTGATGCACCTAATTGCGCCTGAATGGAATAGACAGCGCGCCAGCCCGGGTGCAGCTGACGCATCCCCGTGCGCCTGCACTGGAATAGGCAGCGCGCCAACTCCGGTGCAGTTGACGCATCTACTTGCGCCTGCCCACATCCTTCCGTCATTGCGAATCATACGTAGCATGATGTGGCAATCCAGGGTATCAAGCAGCGGTTTTGTGGTCGATGGCTGAAGCCCCCACTCCCGTCATTGCGAGGAGCCGTAGGCGACGTGGCAATCTACGGCAGCGGCTGGGGATCTGTGGCGTTAACACAGCGCACAGACTCCCCGTCGATTCTTTTCCTCTTCCAACCCACAAGATGATGTGCTGTGACAAACTGCCAACAATGAAAGTCTACTGCGTAGATTGCCACGGCGTTCGCTTCGCTCACTTCTCGCAATGACGGAAAGGTTTATGCAGGCGCACGGGGATGCGTCAACAGCACCTGGGTTGGCGCGCTGCCTATTCAAAGCAGGCGCATGTAGATGAGCTAACAACTACTCTTTTCGTAATGACGGAGTTCAGAAAGCCTCTCCAAGCCGGTGCGCTGTCTCAACGTGCTGTATACGCATGGCCTCGCGACGGGCAGGGTTGCTGCGTTCGGTGCCACCGAGCAACACAAGCTCTTTATGTCTGGCGCGATCATGGATACGGTCGCTTAACATGACGCTTTCCATACTCTGCAGGCGACCCTGCTCCTCCAGCACCTCCTTTGTGTTGCCGGCACAGGCTATGAACAGGGCTTTATCCAGCACCTTCATCGGTTCGCTATGCGGAGTATCAGGCAGACTCGGCAGGCTGCCGTCCAAGCCATACGCGTACCCGTAGCTCCACACCCTGTCAAACCAACCGACCAGCTTTGCGGGAGCCTCTGTCCAAAAGACCGGGTAGATGAACACCAGCGCGTCGGAGGCATCGATGAGCACCTGTTCAGCCAGCACGTCATCAGCCAAGGGCAGAGCGTCATTGTAATAAGCATCACGCAGGTATTCAGCCTCAGTCATGTCCGTCCTAAAACCCTGTTTGTACAGGTCGCTGACGGTGTATGACTTACTAGAGTCCTCAAGCCCCTTGATGAAAGCATCGCGGATCTCAGCGGTCAAAGAATCCTCACTAGGGTGGCAATAGACGATATGAACATGATTGATACCCACTGCTGCTCCTCTCAAGTGACTCAACCTGCGCCTTATCACGATAACAGACATTAAAGCGTGCGGGGCAGTTGCCTCGTAATAGGAGGCAGCGATGGGGAAGTCAGGCTACAATGGTGGTATGAAGATTATCAGGTCGCGATATGCGGGGGCATGCTACGGCGTGGAGCGGGCGTTGTCGCTGGTGGATGAAGCGGCGCGAACCAGCTCGGGTGCAGTGCATACGCTGGGGCCGCTGATCCATAACCCGCAGGTTGTCAGCGAGCTGCGCGACAGGGGCGTGTTGGTGGCGAACTCCGTTGAGGATGTGGCCAAGGGTATCCTGGTGATCCGCTCGCACGGGGTGGCGCCCGAGGTCATCGAGCAGGCCACCGCTCAGGAGCTGCAGGTTGTCGACGCAACCTGTCCGCACGTGAAGAAGGCACAGGCTGCCGCCAAAAAGCTCTGGGAGCAAGGGTATCAGGTCCTGATCGTGGGCGAGCTGGGGCATCCTGAAGTTGAGAGCATCCGAGCCTACGCCGGTAATCAGGCGTTGGTTGTGCAGGAGCCTTCCGACCTGCCGGATTCGGCTGATGCTGCTTACGAGAAGATCGGGATAGTGGTGCAGACCACGCAGTCCGAGGCTGCGCTAAGGGCGGTCATCGAGGCGCTTGAGCAGCGGGGCGTGACACCAGTTGTGCACAACACCATCTGTTTTGCCACGCGGCAGCGGCAGGAGGCGGCCAGCGAGCTTGCCAGGGAGGTGGACGTCATGCTGGTTGTGGGTGGGCGGAACTCCAGCAACACCACACGGCTGGCGCAGCTCTGCCTGCAGGTCTGCCCGCGCACCTACCATATCGAGCGGGCCTGTGAGCTTGAGCCCGCATGGTTTGATGGGGCGCACAGCGTGGGGATAACTGCCGGCGCCTCAACGCCGGAGGAGCAGATCATACTGGTTGAGAAGGTGTTGGAAGACCTGCTGTGAGCGAGGGTTCCCGCGCAGATTACGCTCCATCGATTACGCCTGGCGCAGTGGCTGCTGCAAGCGAGGGTGCGCTGATTGCCGCGGTAGACACGGACTCACCAGCTGAGCGCGCGGGCCTGGCGCCCAACATGACCATCCTGGCGGTGGACGGCCAGTCGCTGGCAGACAGCATCGACTGGCTCTGGTTGACCGACGGCAGTCAGGTGGAGCTCACCTTGAGCGACCAAACAACCCGCCAACTGCAGCGCGAACCCGGCGAGACCTGGGGCCTCAGCTTTGCCGACCCGCTCTTTGGCAGCGCCCTCAAGACCTGCTGCAACAGCTGCAGCTTCTGCTTCATGGCGCAGCTGCCCAAAGGCATGCGCCCCTCGCTCTACATCCGCGACGACGACTACCGCCTCTCCTTCCTCCAAGGCAACTTCGTCACGCTCACCAACGCAAGCGACGCGGACCTCCAGCGCATCATCGACCACCACCTCTCACCGCTGCACGTGTCGCTCCACGCCATCGACCCCGCGCTACGCCAACAGCTCATAGGCAGGCACGCGGCCCGCGGCATCGAAGCGCTGGAGCAGCTGCTTGCCGCCGGCATCGACATCCACGTGCAAATCGTACTGCTCCCCGGCCTTAACGACGGCGCCCAACTCGACACCACGCTCGCGTGGATCGAGCAGCGTCCCCGCATCCGCTCAGTAGGCATAGTCCCCTATGGTTTCACGAGAAAGGCGGCTCTCAAAAGCTCGTTCACATCCCAGGCTGCGCGCGACCTTGTCGCACAGCTGCTTCCCTTCCAGAAACGCTCACTGGCGGCAGAAGACCGCGTCCGCTACCAGCTTGCGGACGAGTTCTTCCTCAAGGCCAACCTGCCCGTGCCTCCTGCTCGCTACTACGACGACTTCCCCCAGTATGAGGACGGCATCGGCATGCTCAGCAGCTTCATCGACAGCTGGGAAGCTGGCAAGGAGATCAAGGGGACGGACATGACAAAGGGGACGGACATGACAAAGGGGACGGTCCCTTTTGTCATGTCTGGTGACTTGACAAAAGGGACCGTCCCCTTTGTCATGTCCGTCCCCTTTGTCATGTCCTTATCGTCACCGGTACTTGTCACGGGCACAGCCTTCGCGCCCACGCTCAAGCGCCTGACGCAAGGGATGGGCGCAAAGGTCGTGGCAATCAAGAACAACTTCTTTGGCGGCAACGTGGACGTGGCCGGCCTACTCACAGCCACCGACATCATCGCGCAGCTCAAGGAGCGCAACCTTCCGCAAAAGGCCACAATCCTCATCCCGGACGTCCTGCTCAACGCCGACGGCCTGACTCTAGACGACAAGCGGCCAGAAGACCTGGCGCAGGCCCTGAACCGCCCGGTTATTGTGGTACCCTGTTGATACTGTTCATGCAGAAAGTATTGAAGGAATCGAGCGTATGAGCCTACCGATTGTCGCAGTGGTGGGGCGGCCGAATGTGGGGAAATCCACGTTTGTCAACCGAATAGCCGTCAGCAAAGACGCCATTGTGCACGAGCAGCGCGGTGTCACGCGTGACCGCTCCTATCACCGTGCGGACTGGAACGGCCGCGACTTTGTGCTGATTGACACCGGCGGCATCGAGATGGGCGCCGAGGACGCGTTCCAGAGCTCCATCCGCAACCAGGCGCTGCTGGCCACCGAGGAAGCGGACGTCATCGTCTTCATGGTGGACGCGCACGCCGGCGCCACCGCCGATGACGTGGAGGTGGCGCGCCTGCTCAAGAGATCAGGCCACCCGGTGATGCTGGTGGTCAACAAGATGGACAACCCCAGCAAGGAAGACGAGCTCTGGGAGTTCTACAACCTGGGCCTGGGCGACCCCTGGCCCATCTCCAGCGTGCACGGGCATGGCACGGGGGACTTTTTAGACGTGATGGTCACGCTGCTGCCGGAGGCTGACCTGGAAACCGCCACCTCAGATGATGATCCCGTCATCAACGTGGCTATCATCGGCCGCCCCAACGCGGGCAAGTCCTCGCTGACCAACAAGCTGGTCGGCCGCGAGCGCTCCATTGTCAGTGAGGTCGCCGGCACCACGCGCGACGCTATTGACACCCTCATACAACATGAGGGCACCAGCTACCGCATCATCGACACCGCGGGCATCCGGCGCAAGTCGCAGATCGACGAGAGCGTGGAGTACTACGGCTTTGTCCGGGCGCTCCGCGCGATAGACCGCGCGGATGTGGCCCTGCTGATGATCGACTCGACCTTAGGCCTCACCGACCAGGACCAACGCGTCGCCAACCTGGCGGACGAGCGGGGCTGCGCCCTGGTGGTGCTGCTCAACAAGTGGGACCTGCTCGACACCCTTGAGGAGCGCGAGGCTCTGCGCACGCAGATCACCGACCGGCTGCCCTTTGTGGGCTACGCGCAGGTCATCGCCATAAGCGCGCTGACCGGCCGCAGCGTCCACCGTATCTGGGGCGCCATCGACGCGGCCTACACCGCGTACTCCTCGTCCATCTCCACGCCCAAGCTCAACGCCTTCCTCACGGAGCTGCGCGACTTTGGCCACACGGTCTCCCGCGGAAAGCTGCGCCTACGCATCCACTACGTCACACAGACCGGTACGCGGCCGCCGCAGTTCACGCTGTTCGCCAACCACCCCCATATCATCGACGAGACCTACAGGCGCTACCTGGAGAACCGCCTACGCGAGGCATTTCCGCTTACGGGTACGCCTATCCGCTTTAAATTCAAGAAGAAGGACTGACGGGCCATGCGCGTCTTTGCCATTGTGCTGACCGTTCTCATCGCATTTCTGCTGGGTTCCATACCCTCGGGCCTCATCATCTCCAAGCAGGTCTATAAGACCGACATCCGCGAGCACGGCTCGGGCAACATAGGCACCACCAACGCCCTGCGGATCCTGGGTAAGGTGGGGGGGATAACCGTGTTTCTCCTCGATGCTGGCAAGGGGTTGCTCTCCGGGGTGATCGCGGCCCTGCTCTATCAGCAATTCGTCGCAGCCGACCCCTCCACGCTGGTGTTCTTTCATCCCCAGATCTCCTCTGCGGGAGCCCAGAGCATGCTGTCCGCAGCGTTCTTCGGCTGCGTCCTGGGGCATGTCTTCTCGCCCTGGCTGGGCTTCAAAGGTGGCAAGGGAATCGCAACCGCCGTTGGCTGCGCGTTCATGACCCTGGGATGGCTGCCCTCCCTCTGCCTGCTGGCATTGTTCGCGCTTGGCGTGTTGGTCACCCGCTATGTCTCTGTCAGCTCGCTGGTGGCTGCGTTTGCTTGTGCGCTCTGTGCAGTCTGGGTGTTCTGGGGTAATTACGGGGCAATCGTCACCACAGTGGTCGCCTGTACTTTTCTCATCTGGTCGCATCGTGCTAACATAAAACGGCTGATGCAGGGCACTGAGCCCCGCGTTGGAAAACGGAAAGAAGAGGGGAGCATCACATGAGGATCTCTGTTATCGGCGGCGGCTCCTGGGGCACCGCGATTTCCTGGCTGCTGAGCAACAAAGGCTATGAGGTGCGCCTCTGGGCGCGCGAGAGCGAGATAGCCGAGGGCATCAACACCACGCATCACAACCCCTTATTCCTCACGGACATCGAGCTCGATCCTTTAGTCTCCTGCAGCACCGACCTTGCCACGGTTTTGGAGGGTACAGAGGCGGTGGTCTTTGTCACGCCTTCTGTCGCAGTTCCAGAGATGGCCGATAAGGTCGCGCCCTATCTGGGCAGCGAGACGCCCCTTGTGCTGCTGTCCAAGGGCATCGAGGGCAGTGGCGCGTTGCTACTGGACGTGTTGGCCGAGAAACTTGGAAACTGTGAACGGCTGGCGGTGCTTTCTGGCCCCAACCACGCGGAGGAGATCTCCAAGGGTACGCTTTCTGCCACGGTCATCGCCTCGCGCGCGTATGCCACCGCGGAGTTCTTCCAGGAGCTGTTCGCAACCGCGAATTTCCGGGTCTACACCTCAGTGGATACCGCAGGCGTACAGCTCTGCGGAGCCGCCAAGAACATCATCGCCATAGCCTGCGGCCTGGCATCGGGCCTGGGCTTTGGTGACAACACGGCAGCCATGCTCATGACGCGCGGGCTGGCCGAGATCAGCCGCCTGGTCATCCAGCTGGGCGGGGCGCCGCTCACCTGCATGGGCCTTGCCGGCATGGGCGACCTGATTGTCACCTGCACCTCGCAGCATTCGCGCAATCGCAGTTTTGGCGCTGAGCTTGCCGCAGGCAAGACAGTGGAGGACTATCAGGAGCGCACCCACATGGTGGTTGAAGGAGCCGTAGCCGCAAAGGCGGTCTGCGACCTGGCAGAAAAGCACGGCGTGGATATGCCCATATGCGAGGTTGTCCGCAGCATCATCTGGGAGCACATGGGTATCGAGGATGCTCTCAACTCCCTGATAGAGCGCTCCTTCAAACCTGAGTTCTACTGATTCGCCCCGCATTGCGAGTGGAGGTGCAGCCTTCATGGAACTCCCGTCATTGCGAGCGGAGCCGCCAAAGGCGGCGCAGCGTGGCAATCTATGGCAGCTGCTGGGGATTTGTGGCGTTGTCACAGCGTATAAATCCGCAGTTCGCTTTGCGTAAATAGTTGGTACTCAAGGTGTAAGGCAAGGGGGTTAACCACCATGTTCAGCAAAGTCCAGATCGCTCCGTCCTTCCTCTCTGCAGACTTCATGAACTTCGAGCGCGACGTGCGCATGATAGAGCAGGGCGCACCCGAGTGGCTCCATATCGATGTCATGGACGGTCATTTTGTCCCCAACCTGACCATTGGCCCCCCGGTCATCAAGGCGCTGCACAAGATCACCACCACCGCGCTGGACGTGCACCTGATGATCTCCAACCCTGCCGAGCAGCTGGACTCCTTTCTCTCTACCGGCGCAGAGCTGCTGACCCTCCACATCGAGAACGCTAACGGCCCGGCCCGGGGCGCCGCAACCGCCGGCTCCTCGCCCTCGATCGATCACATTGAAGACCCGCAGCCTCTCATCAGGCTCATCGACCGCATCCATGACGGCGGTAGCCTGGCCGGCATCGCCTTGAACCCTGACACGCCGGTTGCGGTGCTTGAGCCTTTCATCAGCCTGGTCGACATGGTAGTGGTAATGAGCGTGCACCCCGGCTTTGGCGGGCAGAGCTTCATCATGGCAGCGGTTGACAAGGTCGCCCAGGTGGTGGCTCTGGCGCGGCAAGCAGGCGCAGACCCCCTGATAGAAGTCGACGGCGGCATCAACGTGCAGACCGCTCCCCTGGTGACAACACAAGGAGCCGACGTACTGGTCGCCGGCAACGCCGTCTTTGGCGCCCCTGACCCGCTTGTCGCCCTCCAACAGATCCGCGATGCGGTACTAAAGCATTGAACCGCGTCTACCTTGACCATGCCGCGACCGCGCCGCTGCGCCCAGAGGCGCTTGCGGCCATGCAACCCTGGCTCACCCAGGGTTTTGGCAACGCGAACACCCTGTACAAGGAGGGCAAACAGGCTCGCCAGGCTCTTGATGAAGCCCGCGCGACCGTTGCCGCCCTCATCGGCGCCAGCCCGCTGGAGCTGGTCTTCACCTCGGGCGGCACCGAGGCTGACAACGCCGCAATCGCGGGCATCACCCAGGCAATCCGTGCAACCAAAGGACGCGAGAAGGGCGGCAACCACCTGGTCTGCTCGGCCTTTGAGCATCACGCGGTGCTCGAGCCCATGCAGGCCCTCAAACGCAGCGGCTACACAGTGTCGCAGGTCAAGCCGTCGCGCGACGGCTTCATCAACCCTGAGGCCCTCTCCCAGGCATTGCGCCCTGACACGCTGCTCGCTTCCATCATCTTAGCTCAGAACGAGATAGGCACCGTCCAACCCCTCTTGGAGCTTTCCCACATTGCCCACGCCAATGGCACGTTGCTGCACACCGACGCCGTGCAGGCCCTGGGCAAGCTGTCGCTTGATGTCAGAGAGCTGGGCGTTGACGCGGCAAGCTTCAGCGCCCACAAACTGGGTGGGCCTAAGGGGGTGGGAGCCTTCTACCTCAAGAGTGGCACGCCCTTTGCCGCCATCCAACTGGGCGGCGGGCAGGAGGCGGGCCGCCGCAGCGGAACGCAGGATGTGGCCGGCGCCGTTGGCTTTGCCAAGGCGCTGGAGCTTGCTGTTGCGGAGCGCGAGCAGGAAGCCCACCGCCTCACTGCCCTACGCGACCATCTCGCCGCAGAGCTCTTGGCCCTGGATCCCCGCATCTCACTGACGGTAGGGAATGTGACAGGAGGGACGGATGTGACAAAAGGGACCGTCCCCTTTGTCATAACAGGGGGGACGGATGTGACAAAAGGGACCGTCCCCTTTGTCCCCTTTGTCACATCCCCCTGTCTCCTGCCTGGCATGCTATCCATCCTGGTAGACGGCTTTGAGTCGGAGACGCTCATCCTGCGGCTTGATGATGCCGGCTTTGCCGTCTCCGGCGGCTCGGCTTGCTCCACCGGCTCGCTGGCGCCCAGTCACGTGCTCCTGGCGTTGGGCCTCACCCGCGACCAGGCTTACAGCGTGCTGCGCATCTCGCTGGGACGGGAGAATACCAGCGAGGATATCGCCCGCTTCTTATCGTCATTGGAATCGATCCTCAAAGCCTGAAGACAGCGCAAGCTTTCCTACTGCCGCTCCAACCTTTGCTCTAGCCATTCCACAGCCACAGGATCCGTGAAATAGATATCATCCAGGTGTTCAGAGAGCTTGAAAAGAACCGCATCTTCCTTGTTAAAGATGACGATGTCCTCCAGCTTTGAATCAAGGATACAGATGTACGCGCAGGGAATGGTGCGGTCCACAGGAATACGGAGAGCCTCTGTCTGGCTTTCGATGATCAGGTAACTACGCAAGGAGAGGTCAATGCGGCGATTTTCCTTGACAGAGAAATGCCAGTCGCTTATTCCTCCACAAACCAAGAGTTTGCCGTTGTACTCCCAAAGAGAGAGTGAGATACCAGGGCTTTTTGGTGGCAGGTCGAGAAAGGCGAATACGGGTTTTGGGGACTCTGCCGTGCCCTCGATCTTGAAGATGTAGAGGAACTGGTCTCCATCTAGGCCTTCCTTATGGGGAGACGCTATAGCCCAGGTGTCTTCGCCATCAGTAGCAAACGCGATTGGGATATCCTCTATCCCCGCGTATCGACCCTCAATCTGGACAACCTGTTCCCGTATAAGATCATCCAGGGATGAGGCCTCTTTCTCATTTGGCAAAGAAGTATCAGGTGATGAGCTGTTGTCATTCTCGTCTTGCGGAGTCGACGGTGTTCCCTTGCTACTGACCCAGGGGTTCTCAGTATTCGTACAGGCAGAGAGTGTCCCTAGCATGAGAGCCGATGCAAAGACACAGGCAATGATTATGACAAAGGGGACGGTCCGTTTTGTCATATGACAAAGGGGACGGTCCGTTTTGTCATGATTGTGTCAGTCCTGCTCAGAGGGGGCTTCAGGATGTAGCACCCTTTCCAGGTCGTATTTAGAGTGGATGCCTATCTTCGCGTAGATCCTCTTCAGGTGGGCCTTCACCGTGTTCTCGGAAATGAACAGGTGTTCAGCGATGTAGCGCCTTGAGTGTCCGTCGCAAGCAAGGTAGAAGACCTCACACTCCCGCTCGGAAAGGCCGTTGTCCTGCGCGATCCTCTGCCATTCAGCCAGCGGTACCAGGGGAGCGCTCTCATTGGGCTGCGTCTCATTCAATGCAGAGAAGAGATGCGATACGGAGGGGTGCCGGCTGACCAGGAAGAACACAACAAAGAGGAAGAAGAGGGCAAGCAAGGCTGTAAACAGGGCAGATTCAGCAGTGTCACCTTTCAGGGGCACATAGGCTGAGATCGCATAGTAGAGCAGGCGCGGGCAGCCATAGCAGGCGCCCCAGATCCCCACTATGGCAAAGGGGTGGCTTTTCGCCACAACAGCGATGTCGATAACGGCCATCCAGACAAGCATGTAGATCAGGGCGGTTGCGACCATGAGCAATGCGGGTGGGACGTCGGCGATGGCCTGTGGGGCAAAAGGTTGCAGGAAGAAGCCTATGGCAAAAGCCACCAGCAACAGCTGCATCATGTGCCTGAAAGAGGGGAAGGAGCGGCGGACGAACATGCTCCAGAAGAGGAGCAGTGTGATGGCCATTGCCGCATAGTACAAAATCACGATGGCTATGCTGCCCGAGAGGAAGCGCACGGGGCTTCTCAACGTGAGCGCCAGACTGTAGATCGCAAACGCCACCAGCAGTCCCAGGAAGGGTGAATGCCTGCGGGGTTCGGAGTCTGTAGCAGGTAGAGCCGCTGTCAGGTTTCTCAGCGACAAGCCCTCTGAGGCCACTCCATCCTTTGCCTCATCATTGACAGAGGCCAGCTCCTTCTGTCTGCTCAGATGCGCCATGAGCAGGCAGAATGGCCCGCCAAAGGCAAGCAGCGCCATGACTGGCACCGAGGCAGTAGGGAAGGCCATATAGCACAAGGGTTGCAGGAAGAAGTTGAGTACATAAGAGAGCAGGACATATGCCATGCTCTGCTCCAGTTTGAGGTCCTTGAAGAAGCTACCCCAGGCAAGCATGCTTGCAGCTCCGCCAACGGCTCCTACAATGGCGCCCAGCAAGGCCACAGACTCAGACCCGGCGAAAACATCAAGGGTGAGGGCAAGGGAGGCAAACAGCCTGCAGAGAATGCTGAGAATACAGATGCCGAGGTACGGCACCCGCCAAGCGCTTATTCCCCGTAACAGGAATATCAGGGCAACTATAAGGGAGAACACGCCAAAGCTGCTGTAGAACACCAGATGGATGTCCACGCCACCGTGATCCACAAAGTTCTGGCGCACAATCAGGGGGGTCCATAGGGTCTGTAACGCGAATCCAAGCGGCCAGGCATTGCGTATGGGCAGCGTGCGGACTAGGTCCCTGGTCATGGACTACCCTTCTTTTCGATAAGTGAACAACGCGGTTGTTGGGGGGTCAACACGGTTGTTGGGGGCTAACGCGGTTGTCTCATGAAGCTAACGCGGTTAATGGGGGGCTAACGCGATTTTCTCAGGAGGTCAACGCTGTTATTTGGGGTGCTTTTTGTCAATTTGCTATGGTACCAAAAACAGCACCTTTTTTCACCAGGCATCTTCTATTCCTGAGACCTCCCGACAAGTATCCCTGAGACTTCCTGATAAGTAAGTGATGATAAAGACCGGGAAAACCAAGAATGTACCCAAAAAGGGTAAAGGCATTACCCGCAATGTGGCTTTCAGGGCATTGTAGGGGATGTCACAATACTGACATTGTAAATTTGGGCGAAACGTCCGACACGTCGCGTCCAACACAAGAGGAGGAAAAGAATGAGTATCGACAGAAGGGATCTATTGAAGGGCGCCGCCATTTTTGGTGGCGCGGCAGCATTGTCAGGACTGGCTGCCTGCACAAACAATACTCCGGCACAGACTACACCGCCAGCAGGAGGGGGCGACGATAAGAAAGCCAGCGCATGGGATGAAGAGTATGACTTTGTCATTGTCGGCGCTGGTGGCGCTGGCCTGATCGCAGCCATCCAGATAGCGCAGGATGATCCAAATGCGACCATCGCGCTTCTCGAGAAGATGGCGACCCACGGTGGAAGCTCCATCCTCAGCGGTGGCAATATCGGCGCCATGGGAACCGACAACCTCAAGGCCTTTGCCGAGGAGAGCGGCAATGACATCTACAAGGACGACACCTTTGAGATGTATTGGGAAGACAAGCTGAAGGCCGGTTGCTGGTATGGTCATCCCGAGATCGCCAAGCTGTTCACCTTCAACTCGCTGGACAACTTCAATTGGCAGCAGTCGCTGGGAATCAAGTGGAACGGCTCGCGTCCCTATGAGAGCCCTGTCCAGGAGCCCTCTGACTGGAGAAAATCAGCGATCATGCAGTCCTCGCAGTATCTCACGGTCTATAACGATGAGGGCATGTCCTCCATGATCAACCGCAAGATCCGCTATAACATCGGCTCTCGGTACAAGGAAGCAAGCGGCGGCGGCGCCAATGTTGCCTGTTGGCTCGATCACGTCGAGGCGAATCCAAACGCTGAGATCATCCTCAACTCCCCCGTTGAGACCATCATCCGCGAGAGCCAGTTCAGCGGCGACGTACAAGGCGTCAAGCTCAAGGACGGCACTACCTATCGTGCCAAGCGTGCCGTGATCCTCACCGCAGGCGGCTTCCATGCCAACCCAGACATGATCCACCTGCATGACCCGCGCATCGATCCCTCCACACAGAGCAGCGGTGGCCAGGGCGCTACTGGCGACATGCTCATCGCCGCCCAGCTCATCGGAGCGCAGACCGTCAACATGCACTGCATCCAGATAGACTTTGGCGGCAGCGTGAAAGAGCCGTCCATGAGCGGCAACAACAACTCCAACCCCTTTGGTGGCGCGGCGTTTTACATTGATGTCAACAAGGACGGCAAGCGCTTCTGGACCGAGAAGTCAAGTGACGAGCAGTACATGGATGCAGAGCTCATGACCCTGCATGTCAACAAGATGAAGTCCTGGTTCAGGCTTGGTGACAGCGGATCCGTTGCCTCGAACAGGACCGAGGAGAACCTGGCAACCTTCAAGAGCACCTACGGGTTTGTCTGTAATACCATTGAAGAGCTGGCAACCGCTATCGGCTGCAACGCGGCTACTCTCAAGGAGACCATCGACGCCTACAATGACATTGTCGATGCCAAGGTGGATACCCAGTTCGGCAAGCCAGCCGGCTATCTCAGGCACAAGATCGAGACCCCGCCCTTCTACGTGTTCGAGGCCACCTATTACTGCCGCACCACTCCAGGCGGTCTGCGGATAGATACCAATTCCCAGGTTGTCGACCTCTTTGGTCAACCGATTCCCCGTTTGTTCGCAGCTGGTGAGGTAACCGGTAATGTCCACGGCCGTTTCCGCAACAACGGCGGCGACTCCATGTGCGACGTCACCTGCTTCGGTCGCCTTTCCGCTCAAAGCGCTGTCAAGCTTGCGTCGGTTGAATAGGTTCAACCTCTGATCACCAAGAGCTAGTTGAGGATAAAGACGGCGTTTCAGAAGGGGAGCAGAAATGCTCCCCTTCCCCCCGAGGCGATCCTGGCTTTGTGCCAATCTCAATGCCGACGCCCAGGATGCTTCCTTTCCCTGAGGCAGTGCATCCGATTTCTGCTATGCTGAGAGCATGGAATATACCGACACGCATACACACACCTGGTTCTCCGGACACGGCAGCGGGACGGTCGAAGAGCTGGTGCAGGCTGCCTGCGACCAGGGGCTGACCACCATCGCCCTGACCGAGCATCTACCGCTGCCAGCCCAGCTCGACCCCGAGGGGGGCTATGGCATGACACTGGAACAGGTCTCGCAGTATGTAGAGGAGGTTCTTGCCGCGCGTGCGAAGCACCCCCAGATCGAGGTGATCCTGGGAGTCGAGGTCGACTGGCGCGAGGGAGCCGAGGCCTGGCTGCTTGAGCTGCTGTCTCAGGCGCCCTATGAGCTGGTGCTAGGCTCTGTGCATCTGTTCGCAGATGTCGAGGCAACCTCCGGTGTCAGCCTCAACAGCTTCTGGCCCTTTGATCATCCAGGCTATATAGACGGTTGGGCCGAACGCGGTGAGGAGAATGTCTGGCGTGAGTACTTCCGCCTCTGGCGAGATCTTGTCAACAGTGCGCTTCCTTTAACGATAATGACGCATCCAGACCTACCCAAGAGGCTTGGCTTCAAGCCCAAGTTCGACCCGCGGGAGATGTACGTCGCCATGGCTGAGTTGGTCGCAGCGCGAGGCCTGCTGATCGAGGTGAACACCTCAGGACTGCACAAACCGGTGGCCGAACTGTACCCGGCGCCTGCCTTGCTATCGGCCTTCCGCCAGGCTGGTGTGGGATGTACGGTCTCCTCGGACGCGCATGAGCCCGGCCACGTGGGGCGCGACCTTGACGCAGCTTATGCGGCGATGCGTGCAGCAGGCTACACGCAGGTCACTGTACCCACGCGCAACGGCGACCGCCGTCACATTCCGCTTGACGATATTTCCTGACAACAAGGAGTAAAGATGGTAGCAATGCAGGGAGCAAAGATGGACTCGGTCAACAGCATCCTGGTCTTGGTGAACCCCGCGTCATCCGACAATCAGGGTCGCCAGATCTGGGAAGGCCTGCAGCCCCGTTTCGAGCAGCTCTTCTCGTCTTATATCTGCACAGTGCTGGAGACAGAGAGCAGCGAGCACAACATTGAGCTGGCCGCGACCACGGATGCCGATCTCATCATCTCGGTCAGCGGCGACGGTACCATCCATGACATCGCCCAGGGCATCATGCGCCGACCGCGCGAAGAGCGGCCTATGCTCACCATGCTGCCCATCGGCTCTGGCAACGACTTCGCCCGGTCGCTGGGCATCCCGCTTGACCCGTCGCGCGCACTTGAGGCCATCAGTGCGGGGCGTCGCGCGACCATCGATGTGGGCCGCTGCAATGAGACGTACTTTCTGGAGACCCTGAGCTTTGGCGTCGATGCGGCCATCGCCATCAACACCTACGAGAAACGCAAGACCACCAAGAGCCGCGGCTTCATCCTCTACGCGCGCGTCGCGGTCTCCGCCATCATCCATGAGCTGCGCAAACACCACTTCCGCTTCTCCGTGGACGGCGGTTTGCCCCTTGAGGAGGACTTTGTGATCTTTGCCATACAGAACGGGCGCACCTACGGCGGCGGCTTCCAGATCACCCCCGCGGCGCTTTTAGACGACGGCCTCCTCAACGTCTGCATGGCCACTGACACCAGCAAGCCCTACGCGCTGTACACACTGTCGCGGATTGCCGGCGGCAAGCACGAGCAGCTCCGCATCATCCGCACGTTGACCGCCAAGCAGCTGACCATCGATCTGGACGAGGAGATCCCCGTGCAAAACGACGGCGAGGCGCTCTACGGCACACACTTTGAGATAGCGCTGCTGCCGCAGGCAATCGACGTGCTGGTGGCGCCGCAGGGCGCCGCGGTGGGCGCTTCATAAGGCGGTTTGCCGACCCATGCCCCAGCCGCTTTTCGCACAGGTCATCATCGACATCCCCACGCGGGCCTTCGACTCCGCCTTCAACTACACGGTCCCTGATGAGCTCGCGCCCCAGACCCAGGTGGGCTGCTGCGTGCTGGTGGATTTCGCCCGGCGCCCGTCGCTGGGCTACGTGGTGGGATTGTGCGACGCACCCGCATCTGCCCTGGATGACGATAAGATCAAGCCCGTGCTTGCTGTGCTCTCCCCACCCCGTTTCAATAAGGCCGCAGCCCAGCTTGCCCAGTGGATGGCCCATGAATACCTGGCGCCCCTCAGTGAGACGCTCCACCTCTTCACACCACCTGGCCCAGCGCCCCGCCTCAGGCAGGATGCCAGCGGAGGCTGGCAACTGGAGGAGCAGGGTGCGACTCCGGTGGATGACCGCTGGGCTGGACTGACCGAGGAGGGCAGGGCCTTTGAGCCCAAGGCAAACGCTGTCAAGCAGCGGGCGATACTGAGCGCCCTGCGTATCTCCCAGATGCGTGTTGCCGACCTTGCGCTGGAGGTCTCAAATCCCACAGTGCCGCTGAAGGCCCTGGAGAAGAAGGGGTTGGTCTTCATCGAAGCGCGGCGGAGGATCCGTGGCAACCGGTCCCCCCTGCCACCAACAACCGACATCGCTGAGCTGACCGTAGGCCAGCGAGAAGCCTTGGACGCGATCCTGGCGTCACTGTGCACCCCGGGCTTGACCCTTGCATCCCCCAGTAATGATTCAAATCACCTTGTCACCCCGGGCTTGACCCGGGGCCTACCCCAGCGCTTGCAGAATGACAGCGATTGTCGTCCAGAAGACTCGCAGAACACCTCCTCAACCATCCTGCTTGACGGCGTCACCGGCTCCGGCAAGACCGAGGTCTACCTGCAGGCTATCCGCACCGTGCTGGAGGGCGACAGCAACACCGCCCCCGGCACCGCCATCGTGCTGGTGCCCGAGATCAGTCTCACCCCGCAGACCGTAGCCCGCTTCCGCTCCCGCTTTGGCGACGCGGTGGCGGTGCTCCACTCGCGCCTGTCAACCGGCGAGCGCTTCGACCAGTGGGACCTGGTGCGCTCCGGTACTGCCCGGGTGGTGGTGGGCGCCCGCTCGGCGCTGTTCGCACCTGCACAGAACCTGCGTCTTATCGTCATAGATGAGGAGCATGAGGGCAGCTACAAGCAGAGCTCCTCGCCGCGCTATGTGACCCGTGACGTTGCCGCCAGGCTCGCCCAGCTCAGCGGCGCTACGCTGGTGCTGGGCAGCGCTACGCCCTCGATGGAGGCCCTCCACCAGGTCGCCACCGGCGCCAGTACCCTGGTCAGGCTCCCTGAGCGCGTAACCGGCAAACCTCTACCGCCCATCCAGGTGGTCGACCTCTCCGTGCAGTTCAGATCCGGCAACAAGACCATGTTCTCCTACCCGCTCAAAGAGGCCCTACTCCAGACTATCGAGCGGCGTGAGAAAGCGGTGCTCCTGCTCAACAAGCGCGGTTTTGCCTCCTTCCTGCTCTGCCGCGACTGCGGTTTTGTGCCCACCTGCGAAAGCTGCGCCACCTCGTTCACCTACCACGCGCACCCCGCGCGCCTGCTCTGCCACCACTGCGGCGCCACCGCCATACCGCCCGCTACCTGCCCGGATTGTGGCAGCTCCTACCTCAAGCAGCTGGGCCCCGGCACCCAGTTCGCCTTCGACCAGCTGCAGGCCATCTTGCCCGCAGGCACGCCCATCGTCCGCATGGACGCGGACACTACGCGCGGCAAAGCTGGCCACGAGCGTTGCCTCGACGAGTTCATCGCCGCGCCCTACGGCGTGCTTTTGGGCACCCAGATGATCGCCAAGGGCCTCGACTTCCCCGAGGTCACGCTGGTGGGCGTGCTCATCGCGGACATCTCACTCAAGTTCCCCGACTTCCGCGCACCCGAGCGCACCTACCAGCTGCTCGAGCAGGTCGCCGGTAGGGCAGGACGTGCCGAGAAGGACGGTCGCGTCATAGTCCAGACTTACTGGCCCCAGCACGTAGCCATCCGCGCCGCCGCTACTCACAACCGCGAGCTGCTGTTTGACGAGGAACGCGAGCTGCGAAGCGAGATCGGCTATCCCCCCTACGTGCGGCTGGCGAACATCCTGCTCTGGGGCAAGGATCTCAAGGAAGTCTCTGCCGAGGCCCTCAAACTCACCGCCGCCCTGGACGCGCATATCACATCACTTGTCACCCCAGGTGCTGAGGCAGACCATACAAACTCCTCTGTCACCCCGGGCTTGACCCGGGGCCTACCCCAGCACTTACAGGGCGACAGCGGTTGTCGTCCAGAAGACTCGCAGATGACACAACCTATCGTCCAAGTCCTCGGCCCCAGTCCCTGCGTACTCTCCAAACGCCAGGGCAACTACCGCTGGCACATCCTTCTCAAGGCCCCTTCTGACACGGACCTCCCCGGTTTTATTGCCCCCGTCATCAGGGCGCGCAAGACCACCGAGGGTGTCAGCGTGGCCATCGACATCGACCCTTATGACCTGCTGTGAGCGGGACAAATCGTACTGTCCTCCTTGCCCTATCCGCGCATAGGAGAAAACAGCGCTATCTATACTATTCAGGTAGCATACTGCGATACAATACAACCATCGCAGAAATACGTCGGTATTGGATATTTGGGGAAGGGATATTCCGATGAAACGTACTAGAAGCCTGCTTGTTTTCCTCCTGACAATCTTACTGGCATTTGTGCTGGTACCTGCTGTCTCGTTTGCAGCACCGGAAGAAGCTGGCACAGAGCTATCCGCAGGTGGTGACGAGACAACCAGCACAGAAGGGGAAGAGCTTCTCCCGCTTGCCTCCAGCTACAATGTCGCAACTGCCACTGAGCTCCTGGATGTCATTGCGCTGCTGCCAATTAATGACCCCACAACCATCAACCTCACTGCTGACATCACACTGACTACAACCCTTGTGATACCCATTGCCAGGGATATCATCCTTACTGGCTCTTTCAAGCTTATTGGGGCAGATGGGGAAGAGACTATCCTTGTGGATAGGGATGCAACGCTGACCATTGATGGTATCACGGTTACCCATGATGCCGGCGCGTCGGGCGCCAGCAGGGGGGTGTATGTCCAACGTGGCGCTTTCCTTTACCTGGTCAGTGGGGCTATCTCAGGTAACTACGCCAACATTAGCGGCGCGGGCGTATATCTGATCGGCTCTTTCTCCATATCTGGTGGAACAATCGCAAACAATACTAGCACCGTTTATGGCGGTGGGGTGTATATGGGCTCAGGATCTGTGCTTAACATGTCTGCTGGCACAATCTCTGATAACCAGGGAAGTCTTGGTGGCGGCGTATATATCGCAAGCGGTGCTTTCACAATGACCGGTGGCACCATCTCAGACAACACGGCTGGTGCCCACGCTGGCGGCGTGGATGTTGTCAATGGCACCTTCGACATGACCGGCGGCACCATCTCTGGCAACTATGCCAGAATTGGAGGCGGGATATATGCGCATGACTATGCGGATTTGACTGTAGGGGCAGGGACGGTATTCTCGAACAATAGCGCCGATGGGGCAAGCCTTGACCGCGACCCATCACTGGATGCGGTATATGCGACAAATATCGCCGGCACAACCTGGACCCTACCCTTTACCCAGGGCTACAACAACTACGACATCAGACATACCGCCACTGACTATAGGGCAACCTTCGATGGCAATGGTGGCGCCGTGTTACCAGCGGATGTGACCCGTTTCGCGCGTTACGGCGATCCGCTGGGAGCCAACATGCCCCCTGATCCGGTGTTGGGTGGATCCGTCTTTTTGGGCTGGAACACTGCGGCAGATGGCTCAGGCACAGCATTCACCGATGCTACGACCCTTACTCGCAATATCACCGTCTACGCCCAGTGGGACTCTGTCCCTGTCATCATCACCTATTGGGTGACCTTTGATGGCAACGGCGGTGACGTACTTGTAGCAGATGAGACCCGTGAAGTGGTCGCCCTGGATTCACTTGGGGCGGATATGCCAGACGATCCAACAAGGGCCGGGTTCGTCTTCATCGGATGGAACACTGCCGCGAATGGTTCAGGCACTGCGTTTAGCGCTTCAACGCCTGTCACTGACGACATAACCGTCTATGCACAGTGGGACAGCGGCCTGCCAAAATCTGGCGACAGCCTTGTACTCCCCATACTCCTGATCTCGCTGCTGGCCGTCGGCGCTGGACTCATCCTTTTGGTGACGATAAGGAAGCGCCCCTCCACCACCACCAAGTAGCGGTAACCTAGGGGGACGGTTATTACAACTCAAAGAGACGGTTCTCGCAGGCTGTTAAGCTGTGAGAACCGTCTCTCTTATTCGCTTGTGCACCCATTGAGCAGTGCAATCAACTACAATGTCTTCCATAAGCTGTTGCTATCAGAAACACAGATAAGGAGTGAGGGTCATGGCAAATTTCTGCGGTAAGTGTGGTGCACAAGTAGATCCAACAGCCCGATTCTGCGCGGGTTGCGGCCAGGCACTAGAACCCCAATCAGCACCCCAGCCAGCAGAGCAGCCCCAACCGGTAGCGCAGGCGCAGCAATTCCCGCCCCCGTCTGCCCAGCAGGTCCCACAACAGGCGCCACAAGCGCAGCCCTTATCGTCATTCCCTCCACCTCCTCCTCCCGTGCAACAGCAACCAGCACAACAACCCTACGTGCAACCTCAGCAGCAACAACCGATGGCAGCAGGTTATGGTTTCATGGATAAACAGACCGTGTTAGCCCAGGCGGCGCAAATGCTCAACCGTCAGGATCAGCCTTGGGAAGCGCGGGTCGAGGGCGACTCCATCATCGGGTACTGGAAGTGGATGAACGCCTATTTCTTTGGACTGCATGAGGTCAATGACGAAACCAAGCAGTACACCTTTACCGTCACCCTCTCAAACAACGGCACCTACAAGGAGCTTGACCAAACCGAGGATAAGAAGAGAAGCATCAATTTCAGCGGTGGTCAGCTCAGCCTTGGTTCCTCAAAGGATACCTTCAAGGGAAAGGCCAACAAGAAGTCCTACGAGTTCGGCCTGGGCAAGGATAAAGATAGTGGAAAAATCGGCGCCATCGGCTTTAAATACAACACAACAGATGTCAAGCAGCCTATCCGCGACTACCTGGCGAGCTGCGGTTGGAAAAAGGGTTGAGTTAGCGCCCACGTCCCAATGCCCCGCGTTCTAATGCCCCGCGTCCAAGCGTCCCACGTCCCCATGCCCCGCGTTTTAACGTCAAGCATCTGGGGCGCTCAGTGATCAGCAAGGAACACATAGACAACGGCAGCGCCTTTGACTGGGGCCGCGTGTCGGAGGATTACGCCCGGTTCAGGGACATCTACCCTGATGTCTTCTACCAGAGGATCATCGACATGGGGCTCTGCACAAAGGGACAGCGGGTGCTGGACATCGGCACGGGGACGGGCGTTTTGCCGCGCAACCTCTACAAGCACGGGGCCCAGTTCATCGGCCTGGACATCTCTGAGAACCAGATCGAACAGGCATGCCGCCTCTCAGCTGAGGCAGGCATGGACATCAGCTACCTTGTCTCTTCCGCAGAAGACGCTGATTTCCCTGCCGAGCACTTCGACACCGTGACGGCCTGCCAGTGCTACGTCTACTTCGACAAGGACGTGATCTTCACCAGGATCCACCGCCTGCTCAAGCCCTCCGGGCACTTCTGCCTGCTCTTCATGGCGTGGCTCGCCGACGAAAGCGAGATTGCCGCCGGTACAGAGGAGCTGATCCTCAGGCACAACCCCTCCTGGTCGGCAAACGGCATGAAGCGCTTCATCCTCGATTTCCCCCCACAGGCGCACGGCCTCTTCACTGTTGAGGACTCGTTTCACTACGACCTACCCGTCAGCTTCACCCGCGAAAGCTGGCACGGCCGCATCAAGGCATGCCGCGGCATCGGTGCGTCCTCCCTTACAGCAGAAGAGATCGCAGCCTTCGAAAAGGAGCACCTCGCCTTCCTCGAAACCGCCCCGGAGACCTTCAGCATCCCCCATTTCGCCACCATCTTAAACCTCCGCAAGGTCTAGAGTGGGCTAACGAGAACCCCGGCCCTTCTCCATTCGCAAATCCTTAGGATGCGCGGCACCTGCACCCCAGGCGCCAGCATCCCATCGCGCATCTAGAGAAAGGTTTTTGACATATCATTCCTGAGCAGGGTGCCATCTAGATTAGTAACGCGTGACAGAGGGTCGGTACGTTTTTGTCACACACTAAGCCGCCCTCATGTATCGACAGCTTGACTACTCCTTTGGCGTCACCTATAGTGACTACTAAAATGAAGTCACCAACTGTGACGTCAAAAAAGTAGTCAGGAAGCCCCATGCAGCTCACTACAGAAATCAGGGACCCCTTCAGCCTTGGGCAGGTCATCCAGCAGAGCCGCCTGCAACAGGGTCTCAGCCAACGCGACCTGGCAGGCATACTGGGCGTCAGCCAGAAATGGGTATGGGAGATGGAGCAGGGTAAACCGGGAATCCTCATGGATCGGCTCTTCAAGACGCTCCAGGCAACGGGGATCACCCTCTCTGCCTGCTTCGAGGTCAATCAAGAGGAGGCAGAAAGATGAACAGCCTCAACGTCGAGCTCTACGGTGTCTTGCTGGGAACACTCAGGCCGGAGGAGCGCAGCTTCAGCTTTGAGGCAGCCAGCAGCGTATTTGAGCACTACCCTGTGGCCTCCACCATCATGAGCCTTGCGGTGCCCCTCAACCTGAAGTTCACGGCTCCGCAAAAGCGGCGCGCGATAAACTTCTTCGCAGAGCTTCTGCCAGAAGGGCGCAACCTCGACTGGCTCTACCAAACCCTCCCGCCCGACCAACGAAACACCTGGGGCCTGCTGCGCACATACGGGAAGGACATCGCGGGCGCGCTCATCATCTCTGATCCGGATGACCCCGCCTCTGCGCAAAGCCCCAAAGCCGAGCCGGTAGACAACCAGCAGATCCGCCATCTGCTGGAGCACATGCCGCAGGCACCGCTGGCTAACTCGCCGCTGTCAGGCAAGACATCCCTGGGCGGCATGCAGGGCAAGATCGTCCTGGCCAGGCAAGGCGGCGCCTGGTGCCGCGCGCACTACGGCCTGCCCTCAACGCACATCCTCAAACCGGTTGTCCCAGAGTTCCCCATGCTCATCTACGACGAGGCCTTCTGCATGCAGCTGGCACAACGGGTGGGCTTGACCAGCCATCCGGTCTGGATAGAGGACTTCGCTGGTCTCGACGCCCTGGTCATCGAGCGCTTTGATCGTGATGACAAGCTGCCTGACGGACGTCTCCATCAGGAGGATTTCAACCAGGCGCTCGGCGCCCACGGCGACCAGAAGTACCAGGAGGCCGGTGGCAAGGTCTCCGCAAAGCGTATCGCGCAGACCTTGGAGCGCTTCAGTAACACAGAGGACGTGGCCGCCTTCGCGGACCAGCTGGTGTTTGCGGTTGCGGTTGGCAACCTCGACATGCACGCCAAGAACATCAGCGTCTTTCATCTACCCAACGGCGACATCAAGCTGACGCCCGCCTATGACCAGGTCCCCCTGCGCCACCAGCCAACGGACAACAGGATGGCCCTTGCGCTTGCCGGCGAATACGTCCACGCGAACCTCACGCGCACGCACATAACCACAGAGCTGCTCTCCTGGAAGACCACCTGTTTCCATAACGAGAAGGAAGCAGACTCCTTTGTCCGCGACCGCCTTGAGGCCATACACGCTGCCTTGGCGGATCTCCCACTACCAACCGGAGCCTACCCACAACTCAAGGACATGATCGCGACTTTCATAACGCGCCTGCTCAGTGGCAAACCCACAGGAAAGCTCAATAGCTAGGCGGTGGCGCCGCCACAGCTGGAGCCAGCGCCGGCGCAGCAGGCATAGCAGTGGTCGCCCAGGCGCATCTGCCGTGGCTTTATGCCCTGTTCAGCTACGCTGAAGATGGTCGGCTGCTCCTCAAAGGGCCAGTTGAGCACCTGGTTGAAGTCGCAGTCGAAGAGCCGCCCGTCCCAGGCGACCGATATCTGCGAGCGGCACATCATGTTCTCCACGGTAGCTGGGTTGAAAGCGTCAGAGAGGCGCTTCATATACGCGTTGTAGATACCGCGTTCCTCAAGCAGGTCACCAAACCTGCCCAGCGGGTTGTTGGTGATGGTGAGCAGGCTGTCAAAGCAAACGCCATGTTCCTCTTTGAGGTGTTGTCTATATTCACGCTCGGCGCTGGTCTGGGCCGGAGGCAGGAAGGCGCCGCCGGGATTCACCACCAGGTTCGCGACCAGAGGTCTGCCGGAGGTGTTGGTCTTGCCAAGCCCGTACCCTGCGGCGTTCAGCAGCCTGAGGCCCTCAATAGCCCGTCTGAAGGTTCCCTCGCCCCGCTGTCGGTCAGTGTTGCGCTCCTCCCAGGAGGGGAGCGAGAAGGCGACCTCGACACCCAGCTCAGCCCAGAAAGCCGGCAGGTCACCAAAGCCGTCCTCGGTGAGGATGACCAGGTTGGTCCGGGTGATGGTTTTGCCGCCTTTTTCTGGTTGCCCAAGCAGGGGGGCAGATGAGCTGCCCCCCTGCCTTCCCTTGTTACCAGTTGCGGACATAAAGGGGACGGTTCTATTTTGTCTTTGAAAAGGACTAAATAGAACCGTCCCCTTTATGTCCGCATTGTTTCCAGCCGCCAGGGCAAGGCGTGTGCCCTCGGTGATAAACCAGCGGTAGTCCGCGTGCAGCTCAGGAGCGCCGCCCGTGACATCCAGCACACTGAAGCCGTTATCAGCGAAAACCTGCAGGCAGGCTTCCATCACCTCACGGGACATCATCTCTTCGCGGTCAGGCCCTGCCTGGATATGGCAGTGCCTGCACTGCAGGTTGCAGCGTGCGCCAACGTTGACCTGCAGGGTGCTGGGCGTCTCAGCGGCTGTCAGCAGCTCAGGACGGCTCAGCTCAGCGACGCGGTCGAGGAAAGGCTGCACAGGGGCAACCGGTGCGTTCTCCTCGTTATGAACAGAGAGCGCCAAGGGTTAGAACTCCAGGTCAGCGGCTATGTTGTTCATCTGGATGCCGTGAGCCAGGGAGGCGCCACCGCGGATCGCGCAGGCCACGTGGATGGCCTCGGTGAGCTGCTCGACGTCAGCGCCCTTCTGCAGGGCGTCGTTGGTGTAGGAGTCGATGCAGTAGGGGCACTGCACGGCGTGGGCGACGGCCAGGGCGATGAGGGACTTCTCGCGGGCGGTCAGGGCGCCGTCCTCAAAGACCGCGCCATAGTAGCCCATGAACTTTTCCCAAAGCTGGGGAGCGTGGTCGCCAACGTTGCCGAACTTGGCCAGGTCAGCGGGATTGTAGTAGGTATCGGACACGATAGGCTCCTCTCAGGGCAGTATGACAAAACGGACCGTCCCCTTTGTCATATTGCTCAAAATATGACAAAAGGGACCGTCCCCTTTGTCATACCCTTTGCCATACAAGATGCAGTCCAGTATAAGACCAAGTCATATAGATAGCAACACAAAGGTGCGCATATCGTACATCCCTCACCCAAAACTTCCCCGCCTCCCAGCAAACTTCCCCATCTCCCGCCCACAAAACCTGCAAAGCCGTTACAATAGCAGCCTAGGAAAAACGACGACCGCAGCCCGGCGGTGAACCGGCGCTGCCAGTAGAACAGCCGGCCCGCACCAAGGCGCCGCGCTGCTTGACAGAAGGGAGATCTAGTGAGCGACGAACTGGATGTGCTCCTGCGTGAGGTTGACAGGAAAAAGGCAGAACTTGGCGCTAAGCCGCAGCTCGCTCCGGACGTGAAAGATGCGTACCAGGAGCGATTCTTGTATGACAGCATCTACCACTCAAACGCCATCGAGGGTAACAAGCTGACCCGCGAAGAGATCGAGCGCGTGCTGGTGAACAACGAGGTCATCCCCGGTAAAAGCTTCTCCGACCACGTCTCCATCCTTGGATATCGCGACGCCATAGTCCTGGGCCAACGCTATGTCGACTTCAAAACCCGCATCACCGAGCACGAGATCAAAAAGCTCCACTACAAGATGCTCATCGACCAGCAGGCAGTCAGCGGCGAGTACCGCAACTACAATCTCATGATCCACGGGCATCGCCCTACGTCCTACGAGAAAGTCCCCTACAAGATCCTGCAGCTGGCAGAGACAAGGCCCTCGGACACCAAGCATCCCATCGAGGACATCGCCTTCTTCCACCTGCGCCTGGAGAAGATCCACCCCTTTGGCGACGGCAACGGCCGCGTTGGCCGCCTCATCATCAACATCATGCTCGAGCAGCAGGGCTACCCGGCCATCATCGTCACGCTGGACGACCGTAAGAGCTACTTCGAGGCGCTCAACGCCTACGACGGCCTCGATGGCAATCCACGCATGGAGCCCATGGAACTTTTGCTCGCGCAGCTAGTGGACCGCCAACTGGATGCACTGCTGGCGCTGTGCGACCAGGCTTAAGGCTGGCCCGCTGTGGCTTTACTGGCCTGCTGGGCATAGTCCCGGCAGGCGCTCAGTTTCATAACGATAAGAATGTGTCTGGTTGATTATGCACATCATACTTGCCCCCAACCCTGTCCTGCGTGAGAAGAGCAAGCCCGTCGCCCTAGATGAGATTGCCGGTCTGCGCGCCACTGCCCTGCAGATGGCTGAACTCATGTACCAGAGCCAGGGCTGCGGCCTTGCCGCCCCCCAGGTTGGCTTGGGCAAACGCCTGATTGTGATAGACGTGACGCCACCCGACGAGGAAGGCGTGGTCCCCGAGAAGGACCCGGTCTTCTACATCAACCCGCAAGTCAAGCGGCTCTGGGGCGAGAAGGAGGTTGATGAGGAGGGTTGCCTCTCCATCCCCGGCATCCAGGTTCCCATCGAACGCTATAACAATATCAAGGTCGAGGCGCTTGACCTCAACGGCCGGCGCTTCACGGTTGAGGCCGAGGGTTTCCACGCCCGCGCCCTCCAGCATGAGCTCGACCACCTTGAGGGCACCACCATGTTCGAGCACGTCGACCCCATTGCGCGCATCGAGGTCTTCAAGGAGTATGAGGCAGCCCTGAAAGCCGGCGCCAAACCAGGCGACACCAGCATGGAGCAGGGAAAATGAACGTCGTCTTTATGGGGACCTCTGATTTTGCCGTTCCCGCCCTGCGGGCGCTGGCAGCCGCAGACAGTTTCACCGTCAAGTTGGTGCTCACCCGCCCCGATGCCGCCTCGGGCCGTGGCAAGGCCCTGCTTCCCTCGCCCGTCCGTGCTGCGGCCACTGAGCTCGGCATCCCTGTCATAACCCCCTTAAACCTTACAGCGGATCCAGAGGCGCTCTCCCTAATCGCCGCTACAGAGCCGGACTTCCTGGTAGTCGCGGCCTACGGCATGCTGCTTCCCCAGCAGCTCCTCGACCTGCCGCGCTACGGCTCCATCAACATCCACGCATCCCTTTTGCCGCGCTGGCGTGGTGCGGCACCCATCCAGCGCGCCCTTCTCGCCGGTGACGAGAAAAGCGGCGTCAGCATCATGCGCATGGAGGCCAGCCTCGACACCGGGCCGGTCTGCTCCGTTGCAACCACACCGCTTACGGGCAAGAACGCCCAGCAACTGAGCGCCGAACTGGCAGAGCTGGGCGCCGAGCTGCTGCTTGAGGCCCTGCCTCGCATAGTGGACGGCTCCATCTTCTGGCAGACCCAGCCCCAGGAAGGCGTCACCTATGCCAACAAGATCAAGAAATCAGAGCTTGACCTCTCCCCAGACAGCAGCGCGACTATAAACATCCGCAAGGTGCTCGCCTCAACCCCTCAGGCGCCTGCCCGCTGTGTGTTGGGGGAGCGTCCGGTAACCATCCTCGCCGCAACCCCCACCGCAGAAACCCTTTCGCCCGGCACAGCCTACTACAAAGACGGCCAACTCATCCTCGCAACCGCAGAAGGCAGCTTCGCCGTCACCTCCCTCAAACCCGACGGCAAACGCGCCATGACCGCCCCTGCTTTTGCCGCCGGCTACAAGCCCCTCCAAACCCCCATCCCCTGGTCCGACCTCAAACGTTGAACTGAAAAGAGGGAATCGCGCCAACCTTCTCCGCTGGTACCTCTCAACGGCGACTACCTGAACGTGGAAAGCATCGCGCCAGCCCGTTCCACTCGCACCTCCAAACGGCGACTACCATGGGGAAGGCATCGCTCCAACATGTTTTCTACTCGCAACTATCAGCGGCGACTACCCGAGTGCTTCCGTCCATGCAAGCTCTGACAGCTCGCATATAACTCCCGTCATTGCGAGCGTAGCGCGTAGCGCGTAGCGTGGCAATCTACGGCAGCGGCTGGGGATGTGTTGCGTTGACACAGCGCACAGACTCCCAGTCGATTCTTTTTCTCTACGAACCTGCAAGGTGATGCGCTGTTATTGACAAAAGGGACGGGGCGTTTTGTCACGTTTCAGGGCTTGGGGTACACTAAGTAGGCAAGTCCAATACATAATCAACAACATAGAGCTTCTCGCTACTGTCCATATTCGCAAAAGAGGGGGAGAAACCCACCATGGCAAGCCAAAAAGGATTCGAGGACCGCAAGCAAGACCTCATTGATGAGAATGAACGCAGATACGGTGAGGAAGCCCGGGCAAGATACGGCGACATGGCCGTAGAGAAGGCGAACACGCACGTAAGGGGAATGACCGGCGAGCAGTACGCTGAGAGCGAGCGTCTGGGTCGGGAGCTTGAGGAAACCCTGAAGGCAGCATTCGCAACAGGCAACCCTGCTGGTGAGCTAGCGCAGAAGGCCTGCGAGCTCCACAAGCAGTGGCTCTGCCTCTTCTATCCAGATTACAACAGGGAATACCACAGGGGGCTGGGAGAGATGTACGTTGCCGACGAGCGCTTCAGGGCAAACTACGACAAGATCGCCCCCGGCTGCACAGAATTCCTCCGCGACGCCATAAACATCTACTGTAATGAGTGACCAGCTGCTGTCCCAGCGACAAAGGGGGCGAGGCGTTTTATCACATCCG
>Ga0082212_10001511_pt1 | contig 34301 bp, 31 predicted proteins | sample TergutNt197P3_FD_71548 | JGI IMG/M metagenome (GOLD analysis project Ga0082212, IMG submission 71548) | Neocapritermes taracua P3 segment gut microbial communities from Petit-Saut dam, French Guiana - Nt197 P3 | ecosystem: Host-associated > Arthropoda: Insects > Digestive system > Gut ... | reverse complement strand
TTTTCAGATCCCCTATATCCCCCCGGATCATGACCATATCATCATACCCCCTCCCCTTTTATTTAGTGACTGGGGGCCGGGCGAAAAAAAAAGTTAATTTTTTTTCCCGCCAGCCCCTTACTTATCCTGGGCAAGAGGCTCATCCCACAGCAGCATATCCATCCTAAAATCCGCATTCCCATGAACCTCACACATTTTCAGCCTATCTGCGACTAAAGCAATAAATTCAGAATTGGTAGGTTTGCCCCGGTCACCATTGATGGTATATCCAAAAACACGATCCACATACTCAATATTTCCTCGATCCCACGCCAGCTCAATAGAATGACGGATAGCCCTCTCCACACGGGTCGCAGACGTATTATGCATCTCGGCAATCTTCGGATAGAGTTCCCGCGTCACCCTGCCAATGAGCTCTCCATCGTCAATAACCGCCATAATGGCATCCCGTAAGTACTGATATCCCTTGACATGCGCCGGAACCCCCATATGTTGGATGACCTGAGTAATGCGCAAAACCCATTCCTGCCTGTTATATTTTTTCGGTGTGTTCCCGTTCTGAAGACCCCCCTGCTCCGAGGATACATAAAGACCCGAATTGCCCGAAAGATCAGATAGAGTGGGAACATGTGAGCACTCTGTTGAATGCGCGCTTCCCCCCGCATGCGAACTTCCCCCCGCATGCGAACTTCCTGCCGCATGCGCACTTCCCGCCGCATGCGCACTTCCTGCTGAAAGCGAACTTTCTGCCGGAAATTTATTTCCCGAAAAATGCGGGCTCTCGGCCTCCCTGACCAAACCGGAATTCCCGGAAAGTCCATAATTTTCAGAAATCTTATACTCTCCGGCAGATCTGGCGCCACGCTCCTGTATCTTCTTGTCCTCAAAAATCTGGCGAATCCTTTTCCCAAGCACGTCCAAGTCAAAAGGTTTCATCAGAAAATAGGAAACCCCCAATCCAATCGCTTTTTTCGTCACAGTTTCATGCCCAAAAGAAGACAAAATAATAAACTTAGGCTTATCCTCAACATGCTGCATAGCCTCAATAACGCCCAACCCATCAACATTGGGCATAATCATGTCGAGAATGACAACATCACAAGGCCTGGAGCGAAGAATATCTATGGCTTCGGCGCCATTATAAGCCGCCCCCACCACTTCCATATCCTTCTGGGCGGAAAAAAACTGCTTCAGAATTTCTACAAAATCCCGATTATCATCCGCCATGACGATCCTTATTGCTTGATCCATAACCATTAATCCCCTTTTAAACTTTATTATTCATTTTGGTTCTTTTCATAATTTTATGTGAATTGACTTACACTCCATAAACTTCGACAAGGGTTTAGCGAGTCCTTCCAAAATTTTTATCATGGCGTATTTGATTTCCCATTTATTGTCGCCTTCATTCTCCCTGTGTCGAAAAAAAACCGCCCCGAAGGGCGGTTGCAGCTTTCTCTTTCGACGAAATCCCTGATTCTTTGATCATATTCTCAATGCTTATGCCATAGCCTCGGGCAGCATCATTGACAAAAACATGGGTCACGGCTCCAATGAGTTTTCCATCCTGAATGATAGGACTTCCGCTCATTCCCTGAACAATTCCGCCTGTCACCTCAAGTAAAACAGGATCTGTAATTCTGATAACAAAATTTCGATTCCCTGTGTTAGACATGATCTTTTCGATTTGAACCTCAAATTCTCCAATCGTGTTTCCTTGAAGAACAGTGTAGATTTTAGCCGGGCCTTTTTTGACCTCAGACAGGTACCCTATAGGAATAGGCTGTGGAAAATAACTATTCGCTAAAGGGTGCTGGTAATTCCCGAAAATACCACTGGTGCTATTCTTGAGAATGGCGCCGTGAAATGGAGAATCCATTTGAAAAGAACCAATTTTTTCGCCAGGCTGACCCTTCTGACTCTTTTGAATAGAGTGAATGGAAGATTCAACCACCTTGCCATTCTCTAAGTCGATGGCTTTATGCGTGTCCACGTCAGTAATGACATGGCCTAATGCGCCAAAAATCTGTGTCTGCGGTTCCATGAAAGTAAGAGTTCCCACGCCTGCTGCCTCATCCCGAATATACAATCCCACACGATATCTATTGGTCTCTTTGCAATAAATCGGTTTAATACTTTTGATACTAATTTTGTCTCCCTGCTTCACTTCCAAGGAAATATCCTGCTGATTCTGACATAAAGAATCTATCTGCTCCGCCACCTGGATATCATTAACAGCCTCCACGCCATTAATGGATAAAATGACGTCACCCAGGTTGATTCCAACTTCTTTCGCCGGAAAACAGATTTCATTCTTTTCGTTCAGAATGGGCGCGTACCCAACCACCAAAACCCCTTGAGTTTGCAATGAGATCCCGATGGATTGTCCCCCAGGAAGCAAATGAAGTCTATTCTGCTGATCTTGTGCCAGATAAAAGTTCCCCGACTGATCTTGTCCCATGAATTGATTAGGATCTGTCGAGATCTGCTCCCCGGCATATTGATCATCAGTATTCGCTAACTGATCTTCATTGAGATCAGCGGCGCTCTGATCCTCATCAGGAAGCTGCCTGTTATCAACCATATGATCTTGATCAGCGTCCAGACCAGAAATCTCAGGGAATTGCACATGAGGACCGTTTGTTGTGGAATAACATATCGGTATAAGGAACAAACTGAGAGAGAAGAAAGCACTTGCCATAAGAGCGATTGCGGCAATCCTGATTCTACCAGTTTTATTCACGCAGTGTCCCTCCAGCCAGATGCCTTCATATCACATAAAAAGAATCAAAATCCTTCATAAATCAAAAAACTTCTGAATTATGATATCTTGATTCTCCCTATAATTTTGCCCTGATCACGGGGTTTCATTCCACGAAAACTTTGTTAGATTTCACAAAATTTTTCGATTATGCTAGGGCGTGTCTGAAAACCCGCTTTGTCCAGATTTGAGAGCAAATTTTCTGTCAGGCAAGGCGTGAGAAGGGCGAATAACCGGGCGTTATTTAACCGACGAACAACGATGCATGGCAGAAAATTTGCCGTAAAGCTGGATGAATGGGGTTTTCAGACACGCCCTAACCTGACAGCATGAAGCCTGCAACATTCTACAGCAATTTATCAATGCCGTACATCCTGCATATGTCCTGAAATCCATTGCTAATTTCATCTACAGAAAAATTAACTTTTTCCAAATCTGCCTCGTCCCAATGCAAGAGACTTTCATAAAAATAAACAGCTGTCGCAAAGTTGCACGCGCTGGGATCTTGTTCAAAAACTTGGAAAAGCTTGTTTTCGGCCTCATTAATCTTGCCTTCTTTGGCTAAATCCGTAAGCTCTGCCGATAACCCGTCATTGCGCTGGGCCGTTGTATGATCGTAGTACAGGATTTGTTCCTGGCCGGAAATGACTTTGCTGAAAAATACCTGGCTGAGAAAGCGGGCCAACATCGTGAATTGGCGCATGAGAAAGTCTTTTTCTGATAAACTCATTTTCTAACCTCCTAGAGAAGGCTACTTGATGTAATGCTGAGCGGCAATATTTCTGGCATGGCATTCTGTCATATATTTGCATCCAATATGTCATAGGCAGAACCGGGTAGATTTCTTCCCAATATTATTACGAGTCGTTCAGCTAAACTCGCCGAAAAGATCGGCCAGCGTTATCATAAACCCGCTAAGCACATGAGAACACATCGTATCGCCCTGGGACCAGGCCACAGCCGTATATTTTTCATTTTCCAAGATATAAGCGTTCACTGTCTTGCTCTCAGGATCAACAATCCAATATTCGCGGACACCAGCTTGGCGATACTTGTTGAATTTTCGCACCCTGTCATGGGCTGCCGAGGAGGGCGACAGGATTTCAACAATAAGATCCGGCGCGCCCAAGCAGCCTTTTTCGTCGAGTTTTGTCCGATCACATACCACAACGATATCAGGCTGCACGATCGTATCGTTTCCTTCCCCAACACTCAGGCGAACATCAAAAGGCGCAGCATAAACTTTGCAGGGTTTGTCCGCCAAAAAATTATTTAACTGAGTAGATAGAGTCATATTGATATCCTGATGCATTCTGGAAGGCGCAGGTGACATCATACAAGGCACGCCATCAAACAATTCACAACGAATGGTCTCATCCCATGTGAGATAATCCGCGTACGTGTATCGTTTATCGCTTTGTAAGGCATCCACGGAATTGTCCTCCTTATTCTTCCGCTTATTCCCTTACAGTATAACACAGTAACTTAGGGAATTAAACTATGACATATTTGGAAGTGATACCTTGACATAGTAGGAAGTACGAGGCACAATATACAAAGGTGGTGGTTGAGTGTGGATGACAAATACTTGCCCCGAATTGCTGACAAAAAACTGGAACTGTCACTTAACACATCCGGCGCGGTATTAATCGTTGGGCCCAAATGGTGCGGAAAAACTCGAACCGCAGAAGAAATTTCAAAGAGTGTCCTTTACATGCAAGACCCTGACCATACTGCAGAATACAAATATTTCCGCACTCAAAAAACTGTATGTTATAGAAGATCTGCCGGCATGGAGCCCACATTTGCGATCCAAAAGGGCCATTAGAACAACGGCAAAAAGACATTTTATTGACCCTTCTATCGCGGCCGCCACCTTGCGCGCGGACGCAAATAAACTGATGAACGATTTTAATACTTTTGGATATCTGTTTGAATCTCTGTGTATCCGGGATTTGCGGGTTTATGCTGATAGCATGGATGGAAAGGTTTATCATTATCGCGACCAGTTAGATATTGAAGTCGATGCTGTTATTCAATTAAAAGATGAGCGCTGGGGAGCTGTTGAAATCAAAATGGGAGCCGGCGAAATAGAAAAGGCGGCGGAAAACCTGATAAAATTCCGCGATAATATAGATGTGACAAAAATGCCTGAACCCTCATTTTTAATGGTGCTGACAGCGACCGAGTATGCGTTTCAAATGGGAAACGGCGTATGGGTAGTGCCACTGGCTTGCTTGAGGGACTAGCCTTGTAAGATGGGGATTGTAGAGAAATGATGCTACATGTTGATGTGGTATTTTTATGATTTTCTCGAATCCAGTATGCACTCATCACATTAACACCGAAAAGGAGTCATAAAAATGCATGAACCAGATGTTACAAAGATCGAGGATATCATAAAAGAAAGAGAGGAGTCTCACAGCTTTTATAGCGGCAATTCCCAGGTATACCGGGCATTTTTACAAATGGAAGAAGCGACATTTGTTGACGGTGAGCTTTTAAAGGGACAGAAAGAGTTGATAGCAATCGGCATAGCTATTGTTATCAACTGTGAATCGTGCCTTGAGTGGCATATAAAACAAGCGCTGAACGCAGGAATAACCAAAGAACAAATTCTTGAAGCGGTGGGGGTAGGCATTGAGATGGGCGGCGGACCGGCAACAGTTTCCGCCCGGTTTGCCATGAAAGTCCTTTCATATTATACAAAGGCGTATCATTTGTAGATCACCTGGGGTTCTGTTATACTCTTCCTGACGGTCAAAATGCTTTTATGGAGGTCTTTTATGGAGGTTATAAATGGAGCCTAAAGTTTTAGACAAGTTAAAGATAGCAAAGCACAAAAGAGTACTGGTATTAAATGCTCCTCATGAATTTGTTAGCGTGCTTGAAAACTTTGACGGGACACCTGACTCGCAATTAAACGGGCACTACAGCTACATACAGATTTTTATCACGTCGCAATCAGAAATGATTGACAATGGAAAAGATCTGGCTGATGCCATTGAAGGCGACGGGTATCTGTGGGTATGTTATCCGAAAGGCACATCAAAAAAATATAAAAATGTTGACTGCAACAGGGATACGTTACGGGAAGCAATTAAACAGCATGGTTTTGAAGGGGTCTCCATGATCTCTTTAGATGACGCCTGGTCTGCCATGCGGTTTAGAAATTCGGATTATATAGGCAAATAGCCTGTGGTATAAGTCAGATTAAGATTAAGGAGAGGATATTACACATGAATTGGCTGGAAGCATTATTTACCGGGCTGCTGCAAGGACTCACTGAGTTTTTGCCTGTATCAAGCTCCGGGCACTTAGTTATCTTTCACACTCTATTTGGCGAAGGCGGCGACTCGAATTTAGCGTTTACGGTGTTTTTGCATCTGGCCACACTGGTGTCTGTCATTGTTGTTTTCTACAAAGATGTATGGACTCTGATACGTGAATTTTTTACCGCTTTGAGAGACATAATCAAGGGCCGGCCTGATTTTAAGTCTCCGGAACGCCGGTTTTTGGTGATGGTGCTTATAGGGACAATCCCTGCTGTTGTGTTTGGCGTCATTATTAAACTTCTTGATTTTGAAGCTGCGCTCGAAAATATATTTGTTGTGGCGGTTATGCTGATTGTGACATCACTCTTTATGTTTAGCGTGGATAGGATGGGGAAGGGACGGTATACGGAAGCGAACGCCCCTTACAAATCAGCTTGGCTTGTGGGGCTTTTACAGGGCATTGCCATATTGCCGGGTCTTTCGCGCAGCGGCAGCACAATATTTGGCGGACTGCTGGGAGGACTCAAAAAGGAATTTGCGGTAAGGTTTGCGTTTATCTTGTCTATCCCTGTCATATTGGGCGCCGGCCTTATGGAACTCAGAAAAGTTGAGAGCCTTGATATTGATCCTTTTATTTGGACAGTAGGATTTATCGCTGCGGCGGTCAGCGGAATCATAGCGATAAGGTTTATTAAGACTCTGATCAAAAACGATAAGTTCTATATTTTTGGGGTCTATTGCTTGCTGGCTTCTGCCTTTGCGTTTTTGGTGGGGTTGGGTATCATTAAAGTTTGATTCGGATCGGGCAATCCTGATCAGACATTTTTTTGGTTATCATGAAGGATTTGGTCTAAGCGACTCTTTATATTTCACCAAGCTCAGCAAACACTAACATTAAGAAATTTATCATTCAGGAGAGACTCGTGATGTGTGAAATAAAAAGAAGAGACAAGTTCTTCATTTCTGTTTCCGTTTCTGTTTTCATTCTTATCTTCGTGCTTGTTCCTATGGAAACCACACACCCCAAGAGGTCACTGGCGCTGGCGGCGGCCTCTGCGCCGGAAGAACCGGAAACAGCACCGTTCCTTGGTGTTGTGGATCCATTGCGGCCTTATGACAGCAAAAGGCTCTATGAAGATACCCGGACATTAGCCCGTTTTTACCCGGAGGCTCTTTCTGTAACGTCGATTGGGCAAAGTGTTCTGGGGAAGGAGATCCCGCTCCTGAAATTGGGCCGGGGCGAACGGCATGTTCTGTGGGTGGGCGCTCTCCATGCGCGGGAAGTGATGACCTGCGCTTATTTGCTGCTGATGGCTGAGGAATACGCCAACGCCTATTGCACTTCAGCTCCGTATGACACTTATGCGGCGGATAAGGTGCAATGGCTGCTGGATGAGTTTACGGTGTATCTTGTGCCTATGGCTAATCCGGATGGTGTGGATGTTGTGACCGCAAAGGGTTCGGCCTGCGTCCCTATCAACACCAGAGAGACATGGAAAGCCAATGCCAATGGTGTGAATCTGAACCGAAATTTTCCGTTTGATTGGGAAAGCAACACTTATGATGGGTTTCCCAACAATTACCTTAACAACAAGGGCCCTTCTCCGGCCAGCGAACCCGAGACGCTGGCCCTGATAGCCTTATCTGAAAGTGAAGATTTTGAGTTTTTGGTAAGCTGTCATTGCTCTGGTCAGGTGCTTTATTGGCGGGACAATAAGAACGGCGTGGTGCCTGGCGATGAGTTTTTAGCGCAAACTATCTCGGGACTTACCGGATATACAATGCTGCCAAGTACGAAGATAGCCTTAAACGGCTGGGCGGGCGGTTTGGAAAACTGGTTTCGCTGTCAGTACAATAGACCGGCTATTTGCTTGGAACTTGGCCTTTTAGATACGGCGGACGCCGTGACTATGGCTAAGTTTTATTCAGCGGAAATGCTCAATTGGTCTGTCAATAAGAATATGATTTGGGAAGTCTTGTGCAAGATATCAAATTAATGATAACAATCCATGTAATCACATATATCCTTGAAATACCGTTTCCGTATCCCGGCAAAGATACTGTACAGCCTGCCTTCCTGTATATAGCGCAACCGGCCCGCCTCCCGGCGTCATGATTCGCTGACCCGCAAAGTATAATGATTTTACATATTCTGATACCTGCGGATAAACTGTTGACGTCTTGTCACCCTTGTGAACCCAATTCATCCATGCCCCCCGATATGTGCCGCAGTACCTTTCAAATGTCACTGGAGTGGCAACATCCACAACGACAATTTTTTCTTTGATTCGTGGCAGTTTTTCTGAGAGCAGATTGATGATTTCTTTTGCAAGCTGCTGTTTTTCCGTCTCATAGGTATTGTCTTCCTTGCGTGCTTTCCAGTAATCATATGTATCACCCATCAGGATAACCGTCATTGCGGTACAACCGGGAGGGGCATACTCGGAGTGTTCTGAATATTGGAAAAATCCCAACACTGAAGACTCAATTCCTGCGTACTTAAGCGGTTCTTTCATGGCATAGGTAACCGAATACGGCACATCTGACAAATCCGCTTGAATGCCAAGATTGACACATGTAGACGCCATAAGCCTTCCCTCAGTGTTTTTCTTCATCTCAAGAATCCAGGTGTCTTTTAAAGGCTCCTCAAAGAGTGTATCCACCGCCGTTATTGTGTCACATGTCACAATAACCGCGTCACAGAGCATTTCCTGTCCCTTTACAAGGACGCCCAATACTTTGCCTTTATATGTATCTACAATGACTCTCTCTACTTGTACATTATAGTGAATCTCTCCTCCGAGAGCTTTGAATTTATTTTCCATATTCTGAGCTATTCTCAGGGAGCCCCCTTCTATGTATCCGTCACCGGAAACAAGCTGCCCCAGGGTAACCAGAACATTAAAAGCGATCATTTCCGCGCCCAAACAATTCTCTAAAAATGCGCGGATAGCAGGGTTTTTAAATTCGGAGGCGTACTCCGCCGCGGATATTTTGGTGTACTTTTTCATTTTTGAGAGAGCAGGCATCATCGCCCTGATATCTGAAAAGTCCATTTTAGATTTTTCTTTTACCTTGACGCCTTTGATATCGGTAACAGGCATGCCGAAAGCTGAAAACACTTTTATTTCCTGACACAGCGAATTGATTTGCTTTTTATCCTCCGGCGAGATTTCAAGAAGATGAGCATGAAATTTGGCAAGGTCTCTGTAAAATCCAACCTGCTGCCCATGATAGTCTGTGGTAAAATACTGATGGCGAAAATGCATTTTTGTAGTGTTATCTATAACGCCCACATTGCGCCACACTTTATTGAGGGGCTTGCTGCCTCCGGAACCGGTTACCCAGTGCATTGAGCCCTCGAACACATAACCGTCACGTTTCCACGAGGTACAGTTACCACCTGGTATGCTGTGCTGTTCCAAAATAGTCACATCAAACCCACTTTGCCGCGCGTGAATCCCGGCGGAAAGTCCCGCAACACCGCCTCCAATAATAATAACTTTGTGATTCATCCTGTTTTGCTCACTCCACACCCATAACAAAATAATAAAGAGGCTGTTTCCCTTCATAAACTTCAACTTCTATGGTATCATCCTCGGCAGCCAGCCAGGCTTTGAGGGCATCAACATCCGCAGCCTGGGTTTCTATACCATAGAAAAATGTGACAAGAGATCTCTCCCGCCACTTAAGCCCTTCCAACACTTGTTGAGCCACTTGGACAACACTCTCACCATGGGCCGCAATGTTTCCCTCAACCAGCCCCAGAACCTCTCCCTCTTTGATGGAAAATCCATCCGCTTGTGAATCACGCACCGCATAGGTCACTTCACCGGACCCCACTTTTGTCAAAGACTTGATCATAGCCTTCTCATTAGGCTCCGCCTCCAGGGAAGGGTTGAATTCCAGCATCCCCGCGATCCCCTGAGCAATCGAATGGCTGGGAATCACAATAATCCTTTGATCTTTCAGAAGATCGCCGGCTTGACGCGCCGCCATAATAATATTTTTATTGTTGGGAAAAACAAAGACATTGTCAGCATGAATCGTCTGAACCGCCTCTACAATATCTTGGGCAGACGGATTCATGGTTTGTCCCCCATGAATGACCCGGTCAGCCCCCAAACCCGAAAAAATCTCGGCAATCCCGTCTCCCACCGCCACAGCAGCCATCCCATATTTTTTCTTCGCCACCGCCTCACTTTTCGCCTTAACCTCAACAGCCTTGGCCTCAACAGCCTTGGCCTCAGCGGCCGCAGCCGCCGCCTCAATCGCCGTAGTCTGGAAGGTCTTCACATCCCTTTCCGACTTCCTGTCATGCGCCGCTGACTCATTTTGTGACAGCATATTATGAATTTGCACTTCATGCAAACTGCCCAGACCCACCGCATATTCAAGAACGCCCCCCGGATTAGCCGTATGCACATGTATTTTAACAACCTGAGGCGTCCCTACAACAAGCAAGCAGTCCCCTCTATCTATCAAATCACCCCTGATACGCTCCACATCCAGGTTGCTGCCTTGTACCAGAAACTCCGTACAATACGGATACTCCAAATCGGCCACTTCCTGAATCCCTACCAACACGCGTGATTCCGGAATTTTCTCCTCCTGGGACCTATCAGGCCAAGACCCTTCCTCCGGGAGTGGACTCTCCGGCAAGGATTTGTTCTCCAAACAAGCAATCCATCCCTCAATAATAAGCAGCAAACCAAATCCCCCGGCATCGACCACGCCCGCTTGTTTAAGAGCAGGCAACAGATCCGGCGTCTTTTTCAGCCCATTCTGCCCCCGGTGATATCCTGCCCGCAGAATGGACAGAACATCTATTTCTCCGGTTTGAGCCAGCGCCACAGCCCCTTTGGCCAACTCGGTGGACACTGTTAAAATAGTCCCCTCCACAGGGCGCATGACAGCCTTATAGGCCGATTCCACCCCTGCTTGCAGCGCCTCCGCCACCTGTCCGGCATTAGCCTGATCAATATTTTCCAATCCCTTGGCCATCCCGCGCATAATTTGAGACAGAATCACACCGGAATTACCCCGAGCCCCAAACAGTGACCCTGTGGACGCGGCACTCGCCACATCCGCAATGCTGTTTCCCGTGACTTTTTCGGTATATTTCACTGCGGAGCCGAAGGTCAGCGACATATTGATCCCCGTATCCCCATCCGGGACAGGAAAGACATTGAGGGCGTCAACCTCTTTCTTTCGCGCATCCAAGTATCTCTGACCCATGACCATCATCTTTTTAAACATGAATCCGTCAATAAATGTATAAAATTTTCCCATATCAGCACATTATCCCCCCAATACACTCTTCTCTCTTTTCTATCTCAGACTCTTGGATCCCTCCGCTGGATCACTCCGCATAACGGACACTCTGAACCTTCACATTCACCAAAGCCACCTTCAGCCCCGTCATACTCTCCACACAGTAGCGTACACGTTCAATGACATTCCCGGCAACTTCTGAGATTTTTACACCGTATCCGACAATGACATTGAGTTCAATCACCAACTCCTCCTCCCGAATACTGACTTGAATACCTCTGGCAATGTTTTCACGGTTGAGTAAACGGGCCACTCCATCAGAAATTTTACGCGACGCCATGCCCACCAGACCATAACATTCTTCAGCAGCAAAGCCTGCGACAGCTGCAATCACTTCTTCATAAACAACAATTTTTCCAAATAAGGTCTTTATTTCCTGAGTGACACTCTCTTTCGACATACCGTACTAACCCTCGCTTTCATAAGATCACTCTGATCACTGAAATTTTTTAATGACTTTGAGTGTATTCCTCTTATAGAATAATACAGTCTCCATATTTCGTCAATTGTTAAAAATAAACTGATGACAAAAAAGGCCACTATCATAAGCCGCTTAATGATCGGCCGCTTTCCTCCTTCCTCGTCGCCGCACCGGCCGTTTATGCGTACTGAAAAATAGGGCTATCCCACCAAAAATGATACAGAAATAATATGTAATAATTCTCCACACCAGCATCGCAGGCACTGTAAAAGACTTGAAGAACATATTAAAGAACAACACAAAACTCCCTTCCGCGGCGCCGGCAGCCCCCGGCAGCGGCACAAAGGAATAGACAAGATTGGCCAGCACCATCGCTGCCAGCATGTCGGGAGGGAAAGCCTCATTCAGCCCAAAGCTGCGGTAGATAAAATACGGAACCGTGAACAACAGGGTCAGCTGCACCGCGCTGAGGACATAAGCCCGAACTTTCAATTTGAGATTGTTGTCAATCAAATTCAGGCTGTCGTGAAATACCTCCAATTGTTTTTCAATTTTATCCACCAGGTCATCCCTGCGGACAAGCCGGATCTTGCGCAGAAAAGCCACGCATTTCCGCAGGATGGCTCCGGTTAACCGCGGGCTTTTTGTAAACAGAATCAGCCCAACGATGACAGCCGCATGAGCAATGAACCCTATCAGTGTCAGCCAAACCAACCCGCTGAGATGTTCCCTGAAAAAAGCCAGCCGCCAGATCAGCATGATCAAACAGTACGTGACCAAGGTAATTTGATAGATAATGAATCTCAAGGCTTGAACTGATGCCGCGTCGCCGGCGTCGTGCCCATCCTTGGCCAGGTGGTAGAACTGTGCAGGCTGCCCGCCTGTAGAAAAAGGCGTAATGGCATTGTACAGCTGCCCGATCATGGTGATGCGAAAGGAATACAAGAAACTGGAGTGACGATATAAACGATTGATGAACATCTGCAGGATTTTCGCTTCCGCCATCCAGGAGAGAAATACCGCAGCAACAGCAGCGGCAATCCACCACGGCTGCAAAGACTCCAACAGTTCCACCAATTTTCCCGGCGTCGTAATATCGGTGAAAAAAGCATAAAAAACAACTCCCATGATCACCAGGGTGATTACGGCCAGGATGATTTTCCCCCAACTGCGTTTCTTAACCTTATCCTTGACACCGTTATCCTTCTCTGCGTTATCCTTATTAACGCTATCCTTCTCTGCGTCATTCTTATTAATGTTATCCTTCTCTGCATCCTCTAAAAATGTCATACTCTCAACTGACGTCCCGGCTGTCTCTATCCGTTTTCCGTAGAGCGCCCCGCCGTTTCGCCTTCCTCCCCTGCGTCTTCTCATAAACCATATCGTAGAAAGCCTCCCATTTCGCCAAAATCCGCTCCCGGGAATAGTATTGGTGGCCAACCCAGGATCGTTCGCACCAAGAATCATAGAAAACCCGGTCACTCTGCAATGCCCCCAATTCCTGAACAAAATCATCCACAGAATTCCCCTTAAGATAATAATCAAAGAGAATTTCTTTATACTCATCAAGATCCCGCAAAAGAATAGGCAGGCGGCAATTCATCGCCTCTAAAATTGTCATAGGAAACAACTCCTGGAAAGAGGGAAGTAATAAAACATCCGCCATATTGTAAAGAGTGTTCATTTCTTCTCGGTTCACAAGATCCATAAAGCGGACATTTTCAGGAGCGCTCTCCACCGAAGCTTTAATTTGGGCATACCCGTCACTCATAGTCCCGAACGAAAATCCTCCGGCCCACAAAAACTTCATATCAGGTCTTTGCCGCGCCACTTCAATAAAATCGCAAACCCCCTTGCGGGTTTGCAGTTGGCCGACCCCCAGCACGAGAAACTCATGGGCATCGTATCCGTATTCTTTGCGCAGCCTAAGTTTTTCATCTGAGTCATAGGGAAAAAAGGTTTTCTCATCAACATAATTCGGAATATAATGCACCTTTTCTGAATCAATCCCCAATGCAATAAGTTTGGTTACAAAAACAGGATTCACTGTCACAAGATAATCCATATTTTTATAAAACGCGGTAAGAAATTTATAAAAAAGAGTTTTAAAGGGCCAGGGAATCTTGATACTATTTTCCAAGGTCTCCGGCAAGAAGTGTACATAGCCCACAACCGCGCCCCCTTGTTTAGCCAGTGGCACATTAAGAAACCAAAACGGGAACAACGTGTGAAAATGGGTAATATCATAGACCCCCATTTTGTTGGTCGCCACTTTATATTTTCCCTCAAGCCCTTGTGAAACCAAGTTAACTTGTTCATGATAAGCGGACAGGACGCCCTGGCCTTTCACCAAATCTGCTTTCGATTTCATTTTGATGGTTCTCATGCTCTCTCCCCTCCTCCCCTTCTCACATATTTATCACCCGCCAAGCCGTATCGATCATATCCCGCAAGACATACCGGGTGCGCCAGCCCAATTCTTTTCTGGCTTTAGCCGAATCCCCCACCAAGACAGGCGGATCCCCCGGGCGGCGCTCAGAGTAAACGAGAGAAAGTTGTCGCTGTGTCGCCTCTTCCACTTCTTTTATCACATCACGAACGGAGTGGCCTAGACCGGTGCTGAGATTGTACACTGTCGCACAAGAGCTGTTCAGAACCCTTTCCAGCGCCAGAACATGAGCATAAGCCAGATCATCCACGTGAATATAGTCACGTACACATGTCCCGTCAGGAGTTCGATGAGCGTCCCCATAGATGTGCACAGCCTGATCCATTCTGGCCGACATAAGCAACCGGGGAATAAGGTGGGTCTCCGGATCGTGCCACTCCCCCAATTCCCCATCCGCATCCGCGCCTGCCGCATTAAAATACCTGAGGGCAATATAATCCATCCCATATGCTGCATGATAACTCGCCAGCAAATGCTCAAAAAACAGTTTTGTATATCCATAAGGATTTATGGGTTTAGTAGGGTGGGTTTCAGGAATAGGCGACTCCAGAGGCATGCCGTAAACCGCGCCGCTGGAAGAGAAAACAATTTTTTTAACGCCAGAGGCCTGCATCGCACAGGCCAGATTCAATGAGCCTCCTATATTATTACGATAATACTTCTGGGGATCGCGAACCGACTCTCCAACTTGGGAAAAAGCCGCAAAATGGATAACCGCTTCAATGGGCCATTTCTCAAAGACTGCAAGAACTTCCTCGGCATCGCACAGGTCTACCGGAACAAAATGCCCCCAGCGCGCCACATCTTCATGACCTGTTGATAAATTATCCAGTACCAATGTGTCCCATCCCGCCAAATTGAGCTGTTTATTGACATGGCTCCCAATATATCCACACCCGCCTGTAATGAGAATCACGTGTTAATCCCCTTCCGTTCTTCGGCAATAGAGCACCCCATGTTCGCAAATGCAAGAATGTCTTTTCGCACCTCGCGTATCCATCATAATTGTACCATATGGAGACAAGATTTTCTATACTAATGTGCTTTTTGTCGAATATCAGACTCCTCATCAGACTTCTGCCACTTGTCCGGGCAAAGCCCGCTAGGATATCTGCCGGCTTGCGAGGTCGTAAAACAAGCCGCGGGCATCCATAAGCTCCTGATATCTTCCCTGTTCAACAACCTTTCCCGCCTTCATCACGATAATGCGGTCACAGTTGATAATCGTACTCAGACGGTGCGCAATCACAAGCCGTGTCGCGTTCATCTTGTCCAAACTCTCACAGACCATGGCTTGTGTCACATTATCCAGGGCACTGGTCGCCTCGTCAAAAAACAGGATCCCGGGATTGCCGATAATCGCCCTCGCGATAAGTATCCGCTGCTGTTGTCCGCCGGAGATTGTCCCACAATCTTCGCTTAACACCGTGTGAAGTCCCATTGGCATATCCTTGATATCGTTTTCAAGCCCGACTTCACGGACAACTCGCTGGGCATCTTTCTGCGTGGACTTTGGCGATGTGATTGTAATGTTCTCAAAAATACTTCCTGAAATCAGCTTACCATCCTGGAGCACGACCCCCATTTTTTTTCGCAGCTCGCGTTTGTCAAGGCTCTCAATATCTTTGTTGTCGAAATATATCTTTCCGGTAGTCGGCGTCTCAAACCCCAGCAGCAGCCTGAGAAGTGTTGACTTTCCGCAGCCGGACGGACCTACGATTCCTACATATTCCCCCGCGTTGATACTCAAAGAAACATCGTCAAGCACAACCGGAGCATCCGGTGAGTAGGAAAATGTGACGTTGTTGAGTTCAATAGCGCCGCTTATCTCACCGGGCAGTTCCTTCGCTTCGTCGAACTCCGGCGTCCCGGCAAGTATAGGTTTGCAGCGCTCATATTCCGGCTTAACAAGGCGGAAATGGGATATCTCCGCAACCACTTCCATGAAGGAAGCGGAAAACATGCCGAAAGCTGATGTGAACGCGATAAACATACCGGGTGTAACATTTCCGCCGCCTTGGATGAGCAGCCAATACAGCACAACGGAAAACAACGTGCTTGCAGCCACGGTCAGAACGCTGGAAAAACTCGATGCGATATGTCTCCGATCCTCAAGTTCACGGGTCTTCACATAAGGCTTTAAATACTCGAACAAAGCCCTGTTCTCCGCCCCGGACATGCGGATTTTTGAAATGCCATTAACAAACTGATACAACGAGGAACTTACTTTGCCATCAATCTCCTTAATCTGGCCCTGAATCTTGCTCTCTTGTCGGGAAATCAGCAACAGCGCAGCGGCATACAAGACAAGCATGATGATTCCGGCCCACGAAAGCTGCGAGGAATAACTCAGCATGTTGATAAAGTAAATGATAGACAGCACCGCTGTAACCCCTGTCCCTAATATGGCTGTGACAACCATGCTGACAACCGCCGACGCCCCTTGAAGCCTTAAGGCTAAATCCGCGCTCTCATGCTCACGGAAAAAACTCATGGGCAGGTTGAACAATCTGTCTTGCAAGGCACATTGCAAATCAACACTGATCCGGCTCTGCACACGGAAATTGGCGATGTTTTTAGCTACCGAGAACAGGACGCTTCCTATCATCGCAGCGCCGATAACCCCCCCCAGCCACCAAATGGCCTCATGCGCTCCAACCGGGATCAGGTCGTCATAAATCTTTTGGTTGAGTATTGGCAGCAATACCCCAATAATCGTGCATACCGCAGTAAACAACAATATCCAGAATATATCTGCTTTATTCAGGCTTTTCACACAATATTTGAATAAATCTTTTACACCAAGAGACTTATTGGGAAGGGGGCGATACAATGCGTAGGCTTTGGGATTTATTTCCTGTGCCTCTGAGGTTGACACAGTCTTTATCTGGCCCGTATCCGCAAAATGCGCCTTATAACCGTTCTGCCTCTTCGGAATAAACGCAACCGGGCTATTGTTCTTATCAAAAGCAAGCAGCGCGCCTGAATCCGATTTGTGCCAATCCGCATCCAAGACCACTTCGCGACAAGTAAAGTGGGATATACGGGCAATATCATGGATTGTGAATCCACTGGGACACGCCTCAAGGATTTTTCCCAGCGGCGCCAGGGGAATGCCCGACCGATTACATATCACAGCAACGGTGTCGTAGAGAGTATTCCCCTCTCTTTTTGTTGTTTTAATCTGCAATTGCCGCTTGTTGAACACATTATAAATCAGCTTTAAAATATTTTCAGATGTGGTCTTATGTTCTTGCTTGGTCTTGTGAATCAAGCCATCTTCAGCGACCACCGTCATCTTATAATAATTGACAACAGCGTTGTCAAACCCCTCGCGTTCAACGTCCCGCAGTTTTGACCTTTGAGCGAAGCGGGTTCGGAGAGCGGAGGTGCTTCCGCCCTTAATGACAGAGACCTCCGCGTTATCTACAGCAACGAGACAAAATCGCCACTCTGTATATTCATAGTCCCTGAAACAAAGCGACGGAACAACCTCGCCCGCGCTTGCCTCATAAAGAAAGGCGCGGCGACCCAAGGCATTGTTTTTCCATGGCACGACATAGACAAGCACGCTGCCCGATGCTATGTGCCACGCATCCGCTTTGTCATTCGTTATGATCTTGGCGCCGCCTTTGAGAAAATAATTATTACTCACCTTGGAACCTCCATTAAATATTGCTGATAAAGCCCTTATAATGGCCATCAATTTTACTCAATTCGTCATGCGAGCCGCGCTGAACTATTTTACCCCGGGACATCACGATGATCTCATCACAATCCCGGATTGCGCTCAGTCTGTGAGCCACAATGATACAGGTGCAGCCTCTCCGCTTGATGTTGTCAATGATCTGTTTTTCCACAAGGGGATCCAAGGCACTTGTGGCTTCGTCCATGATAAGAATGCTGGGGTTTGTCGCCAGCGCCCGCGCAATTTCAAGCCGCTGCCGTTGTCCGCCGGAGAGATTTGCGCCGCCCTCTTCAAGTTGATATTCATAAGCTCCGGGCTTCTGAGTGATAATATCATGAATACAGGCGTCTTTCGCGGCGGCAACTATATCCGACATGAGGATAGAGCTGTTCCACATTGTTAAATTGTCGCGGATATTGCCGGAGAAAAGGGTAATATTTTGGCTCACAGTCGCAACACTGGCGTTTTTAACTTCGCCCGGCAATTGATTAACCGGAATCCGGTCAAACAGAAGTTCCCCGCCCCACGGCTGATAGAGGCCGCTGATCACTTTTGAGACTGTCGATTTCCCGCAGCCGGACGATCCTACAAACGCAACGGATTTGCCGGCTTCCAGCGTGAATCCAAAATTCTCAATCAGGGGTTTTTCGAGAATACTATATCCGAATGAGACATCACGCAGATCCACATTTCCTGCCAGCTTGCTTGACATCTCTACCATATCTCCGCGCTCGGCAAATTTGACATCGGTTTCATAATTCAAAATGTCTTCAACCCGGTTCATATTTGATTTTAACTGTTGTATACTCTTGACAAACCCTACGAGCTTGTTTACCGGCTCGATAAATGACCCAAACAGCGCCGTGAACGCGAATAACATACCCATCGACATGTTGCCGCTAATCACAAACCCCGCGCCAACCATAAGTATCGCGACATCAATAATGCGCCCCACGGAATCAGGGATCGCGTTAATGATTTGCTGCAGGCGGCTCAATTTCTGTTCCATCCTGAGGGATTTTGCGTTGTAGCCAATGATGCGGGCGACATATTCATTCTCCGCCCCGGACGCTTTCAGGGTCGAGGTGATACTGATCCCGGCGGTTAACGCGCCAAAATATTTTCCATTGTCCTGCTGCAGCTTCATGGAAAGATTTGATATATAGCCTGATGTGAACTTCACCATCAGCAGATTGACCGCGACGCTGATGAGTCCGATTAATGTCAGGACCCAGCTATAACTGATCAGAAGCACCGCATAAAACACAACGACGATAATGTTTAAGACAGTTTCGGCAAGCTCCCCCGCGAGAAACTTGCTGACCTCGTTATTGCTGTCAACCCGGCTCACCAAGTCCCCCGCGTAGCGCTGATCAAAAAACGCGATGGGGAGACGAAACATCCGAGCCAGAAACGATCTGGTTGAGAGGAGAACCAGTTTATTTTGCAGCTTAAGCAAAACCCTTCCGCGATAATACGACAATCCGGCTCTTAACACAATCGCCGCCACCATACATAGCAAGAGCTGGATAAACCAATCCGTATTCCCTTTCACCAAGATGTCATCCATGAATACCTGAGACAACACCGGAATAACAAGGCCGGGGAACACAAGGAGCACCCCTATGACAACAAGCTTGACCAACACCTGATACTGCCCGCTCAAACGCGATTTGATCAGCCCCACCATTTTTTTAGGTTTCTTGCTCTTGGCAAAGCTGGGGGTTTTTTCAAAAGTTAAAACAACTCCGGTAAATCCCTCATCCAGTTCCTCAAGGGTCAATTTCCGTCTGCCGGCAGCGGGATCATTGATATAAGCCGAGTTATTTTTGATACCTTCAAACACGACAAAATGATTGAAATTCCAGTGAATGATACATGGGGTTTGTATAACCCGGAGCACTTCCGGCTCTTTTCGGAAGCCGCGGCACTCAAGCCCGTATTTCTTGGCGGCCCTCATAATATTACCCGCTTTGCATCCATCCCGGGACACACCGGTTTCGATCCGCATGTGTTCAAGAGCCATATGCTGGCCGAAATACGCAAAAATCATTGAAAGGGACGCGGCGCCGCACTCGGTAGCTTCCATTTGGTAGATCGTTGGTGTTTTTACATAGTTGCTCATAGCCAAATCACCCTTTCAGTCCCGGAAACAACATCGTTATTGGCTTTGTTTCTTCTATAATAATCTGTACGTTAACTAAAGATCTTTCCGTTAATGTCCCGTCGGTGAGCCGCAGCTTAATGGCAACCAGGGTTTCCCCGCTCTTAAGAGCCAATTCCGCGTCGGAAATTTCCGTACCGTCAAAGATAATCTCCACAACGGTCGCATCAAGACTTTTATCGCCGCTTTTAACCACTGCTTTCTGATCCGTTTTAATCTTCTCTTTGTCTGTGTAAGCCACATAACACTCCACCATCTTCCCCTCTTCCCCATTGGAAACAATACCGGGAGCAAACTGCTTTGTTGGCAGTGAGCCGAATATCGCCCAGAAGACCAATGCCACAATTCCAGCCGCCAGTCCCACAAGAGCGAGCCATGAAACCGGCTTACTGACAGTTATCACCTTGTCGAGCTGTTCCGGATTAGAAAGCCGTTCCAGCGCAGATTTTCTAAAAACATCGGCCATTGTTATTCCCACCTTATTCCATTTTCTTTAAAATAATTTTCCAGTTTCCTTAAGGTTCTTGTAAGTATGACTCTGACATTGCCTGAAGTCGTTCCGGTTTTACACGCAATTTCATCAGAGGTTAAGTCCGAATAATACCGAAGCATGACAATTGAGCGCTCTTTGTCTGTCAGCGACCCCAGTGCCGCAGTCAGATGTGTTTTCATCTGGGACAGAAAAACGGCGCCATCCATATCTGTGTCTATACCATTGGGCAAGCCCATAAAAACATCGGTATCATCTGTCAAAATATAATCCTTTTTGTCACGATAGTAGTTTTTAATCCTGTTGTTCGCTATGCTGTACACCCATGTTGCCACTGTTGCTTTTGCAGGGTCGTATCTGTCGTAATTCTTAAGGCACGAATAAAACACATCATTTGTTAAGTCCTCGCACAGTTCTTTGGAGACAAGACGCTTTGTAAAAAATCTATACACAGGAACATAAAAATGGTTGTAAATCGCTTCAAACGATCTCAAGTCCTCCTGAGTAGATCCTCCCGTCATTTGCTTACCTCACCCGTTTCAATATGTGCGTCTCCTGCCGTCTTAACCAAAACAAAGTATATGACCTGCTTCGTGTTGGGATCCAGCTTTATTTTGTACGTCAGTGTCATTGGTTCCCCTCTCTGCTGCTTCTACTGTGTTGAGTTTCGGCCGAACACGCAGGACATAGCCACAATTTTCCTGGTTCCTTGAAGACACTATGTTATCTCGCCCTTATGTCCCTCCCCCTCTCATTTCATTTTCATCTTCTTACTAAATGTGTCTCTGTACAGGGTTTCATGAGCGGCTAATCCTCTCCTGAAAGTCTAGCATGAAAATTATTAACAAGTCCTTAAATCATGCACTTTTTGTGATAGAAAAAGTGTATATTATGCCCTTTTCTTCCCAAAGCATATTGATAAGAATAAGGATACTGGATTTCAACAGATTTGTCACTATTAATTTCTTTATTTATATTATTTCTCTTGTTTAGCTATTATTTTTCATCAATCCCCATTTTTATTCCTTTTTCGTGCATTTTTTATTATATCATACTCTCTACAAAGATATCTTAACATCCACACCCAACAGATCCTTATGAGCCTCGAGAACTGACCCCACTTCCCCTAAAAACTCTTCCGTTTGTTCCTTGGCTCTACCCGTGAATTGGTCGGGGCGCAGCAAGGGCTGCACCTCTTCCTCGCTCACGCCAAAAGCGCTGTCCCCCAGAATACGGGCCATCAGATCATTTTCCTCCCCAGTATCCTTGATCCTGCGCGCCGCCTCTGCCGCGTGCAGCCGCAGCCTCTCATGAAGCGCCTGCCTGTCGCCGCCTTTTTTGACGCAGTGCATCAAGATCGTCTCAGTGGCCATAAAGGGCAGCTCCTCGTTCAAATGTTTCTCTATCCGCTGGGGATAAACCGTCAGCCCGCTGACAATGTTGATATACAGCAAAAGGATCGCGTCTACAGCGAGAAAAGCCTCAGGAATCGCAATCCGCCGGTTAGCGGAATCATCCAGGGTTCGTTCCAGCCATTGGGCGCTTGCCGTCAACGCGGGATTGAGGGCATCCACCATCACATATCGGGCCAAGGAGGCCATGCGCTCACTGCGCATGGGATTTCTCTTGTAGGCCATGGCGGAGGATCCCACCTGCTGATCCTCAAAAGGCTCCTCCATTTCTTTTAAGTGCGACAACAAACGCATATCGTTGGAAAATTTATACGCACTCTGAGCAATACCTGATAACACAGACACCGTATAATAATCAACTTTTCTCGAATAGGTCTGACCGCTGACAGCGTATATGTGATCAAACCCCATCTTCCTGGCAATCTTCCCTTCCAATGCTTTAACCTTGTCATGATCCCCGTCAAACAAACTCAGGAAACTCGCGCCAGTTCCTGTGGCGCCTTTGCAGCCGGGAAACTTCAGACGATCCAACGCAAACTCAAGATGTTCCAGGTCAAACACCAGATCCTGCATCCACAGCGTCCCCCGTTTCCCCACCGTAGTCGGCTGCGCCGCCTGAAAGTGAGTATAGGCCAAACAAGGAAGAGATTTATATGTCCTCGCAAAATCATACAGCTTTGCCAGAGCGTTGACCAGCAGCTTCTTGATACGGCTGAGGGCCGAACGCTGCAACATCATATCGGTGTTGTCCCCCACATAGCAGGACGTTGCCCCAAGATGGATGATAGGCCGGGCAAGAGGGCATTGCTCCCCGTAAGCACGGATATGGGCCATGACATCATGCCGTGTCTCAGCTTCAATCCTTGCCGCTGTCTCATAATTGATATCATCTTTATGGGCCTTCATCTCGTCAATCTGCTCCGCGCTGATGCCCAGTCCCAATTCTCTCTGGCTTTCGGCCAAAGCAATCCAAAGCTTGCGCCATGTGGAAAATTTATTGTCATCGGAAAAAATATACTGCATTTCCGCGCCGGCATATCTTTTGCATAGGGGATTTTCATACTTATCAGACATTCTTCAGTCTCCCGAGCACATCCTGATACCCGTCCAGCACATTGCCAGAATCCCCCCGGAACCGGTCTTTATCAAGCTTTTCATGTGTCTTCATATCCCAAAGTCTGCAGGAATCCGGGGATATCTCGTCGCAAAGCAGGATCTTCCCGCTAGACCTGCCAAATTCCAACTTGAAATCCACAAGCTTGATCCCGGCCTGCGCAAACAACCGGCTCAGCAGCTCGTTGATCCGCAGCGCCTGCCCAGCCATCTCCGCCAGCTCCTCCAGCGTCGCCAGCCCAAGGGCGGTAATCTGGCTCTCGTTGATCATGGGATCCCCCAGGTCATCGTTCTTTAAGCTGAATTCAATCACTGTATTGTTAAGAGCCGTTCCTTCGGCCACCCCGTATCTCTTGGAAAAGCTCCCTGCCGCAACGTTTCTGATGATGACCTCAACCATAATGATCTCCGCTTTTTTCACCAAAGCGGAAGTGTCATCAATAACTCCTATCAAATGTGTTTCAATGCCATGCCGGGCCAGATACGTGTAAATCTTATGTGAAATCGCGGCATTGAGTTTGCCCTTACCCGCAAGATCCTCTTTCTTCGCTCCGTCAAAAGCCGTGGCCGTGTCCTTATAACACATGATCAGGCTCTCCTCATCGGGTCCACACCTTATAATTTTCGTTTTGCCTTCACGCAATATGTCATCTTTTGTATAGCTCATAGTGTTATCCTTTCGCACCCATACTCTTTCATGTAAACTATGTGCAGCAGAATCACACATTATTCAATTTAAACACCAACGTGACACTCACCACATCGTCATCAATATGCGCAAACGCCTCGCCGCCCATCCTGACCAGGAGCCGGCGGGCGACAAACAGACCCAGTCCGTTGCCCTGCTTGCCTTGTGCATTCGCGCCCCGCCAGAAACTCTCAAACATATGAACCGCGTCTGTTGGCGCAAGAATGCCGCCGGTGTTTATCACCGTTATCAGCTGACAGCCCTCCTCACGGGCAAGGCTGATCTCAATCCGCTTGCCGTCACCGTATTTCATAGCATTTTCCAGAAGGTTACACAGCGCCTCATAGGCCCGAGCCTCATCCCCAAAAAGAAGGCAGTTTTCATAGGACTGGATATACAGCTCGGTATCAGTCAGATCCATGCGCCAGCGATAGGCCTCCTCAACCCGTTTGACGAAATCGTCAAGATAGAATTCGCCCATTTCCACAGGCAAATCCAACATCTCCTCCGACGCATCCTCTTGCAGTTTTTGAATAATCTGCTGGATTTTCAGCGCCTGCTTATCTATTTTCGTCAGCATCTCCTTTTGCTTGTGGGGATCACCGTACAGCCCCTCATTGAGTGCCTTGGAGCAGAGCAGAATGGTGCCCAGGGGCGTTTTGATATCATGAGCCAGCGCAAGTATGATCTGAGTCTTTTCCTTTTCCAGCCACAGACTGCGGCTGCGCTCTTTGAGCAGGGTTTCCCGCAGCATATCTAATCCCCAAAGGAAACGTCCGAAAAAACGCCCTTTCTCCACCCGGACAGGTCTGGTGTAATCGCCTTTCGCCAAAGCGGCCGGCAGGGATTCAAACACGTGCAGAGGTTGGATGATTTCTTTTTTAATGTAAATTAACAGAAGGACAACCCCCAAAAACACCCCTGCCAAAATGATATTCTGCCACAGCAAAAAACCGCCTCGCTTGTTGTCCGGCACCTGATACGTAAATTTGAAATACCCCATAAGAAGGTCGTCCTGATACACCAAACGGATCAGATATCCACCGTCATAAAAAAAATCTTCCATTCTTTCGGGTGCGTCTGCGGGCAGAAATTCTACAGCATTTATAAGCTGACAGGCCTCAATATCCTGATCAGGTATGGCGCCTTTTTGTTGATAGACATCCATCAAGCGGTTTGCTTCCACATTATACAGTTTATCACCACTGTCACCGCTTATGTACAAAGTATTCGCCATAATCATACCCGCCGCGAATACCCCTATACTAAGAAACATCAGTACATTATACTTTTTCATAAGCTAATCCTCTTACTTTTTCATAAGCTAATCCACATATTTATATCCTACACCCCAAACATTAAGAATGTGTGCCGGGTTGGCGCTGTCAACTTCGATTTTATCTCTCAGGCGTTTGATATGAACTGTTAACGTAGAAGATAACTCCGAAACACGCCCGGCGCCCCACACCACTTCCAGCAGCTTTTCCTTACGCAGAGCCTTGCCCCTGTGTTCGACTAAATAGTGGAGCAGATCAAATTCTTTCTGATTGAGCTCCATCGGCTTCCCTTGGAAAGAGGCCACACGTTTCTGGGAGTTAAGCACTAACTCTCCCGCGATCATCTTGTATCCCAGGGGTTCAGGAGCGTAATGCCTCCGGTAGAGAACAGCTATTTTTGCGCGGAGAATATCTATATCAAAGGGTTTCTCTATGTAGTCATCGGCTCCAAGCTTAAGTCCAGACAGTTTATCGTCCTTAGACGAACGCGCGCTGACAATAATCAGGGGAATATTTAATTTTTTGTGAAGTTCATCACATACAGAAAATCCGTCGATACCCGGAAGCATAAGATCCAGAAGCACAATACGGGCACAGCGCTCCTGCAAGAAGGCAAGAGCCTCCTCACCACAATAGCAAATCTTACACGAATACCCATCTTTCAATAGGAAATCTCTTATCAGCTCAGCCATTTCCTCATCATCTTCAACAATGAGAATATCAACCATATTAATCCCCCCGGTTCATTATAACGTATAAACCTTAAAACATCATCCCCCCACCGAAAACGTTGTTTCCTCCGCCTGCCCCCGGAGCCACAGCTCCAGAAATTCCACACCCTTAGCCACCACTTCCTCAAGGTCTTTTCTCTCCGCCTTGGCAAAAGGACTCAAGACATACTCTGCAACATCCTCTCCCCCAGGCCGCCCCACGCCGATTTTAAGGCGCCAGTATTCTGTGGTTCCCAGGTGAGTCTGAATAGATTTAAGCCCGTTATGGCCTCCTGCGCTCCCCTGAGCCCGCAGACGCAATTTTCCTAAGGCCAAATCGATATCATCATGAACAATAAGGATATCCCGAGGATCCAGCTGATAAAACCCGGACATCTCGGCCACGGCCATACCACTCAAATTCATATATGTTTGAGGCTTCAGCAGCAAAACCTTCCCATCAGCCACCCGTTCTTCAGCGAATTTACCGCGAAAACGAGATTTATAGCTGAGCTTATGACCCTTACTCCACTGATCCAGCACCAGAAAACCTACATTATGGCGCGTCCCTTCATATCCAATCCCGGGATTGCCCAGTCCTACAATTGCTTTCATCCAATCTTGACTCCTTTGTGTATTCCGTTCAATTGCTTATTCCGTTCAATTGCATATTCCATTCATTTGCATATTCTGTTCATTTGCAGAATAGAGTGAAGGATAACTTCCAAAATATTCTGCCCTCGAGGAGGTATGAAAATGTTTGCCAGTCGAAAAATTTTATCTTTACCCATTTTTTCTCTTCAGGAAGGCCGGCGGGTTGGACATGTCCGCTCCCTCATCGTCAATGCCAAAACCCAATCCATAGCCGCTCTGGTGGTAGATCCCCAAGGATTTTTCCAGGATCAGCGAATAATTCCTTTCAACCGGATTGCCAGTATCGGGGAAGATGCCATTACTGTCTCCACGAGCAGTCAGGCGGAAAAAACCGCCAATCTGCCGAACATTATAGACCTTATCAAGGAAAAAATCTCGATTGTCGGGCTGCGGGCCGTCACCGACAAGGGCAAAGCCTTAGGGCTTATAGATGAATACTTTGTTGATCCGGAAACCGGCAGCATTGTTGAACTGGAAGTCTCAAGCGGCCGGATTGAAGGCTTCTTTTCGGGGCGCGTCCGCATACACATTGAGAATATCATAACTTTGGGCAAAGATGCTGTCGTCATTCGCCACGAAGGCCTTGACACTCTTGTCACAAACAAAGGACTCAATGACAACGCCCGGGAAATCTGGCAGGCCACCTCGAACAAGGCCTCCCTGCTCAAAAAACGCCTGAATCAATTTACACCTCTCCGTAAGCTCAGGAATCTCCACAGAAAGAAAACTGAGCTTGACCCCACGGATGCCCTCCCTCCAAATGAAGAGCCGACAGATACACCTCACAGAAAGTGATTAGATCCCCCTTTCTTTATGGTCCCTGCGCCGTCAGCTTCACCGGCTTCGCAAACAGTTTGCTAATGGAACGATTTTCATACACATGGAGAATCGACTCCCCCAGCAGCGACGCCACAGAACGCACACGGATCTTAGACCCTTCAATCTTTTGCGCCAGCGGAATCGTATTGGTCACCACCACTTCCTCGATCACAGAGTTCTGCAGATTTTCCACAGCATTTTCCGAAAACACCGCATGAGTACAGCAGGCAAACACCCTGATTGCGCCCTTCTCCTTGAGCTTTGCCGCCGCTTGTACGATAGTCCCTCCCGTATCAATAATATCATCAATCATGATTACATCTTTCCCCTTCAGGTCGCCAATCACATGCATAACCTCTGAAACATTAGGCTCCGGGCGCCGTTTATCCACAATGGCCAATCTGGCATCAATGAACTCGGCAAAATTCCTGGCCCGGCCCACCCCGCCGATATCCGGGGAAACCACACAAACATTGTCCAGCTGTTTCTGGAGAAAATATTCGGCTAAAATAGGGGCAGCCGGCAAATGATCCACCGGAATATCGAAGAAACCCTGAATGGCAGGCGCATGGAGATCCATTGCCACCAAGCGGCTCGCTCCGGCTATGGTGATGAGATTGGCAATCAGTTTGGCCGTAATCGGCTCCCGTGCCCGCACCTTTCTTTCCTGACGCGCGTACCCGTAATAGGGAACCACAGCTGTAATCCGGGCCGCTGACGCGCGGTTCAGAGCATCGATCATAATGAGCAGTTCCATAATATTGTCGTTGGTCGGAAAACATGTGGGCTGGATAACAAAAACATCCGCCCCCCTAACGCTCTCAGTGATTTCAATACCTGTCTCTCCATCCCCAAACCGTTTTACATTAGCCACACCCAGCGTAACGCCCAAATAGTCAGCAATCTCCTGCGCCAGCGCCGGGTTGGCGTTCCCCGTGAATATTTTTAGTTCTTGCGACATAACACCTTCGATCCTCCTATTTTTCCTTCTCAGCTTTTCCGGCTCTTTTGGCCCCTTGGGAGCTCCCTTTGCTAACACCTATTTTGGTCTTCCACCCGGAAACCATCCTCTGATCGGCACGTTCAAGGGCCAGAGCTTCCGCCGGCACATCTTTCGTCACCGTAGATCCGGCTCCAATGGTCGCGCCGGCTCCTATGGAAACCGGAGCCACCAAATTGGCGTTGCTTCCCACAAAAACCCCATCTCCGATAAGGGTCTTATGTTTATGAGCGCCGTCATAATTGCACGTGATAGTTCCCGCACCCACATTGACCCGTTCTCCCAGCTCGGCATCGCCAATATAGCTCAAGTGAGACGCCTTGGAAGCGCGGCCAATGATGCTGTTCTTGATCTCCACGAAGTTCCCCACATGGGCGTCATTCTCCAACACACTTCCCTTCCGCAGCCGGCCGAAAGGCCCCACATGGCATCCGTTCCCCAAAACAGCCTCTTCAGCCACCGAACATTCGATGACACACTTTTCGCCACACCGGCAGGTATCCAAAGTGGTCTGAGGACCAATCACAGATCCCCGGCCGATATACGAGCGCCCCCTTAGCCAAGTATTGGGCAGCAAAGTTACATCCGCCTCCAAGGTCACATCCCCTTCAATCAGAATTGTACTTGGGCGGACCATCCTCACCCCTTCTCTCATCCAATATCTGCGCATCCTCTCCCAATAGATCTCTTCCGCCACAGACAATTGGTATAGGTCATTGATTCCCATGGCCTCCTGAGGATCAGTCAGTTTGTGAGCAGCCACTGCTCTCTGTTTCTGGGTCAAATAGCCGAAGACATCCGTCAGATAGTATTCCTGCTGGACGTTATTCGGACGGACGTGGGCCAAAGCCTGCCTCAAAGCCTCCACCTGGAAACAGTAAGTCCCTGTATTAATTTCTTTGATGTGCTGAGTTTCGGCATCCGCATCCTTCTGCTCCACAATGCGGGCCACGCATCCACCCTCTCCCCGTACAATGCGCCCCAGACCACTGGGATCTTCCATTTCCGCTGTCAGAACAGTGGCCGCAGCATCGCAGCGCCTGTGGGTTTCCAGCAAAGCCCCCAGGGTATCTAACGCGAGGAGCGGCTGATCGCCACTCAGCACCATGACCGTTCCTTCTGGCAGGTAAGGCAGCGCCTGCTGGACAGCGTGGGCCGTGCCCAGCTGATCCCGTTGGACAATGATATCAAGATTGCCGCCCTCAGCCTGCACGCCAGCTTGGGAAATGTACTCCGTCACCTGCTCCCGCCCATGCCCCACAACCACCAATATTTTTGTGAATTCAAGCGCGTTCAAGGACGCAAGCACGTGGCCAATCAACGGCCTGCCAGCCAGGTCATGCATAACTTTGGGAATTGCCGATTTCATGCGAGTTCCTTTCCCTGCAGCTAAAACAAGCCCTGTTACCTTATTAGAATTCATTGTTCAATCTTCCCTCCCTATAAGTATTGAAGCCCTCATAACATTTGACCCCTTCGTGATAATACCCTGGCAAACCCCAAAAACAATGTTCTCCCTCTTATTTTACGACGAAATAGGAAAGAGAACAAGATAGGCCAGTGGATGGGGTGCTGGGAGGGGCTAGGCGATATGCAAAGGGCAGCTGGCTTGCATAGCAGAACTAGGTTGAAAAGCATGACAACACTATGATGCCGCTTAAACCAGCCAAGCAATCAGGCCCTGTTTGGTGCGGATGCGAAGCTCGCCGCCGTGGTCGGTGAGCAACGCCCCGTCCATCAGTTCGAATTCCTCCTCGTCGCCTGTGGTATGCTCGTTTTCACCTCCTGAAAGAATGGACGGGGCATAGATCTTTCCGGGTTTCAGGATGTGCTGATCACATGCAACATGTAAAACGGATAGAGTTGGCCGGCACCTCAATCGCGACCAACCAATTAAGAACCTTCTTTTATCATTTTGAGTGCTGTGTCTACATCATAACCGTCCTTGATCAATCTGGCCAGCTGAGATGCGCCTTCTGCTTTGCCTCTGGCTTCGCCTCTAGCTTCGCCTCTAGCTTCGCCTCTAGCTTCGCCTCTGGCTTCCGCCTCAGCTCTGGCTTGGGCCAGCTGCGCTTCATTAAGCCTCTGCGTGAAATAGACACTGTTTTCAACGTCCTGTAGTCCCTGATAATTAGCCACTAATGAATTATACACATGCACCAGCTCCTTTGCTAAATCGTTGGTTCCGAATTCGGCAGCATATGCTGCCGCTTCTTCCTGGCTGCTTACAGCGAAAAACCTTGAAAATATATAAAGATTGTTGCCTTCGGTTGCTGTGGTTTCTTTAATGACTGCCGGCACATACACCAACACCAGTTCGATGAGATCATCGTAGAGTTCCCCGGTATCGAGATAGCAGAGACCGACTTTGCGTATGCTTTTTGATGTGTTCTTACTGTCGAGGATACGGTTGGGATCTGTTAGGACAAAAGCGATATGAACCGGATAAAGGTCTTCGTATTTCATTTCGCTCACGCGTTGGCTTGAGACGGCCCGGCACATGTAGTATGCGCCCCGTCGTTCCTGACGTCCTTTTGAGTAACGTCTTTGGATATCCAGTGTGAAGATTTGATCGGTATCGGCGATGCCCAGCACATCGAAACGGATGCTGTTCAGCAGGACATCGTTTTCACGGACGACAGCTTGTGAATGGGGTTCTCCAACAATGGTGATCTCCTGCCCATAAACAGCAGAACATAATTTGATGAACAATTCTTTTTTCGCGAAAGTGATCGCAAAGACAACATCATGACTGGGACGATAGTAATCATCATAATGAAATTCCATAGGTTCCTCTTTCCGTTGACGGGTGTTCTTTATCAGACACCATGTGGGTCGATTATGATATGATTCTACCATATAGAGGCACCGTTTGGCTAGTGTGATCATCATCAGGTGATTGTGATCATCAGGTGATCATCGGGTGATCTCAGGTGATCGGTATCAATTTGTTGTGGTCAATTTGTTATAGGACTTTTCAGGCAAAAAGCCTCAACAGTTTGGAGGTCGCTGTGCAGTTGGCAATGTCGCTTGATAAAGCGGTTAAGGCACAGGAGGATGGTTATTTCGACTCAGAGGCGCTTAGGCGATTGTCATATTTTACGTAACTTCCAGGCACAAAAATGCTCTCCAAGCCTGATGTATCAAGGCTTGGAGAGCATTTTTTAAGTTAGCCTGTATGGCTAAATCAGTATGGCTATAACTTCACCCCAATCAAGCTTTTATAATTCTTGACTATTTGGGCGGAACTCATGTCTTCTGCCATGACATCACTGAAGATGACATAGCATCCGTCCAATGAGGCTTCCTGCTCTATTTGGTCTTGGTTTAAAGTGTATGCCACTGTGTCCCCTTCGCCTTCAAAAATGATGAATTTTCCCATGTTATACTTATTTACAACTTTGCCAATCCGTATTTCTTTGCTGTATTTGCTCCTTCCGGTGCCGGCAATGATTTTGTCCAGCTCCTGCGCCGTTTTTTGGAGGAGCGCCTGGAGGATAAGAACGTTGGGAAAAAGCTGTATTTCTACCAGAATGACCCGAACGGGATGCCCTTGCGCCCTTGCGCCTGTTAGATGAAAATGGCATAATAGCTTGGGAGACACACTATACCGCGTTTGGGCCGGTTGACTCAAAAGTCAAGATACTAGAATACATTGCCAGTACAATCACGCCAGACTCTAGGGGAGGCTATTAATCTGTTCTCTGAACTTCCAATATTTAAAGCGTCAATCTATAATTTTTGGGTTCAATATTCCTTTTGCTTTCACATGATATTTAATTTCATAGACAGGTTCACCATTTTGAACAGCTTGATGAATCTCATTCAGCTCTTTTTGCGCGTCTTCTTCGGTTGCATACCATCCAAGTGTAACAGGGTCGTCTCCGGCGGAGTACCTTATGTCTGTTTTATCAGCTAAACGTATCCTTACTCCTTTAACACGGAATCGCAGCAGATTTTTTTTTGAAGAGAATGGTTCAATCGAGAACTGACAACATGCGGAATAAGTTTTCCCTTTGTGAGACTGAACAGCAATCAGGCTCATGTGATGCTTAAGCTGATAAGCGGCCTCGCCGTTCTGGATGGCTTGATGAATTTCACTCAGCTCTTTTTGTGCACTCGCTTTGGTTGTGTAATATCCAAGCACAACAAAGCTGTCAACACTCCAAAAACCATCGCCTTGCCGATCGATTCCGCAAAGGCTGTACCCCTGACCTTTTGTTCCCAAGCGTGGTACAATCGCGAATTTAATAAATGAGGAAAGAGATGCTCCGTCAAGAGAGTGAATCGAAATTCTTCTCTCCCCGGAAAAAGTGGTGTTGGTTTGAGGTGCGAGAGTCTCAACCCCCTTTTTGGGATCAGAATCCAACAAAAGTGCGTCCAGCGATATGTCTAATTTTTGCGAAAGCTGGAGTAGTTTTTCTGTTTCCGGATATCCGCCGTCCTGTTCCCATTTTGAAACGGCTTGTCTCGATACGTTCAGCAATTCAGCCAACTGCTCCTGTGAAAGGTTCCTTTCCCTTCGGATATTCTTTAAATTATCAGAAAATCCCATAATAACAGCTCCTTTGTGAATAATTCTACACTTATTATTATTATAATACGATTATTCGCGGTTGCGTTCAACCTACCGAGGTTTGCTTTTGCGCAACTCAGGTTTGCGGTTTGCGTCAGTGCGCCTCCAGGCCTGAAAGCCGCATTTGAAAAGTTATGTGTTTGAATTATAAGGAGCCGTGAACGCACAGTCCTGGAGAACGCTATGCCTGCAGTGACAGTTCGTGTGATTTCCGGAGCAGATAAAGTTTGATCTTGTGTACCCTGGTTTTTTGCGAATCGCCAAAATCCTTTCTTTGGTTTTTGGGGAGAGTGCGTGTGCTGGTGATCAGTTTGTATTCTTGTGAACAAGTGCGGCAGGGCCTTTCTCTTGCACCTCTCTTTTTAGCCTTTGTACCTGCCGTTCCAATAGCCTAAGCTTCTCCGCCGCTTCCCTGACTGTTATGAATCCTGCGTTCGCCTTGCTGATCGTGTCTAATCGATCATGTTGTTCTCGTATCAGAGATATCACTCCCGTTCTCATGGTCTAATTTTAAACCGTTTTCTGAGGGGGGGTGACATTTTCTCAGATCAATTTACATCCTGACATTATCACAGGTTAACCACAAAACGGTTTGCTGCACTAGCCATACTGTGTATCTTTATGGTAAAATCAAATCATAACCGACGCATAAGATTATCCAACAAAGAACACTCATCAACGGAAAGCATGAAGAACCAAAGAAGCAAATAACGAAAGCAGTACCACCATGCCACACTTCGACCATCTCATCTGTCCCGTCTGCCGTCAAGGATTCACTCTAACCGATAAAAGTGTCCGCTGCCCCAAAGGCCACACCTTTGACCTGGCACGCCAAGGTTATCTGAATCTCCATTTATCCCCCGTCAAAACCAAATACACCAAAGACCTCTACCAAGCCCGCCGGCGCCTTTTCCAAAGCGGCGTGTTTGACCCCCTTGTCGCCTGTCTCAGTGCCCTCCTTCTCCAACACCGCAGCGCCGGGACGCCCTGCAGCACCCATGTACCCCCTAACACCGGCATGTATCATGATCCCGGCGTGTGTTTTGACACAAATGCCCACACACGCACGCACACACACGCACACACACACATCCCTTCCCTCTCTCTTCTCGATGCCGGCTGCGGCGACGGCTCCCTTCTCGCCGCTGTCACCCAAACCTTATCTGAACATAATCACGCCCCGTTAGGTCTCGGCATCGACCTCTGCAAAGACGCCGTCAAAATCGCTTCCCATACGCACCCGTCCCTCACTTGGTGTGTCGCCGACCTGGCCCGGCCACCTATTGCCGACAGGACCCAAGACATCATTCTGAACATACTCGCTCCGGCAAATTATGCCGAGTTTAAACGTCTCCTCAAGCCAGATGGGATGCTCGTCAAAGTCCTGCCCGGTCCCAGCCATTTTCAAGAAATCCGGCAGGCCCTGGCATCTCAGCACACAACATCCGCTGCCCCGGACACCCCTCCATC
>Ga0082212_10001510_pt1 | contig 34311 bp, 34 predicted proteins | sample TergutNt197P3_FD_71548 | JGI IMG/M metagenome (GOLD analysis project Ga0082212, IMG submission 71548) | Neocapritermes taracua P3 segment gut microbial communities from Petit-Saut dam, French Guiana - Nt197 P3 | ecosystem: Host-associated > Arthropoda: Insects > Digestive system > Gut ... | reverse complement strand
GATAAGCACACAGGCTAAGAACATGAAAGAAGCGTTACTGCAAAGCAGAAATGCTGACGAAGACCTTGACATATCCCTTGAGGAAAGACGGAAAAGATGGGAGGGCTTTGCATCCGCCGACCCTATCCCCGAAGATGTTGTTATAGAGAAAACGGTTATAAATAATATCCCGGCGGAGCGGATAAGCACAAATAACGCGAACAAAAAGAATGTTATTTTATACTTTCATGGCGGCGGGTATTGCCAAGGCTCTGTCATCACCCACAGAAAGTTAGTCTCGCACATAGCAAAAGCGGTTGAAACGCCGATTATCGTTCCAGATTATCCTCTCGCGCCCGAAAATCCGTATCCCGCCGCCCTGCATGGAGTTGAGGGCGTGTACTCATATTTACTTAACAACGGCTTTAACGCCGATAATATTATTCTCGGCGGCGACTCGGCGGGAGGTGGATTGGCGGCGGCACTGACACTGCTTTTGAAAGATAAAAAAATCCCGCTGCCGAGGGGCGTTTTTCTGCTGTCTCCGTGGCTTGACCTCACTTTTTCGGGCGATTCGGTTAAAATCTACGCGGAAAAAGACCCTATATGCACGGAGGAAGGTCTGCGGGTTAACGCAAAGGATTACGCCGGAAATGAATCCACGCAAAATCCACTCGTTTCTCCCGTTTACGGGGATATAAGCGGTTTCCCGCCGCTGCTGATTCAAGCGGGGGTTGAGGACATATTGCTCTCGGATTCCACTCGTTTCGCCGAGAAAGCTGAAGCAAGCAATGTAGATGTCAAACTATCTCTGTGGGATGAGATGTGGCACGTGTTCCAAGGGTGGCCGGTGGAAGTCCCCGAAGCGGACGATGCCATTGAACAAATAGGGCAGTTTACAAAAGCGGTTTTCAAATAAACGGATATGGGTTATATGTCAAAATCCGCTGTGGTTGGAATTTCAGGCGGCGTTGATTCGGCGGTCTGCGCCGCGTTGCTCTTGGAACAGGGCTATGATGTCACCGGGGTTCTTCTCGATACGGGCGGCAATTCAAGCCGCGCCGAAGAGGTCTGCGCCGCTCTGAGCATACCGCTGATTATCGCGGACGCAAGGGAGAAACTGGAAAGTCTTGTCATTGAGCCGTTTATTGACGGTTACAAAAATTGTCTTACGCCTAACCCTTGCGTTATATGCAATCCTCTGGTAAAATATTCCATGTTAGTTGAAACTGCCGACAAACTGGGAGCTTTTCATATCGCCACGGGGCATTACGCGGGCGTTGCCGAGCGCGGCGGCGTTCACTACATCAGAAAAGGCTGTCCCGGGCGCGACCAGTCGTATATGCTCTACCGCTTGCCGGAGGAAATTATATCGCGCTGCCTGTTTCCCGTTGGCGATATGCCCAAAGACAACGTTAGGGCAAAAGCGGCGGAACTCAAGCTGTCAGTGGCGGACGCGCCCGACAGCATGGAGATATGCTTTGTTCCAGATGGTGACTACGCCGCTTTCATCCGCTCACGAGGGCATAGTATGCCCGAAGGTGATATCGTTGATGTTGACGGCAATATCCTAGGGCGGCACAGAGGGCTTTTCAACTACACTGTGGGACAGCGGCGCGGTTTGGGTGTCCCCGGCGCGGAACGCAAATATGTCATTTCGTTGGACGCGGAGAGAAATCAAGTCGTTCTTGGTGACAACTCTCTGTTATATCGACACGAAATAACACTAAGAGACATAATTTTGCGTGATTTTGAACCCCTCAACGGAGAGGAATTGCAAGTTAAAGTACGGCACAGCCCCGCGTCATACAGGGCGGTTATTGACGGAAGCACGGTACGGTTTGCCGATGGGGTAAAGGTATCGCCCGGGCAGTCGGCGGTATTTTACATGGGTGATTTTGTGGTCGGCGGAGGATTTATATTATAGTGCTAAGTGTTAAGTGCTAAGTGCTAAGTTAGGGGTTACGGCATTGATAAAGGCTGAAAATTTAACAAAAAAATACGGCGAGCATACGGCGGCGGATGATATCACCTTTGAAATCAAGGCGGGCGAGCTTGTAGGATTGCTGGGGCTTAACGGCGCGGGCAAGACGACCACGCTCAATATGCTGACGGGTTACCTTGCGTCATCGGGCGGCAAGGTTTACATTGACGGCATGGATATATCGAAAGAGCCGCTTAAAGCGGCGCGGCACATTGGGTTTCTGCCGGATACGCCCCCGGTCTATAACGAGATGACCGTAAAGGCGTATCTCAATTTTGTGTACGAGTTAAAAGGCGTTACCGCCGCCGATAAAAACGGGCATATAGCCGAAGCGTGCGCTTTGGCGGATATTGCCGATGTTTACAACCGTGTTATCGGGCGGCTGTCACGCGGGTATAAACAGCGCGTTGGGCTTGCCGCCGCGCTGATAGGCGACCCCGACATACTTATAATGGACGAGCCGACGGTCGGGCTTGACCCCAAGCAGATAATCGACATACGAAAGCTGATTAAAACACTTGCGGAATCCCGCGCCGTGATACTCTCCACGCATATCCTGCCGGAGGTGGAATCCATCTGCGAGCGCGTTTTAATTCTGCACCAAGGCAAACTTGCCGCCGATATAAAGCTGCCGCTCGAGAAGAAAAAATCGCTCGAGGATACTTTTATGTCGGTAATTATGGGGAAAACATCATGAGAGCTGTTTACAAACGCGAGATTTACTCGCTCTTTGTCACGCCGCACGGGTATATATACGGCGGTGTGTTCGCGCTGGTGATGAACCTCTTTTTCAATTTCGCCAACATCGGCGGAAAGGAATCCGATTTGGACGGAATGTTCACATTCGCGCTGACCGTGCTGATGTTCACCGTCCCTGTGCTTACCATGCGCGGCTTTTCAGAGGAGTACAGGCGCGGCACGGACAGGCTGCTGTTCACCGCGCCCGTAAAACCCGGAAGCATTGTCGCCGGGAAGTTTTGGGCGGTAATGACCGTACTTGGCGGCACATTTCTGCTGATAACGTTTGTATATGCCGAAATCATCATCCTTTTCGGCGCGTTGAATTTCAGCGAGTACATCGGTAACATGATTGCGATATTGACATTCGCGGCGGTTTATGTCGCCATGGGTCTATTTATATCCGCGCTGACGCGAAGCCAAACGGTGTCGATATTCGTAACGCTCGGCGCGTTTGTCGTGTTACTGCTCTTAGACGTGGCGGCGGACATTATGCCGTCCTCGCTCATAAAAAGCATACTCTCGTCACTATCTATATTCCGCCGCTTTGATTCGTTCTCGCGCGGGCTGTTCTCTATTGCCGATATTGTGTTTGTCGCGAGCGTTTGCGTGGTTTTTCTTGTGTTGACGGCAGTCGCGCTGCATCGCCGCCGTCACGGCTTCAAAGGGCGGCGTTTACAGCTCGCGGCGGTAATGCTGCCCGCGCTTGCCGTACTTGTCGCGGTAAACCTGTTTGTCGGCGAGATGTCTAGCCGCCTGTATCTCAAATACGACATGACGCGCTCGAAAATATTCGCCCTTACGAGCCATACAACATCTATGTTGAGCGATTTGCCGGAAATTGTTACAATGACATTGTTGACTAATCCCGAGAGTATGTCCGGCTCTGTCGTGGACGAAGAAACCGGCGCGTGGTATCATCTGGCGGATGTGCGGGAGTTTTTGGAGAAATACCGCGCCGCGTCAAACGGAAACCTAAAGCTGCAATATATCGATCCGGACATTAACCCGAACTGGATACGCGAGCGCGACCTCACGGATAAGGCGGGTTATTACAGTATAATCGTTGAGAGTGACCGCCGCACGCGCGTTGTATCACTGTGGGAGCTGTTTGAAACACAGACTATTCTTGACTTTGACGGCGAGCCGCTTGCGGGTAACCTTATGGGGCTGAGAGCGGAACAGGCTCTCACATCGGCGGTATTGAATGTTATAACGGAGGTTCTGCCGAAAGCGGCAATTCTGACGGGTCACGGCGAGTACCCCGCGGAATATTTGGCATGGATTATGACGCTCTGCAATTATGATGTTGAAACGGTGAACATCACTAGCGGCGAGATACCTGACGGCACGGAACTGTTGGTGCTTGCGATTCCGATGTACGATTTTACCGAGCAGGACTTAACGAAACTGGACAAATATCTGTCCGGCGGCGGGAACGCGATAATCGCGTTCGACCCCGTCATGCCGGAACTGCCCGCGTTGGAGTTGTATCTCACCGAATGGGGCGCGAGATTTGAACACGCATATGTGCTTGACGCGGACATGAACTACGGGAACAATCAGTTTATACTGCCTGTAATAGACACACAGTTCTTTGACGGATTATCAGGCGGGGGCGGGCGTTATCTTCTTGCAGTCGGGGCAAGACCGCTGACACCGCTGTGGGAGACAGACGGCAGCCGCGTTATTACTCCGTTCATATGGACATATGACACGGCATATGCTAAAATAATAGATATTGAAACGCCGATTACATCGTTAGATGAAGCCGAGGGCGATTTGAGCGGGTCGTTCGTACTGGGCGCGGTCTGCGAGCAGTTACGCGCCAACGGCGCGAGCAATATGGTAGTTTTTCTGCCGTGTTCCGTTATAGCCGATGCGGCGTTGTCATACCCCAACTTCCTCAACTATCAGCTTGCGGTCAGCCTGCTGTCAATGGCTCGCCCGGAGGTATCGCTTGATATTCCGCCGCGCGACATCACATATGTCCCGCTTGCCATAAACTCAAGAGAGGCTTTCCTGCTCTCGTTCGTACTGTTGGCGGTCATCCCGCTGATACCCGCCGCTGCGGGTATCGGCACATGGTTCAGGCGCAGAAAATTATGAAAAAATCTCTGATTCTGACATTGACCGCGCTTCTTCTATTCGGCGCGTTCGCCGTTTTCAGGCTGTGGCCTGAGAAGGAGGATTCCCACGACCACGGCGATATTTACCTTTTAAGAGACGGCGAGGTAATAAAACCCGATGATGAGCATGACGAGGAGTTTGACTTTTGGGAAGCAGACGATTTACCGTCATTTTGGCACGGTGAGTTGGGCGACCGCCCGGCATTGACGGAGATAACGCTGACATTGCCCTCATCGCAAACGATTACCATTATCCGCAATGATTTGGACGATGAAGCGCCGTTAGGTTTGAGCAGGTATCAGTTAGTGTCGCCCATATCCTTTATGTGCAATGACGACAGGGTGCGGACGATGTTGATAAATACAATCAGCTCGATAGATTTTGATGATGTCGCGGCGGACGTTGAGTTTGCGGAGGAACTGAGCCTCGAACTAAAGGCGGAGGGGTTTGAACGGACGCTGTTTATCGGAGAGAAAACCCCGAACGGCGGGCGTTACATTAAGTTAAAGGGCGATGATACTGTTTATATCGACTTGCTCGGCGACTACTCTTTTTTGGACATAACGCCGCTTGACTTGACTTACGGTTTGGCTTTTTGGCTGTATAAGTTCGACGATGTTGAGAACATTATAGTTACGGACGATGGGCGCGAGCGGCACGTACCGGGAGATACTTCAGACATAAATATGCGGCGGTTTTTCTCGCACATACTAAACTTTTCGATTGCCGCGAACGCGCTTGAAAGCGCGGATGACTTCCGCCGTAAGATTACACTTGAAATGACTGACGGCAGTACCCGTGAACTGCGTTTCGCGCGGCAGAACGAGCGGCAGCTCGCGGTGTCGGTTGACGGCGCAACGCCTGTGTTCGCCTGTAACATTAAAGACTGGCAGAAGATTATAGAAGATTTAGACGCTCTTGACAGCGGGAAAGGGATTAGGGAGGAATGAATTTTATAAGATATTATCTGCTGCCTTTGGCGATTTCATTGTCAATAGTCTCCGCGCCTATTACCGAACCCGTCAACTCCTCACCGCATATAACGGTTATGCTTGGCGGCGACACGCTCATTATCGGCGGCGTTAAGAACGCGCTTGTCAGAGAGGGCTATGACGCGGTAATCAGCTCGGCGTTGGCGAAGAAGTTCCGGGAAGCGGATATAGCCATGCTGAATTTGGAGATGGCAGTCAGCGACCGGGGAGAGCCGATGGAAGATAAGGAGTATACCTTCCGCGCAAGCCCGACACATTTGGATTTACTGGAGCATATGGGAGTAAACGCCGTCAGCGTTGCGAATAATCACACGATGGACTATGGCGAGACCGCGTTTTTAGATACGCTTAAACACTTGAGCAACGCGGGAATAGCGGCGGTCGGCGGCGGAAAAAACCTTGAAGAAGCATCGGCGTTCCATGTTTTTGAGGTTCAGGAGCGCAAAGTCGGCATATTGGCGGCATCGCGCGTTGTGCCGTCTGTCAGTTGGTACGCGAGGAATAACAAGCCCGGTATGCTGACGACATATGACCCCGCCCTGCTTAATTCAGCTATCGGCGAGGCCAAAGAAGTCTGTGATTTTGTAATTGTCTATGTCCATTGGGGGGTTGAACGGAATACCGAACCCGAACCGTATCAGCGGCAGCTCGCGCGGGGTTATATCGATGCGGGAGCGGACGCGGTAATCGGCACGCACCCTCATGTGCCGCAGGGTTTCGAGATATATAAAGACAAACCCATCGCCTACAGTTTGGGTAACTTCATCTTTACGTCTTCTCATCCCGATACGCTTGCTGTTCGCCTCAACCTCACCGATGACGAAATTTGGATGGAGGTTCTGCCGTGCAGGATAGTTTCTCCGTATGTCAGCCTTACGGAGGAGCAGGATAAAATCGCTTCAGCGTTAAAGAAACTCGAAAATATTTCGTTTGATGTTGTAATTGATAAGGACGGACGGGTTCGATCGAAAACTGACGCGGACACATCGCGTTGATAACCGTAGGGGCGGCCGTTCGTCCACCCGTTAAACCATAATGTATATTATATTTGGAGGTATCATATATGAAAACAGCAGACATAAACAGCTTCTCGAACGTATTCGAGGAAATAGGTAAACGCTGGATGCTGATAACCGCCGAGAAAGACGGCAAGGTTAACACTATGACCGCAAGCTGGGGCGGTCTGGGCATAATGTGGGGTCTGCCCGTGGCGTATGTCGTAATACGCCCGCAGAGATATACCCGAGAATTTCTTGACGCTTCCGATAAATTCACCGCGTCGTTTTACTCCGAGGAATACAGGCCGGCGTTAAATCTCTGCGGCGTGAAAAGCGGGAGGGACTGCGACAAAATAGCCGAGGCGGGACTTACAACGGTTAGGAGCGATAACGGCTTTACTTGGTTTGAGCAGGCGGACGATGTTCTGTGCCTTAAAAAACTGTATGTTCAGCAGTTTGAGGAATCATCTTTTATTTATCCCGAGATACATAAGGCAAACTATCCCAAGAAAGACTTTCATTTCCTGTACATCGGAGAAATTGAGGAGTACATGACGAAAACGCTATGAAAACACCCGCGAATGACGGCGAGTTCACGCTCGTTGTAAAACGCTCAAAATTCATAGGCGTTGTCTTCCGTGTTGAAACGGAGGACGATGCCTTGGCGCGTTTGAAAGAGGTCAAAGCAGCTCACCGCAAGGCATCGCACAACTGCTACGCATACCGTATCGGCAACGCGACACGTTACAGCGATGACGGCGAGCCGCACGGTACGGCGGGAATGCCTATTTATGAAATGCTGCGCCGTGAGGGCATAGATAATATTTTATGTGTGGTGACACGCTATTTCGGCGGGACACTGCTGGGGCGCGGCGGGCTTGTCAGGGCTTACACGGCGGCGGCAAAGGGCGCGGTCGGGGAGTTAGCCGATTAATGTTTTGATTTTCGTTCAAATTTTCTGATTAAGTCGATTACCTAACTCCGTTACTCAGCAGATACAAACAATACTGATTCATAGAAATCCCTTCCTGCTGAGATTTTTCTGAGAGTAATTTATGCAGCGATTTGGGCAATCTCAACTTGAATTGACCGCTATAATCTTCCAGATTGCTTGGCTCAGGTATGGGAGTACCGTCCTCAATATATGCCTCAAACCAGCAAAGTTTAGCGTCTTCAATCATCTTCATTCCATCTTCTATGGTATCGGCACACGTAACGCAACCCCGCAGTTCAGGACAACGAAGAGCGTAACCATCGCCATTTTTGTCTTTGAAAACCTCGATTTTGTAATTTAACCCCATGTAGTATTCAAGATTATCATTCATTTTCAAAACCCTCCTCAATCAGCACATCTCTAATTAACTCCACATATGTCACGTTTATAGGATTTTCTTTCGGAATAGTAATTGAATCTCTGCCTTTTTTCCTAAAAGTATAATGACTCCCACCGCGACGTGGCTGCTTTTGTATATACCCCAATCCGGCAAGAATTTTTGATAACTCGCTAAAACGAAGATTTTTATTAAGGTTCATTACCTCATTTATTAGTTTATCCAATTTCCCCAAAGAATCTACCTCCTGCGTTCATTATATGATGGTGTCATATATGGTGTCAAGTATTATTTTATCACAAGACGATACAGCTCAGACCTAGAGTAACCCGTTTCGCTCGCGGCGCGGCGAACCGCGTCACTCTTAGACATTCCCTGCGCGATATACCCCAAAGCCAACTCAATGGGAGGTTCAACCGTCTTTTCTGCCGGAATCGCGCCCTCGACAATCAACACAAGCTCGCCTCTGGGCGGGTTTTGCTCATACCGCTCGATTGCCTCTGAAAACGTGGTGTTAATCACTTCCTCATACAGCTTCGTCAGCTCGCGGGCTATTGTAATCCTGCGCTCTCCCAAACATTCGAGCATATCCATTAGTGTGTAAAGCAGTTTATGCGGTGCTTCATAAAAAACCATGGCGCGTTGTTCGTTGATAAGTGATTTTAAGTGTTCGCGGCGGCTGCGCTTGGCGATAGTCAAGAATCCCTCAAAGCAAAAACGCCCCCGCACAAGCTCCGACACAGCGATTGCGGCAGTCAACGCGCTCGGACCGGGTACAACAGAGACAGATATGCCGTGTTCGCCGCACAGGGCAACCAAGTCTTGCCCCGGGTCGCTGACCGAGGGCATACCCGCATCGGTGACAAGGGCGCACGTTTCGCCCGCCTTCAAACGCTCAACAATCCTCGCGCCGCTCTCGCGGCTGTTATGTTCGTGATAACTGACGAGCGGCGTGTGTATATCAAAATGGCTTAGAAGTTTACGGGTCACGCGCGTGTCCTCGGCGGCAATAAAGTCCGCCTTTTTTAACGTCTCAACGCCGCGAAACGACATATCGCCAAGATTGCCTATGGGCGTTCCGACAATGTACAACAACGCCGCGTCCCGCTAAGTCCACAGCTTCGCGGGATACTGTCCCGCTTTTGTCATGTCGGCGATAGCACGCGCAAGCGGCTCTCTGTCCTCTTTATAGGTCATGCCGTACCATGTGCAGCTCACAGGAAGCACTTTAACAGCAGCTTGTCCGCTGTCAATAAGGCTTCCGACAGCGGTCGGCAGTAAAAACTCCGCCTTTATGTCGCCGTGCTTCTCGGCAAGGAAATCTTTGAAAAGAGTTTCAAGATGCCCGAACAGCGACTCCGTGAAACCCCACATATTCATCGAAGCGAACGAGCCGTCATTTACCGTAACGCCCGAATCACGGTCATGTATAACGCCATCGCTCTCGCGTATCAGTTTAAGGCGTTCGTTAATCTCCGTAAGGTTATTCTCGCTGTCAACGCCGCATATGCCCCGCGCCACAGTGCCGTTTTCGGTGAGAGTTGTTTCAATGCGATAGCCCGCCAAGCAATAATCCGGGATGCCAGACGGCGCGTTAGGGACACCGCGCCCTGCCAAGAAATCACTTATCGCCTGATAGGCTTCAAGCCCGTAGAAGTCATCGGCGTTAATGACACAGAACGGCTCTTTGACAATATCCTTACAGCACAGTACGGCGTGTCCCGTTCCCCACGGCTTTGTGCGCTCGGGGGGAGGGTTATGATCCGGCGTTTGATAGGCGTAATCAATCGGAAAGTCAACACGAGAGAACAGCTCGCGAAAATCGTTCTCGTGTTCGGGTTTAATAATGCACACAGCGCGGTCAAAACCGGCGCGTTTGGCATCGTATATGGCGTAATCGGCAAGTATTTCGCCGTTCGCGCCCACGGGTGTAATTTGCTTCAGTCCTCCGTAGCGGCTGCCCAGACCCGCCGCCATAACAATAAGAGTTTTTTTCATGGTTAAATCCCCTTTGCTGTTTTTACATTTACATTATAATTCTTTTGCCCGATTTTTACAAGCAAAAATAAATCCCTACAGCTCTTGCGGCTTTAGGGATATTCTTTGGAGCTTCTGGTCAGAATCGAACTGACAACCTGCTCATTACAAGTGAGCTGCTCTACCATTGAGCCACAGAAGCGCATAACGCTGATATAATAACATGAGCGTTGCGATTAGTCAAGTGTTTTTTATGACCCTGTGCGAAAAAGCGAAAATAATGCTTGCATTTTTCATTAATGTCTGTTACAATAGCGGTTGTAGTTTTTTAAGGAGGTATTATTACTATGGCTAAATGCTCAGTTTGCGATAAAGGTGTCTCTTTCGGTATCGCGCTATCTCACTCGCACCGCCGCTCAAACCGTATGTGGAAGCCCAACGTCAAACGTGTTAAGGCTCTTGTCGACGGTTCGCCGCGTCATATACACGTCTGCACGCGCTGCCTTCGTTCGGGAAAAGTAACAAGAGCCGTGTAAACGCGGCTTTTTGTGCGTTTCTTAATGTTACTGTCCAGCGGTGCAGGTATGCGTAAGCAAAGCAAGCGGCAAAAAACTAATAATTTTTGCAAAAACTATTGACATATACCCTTGTGTTGTGTTATGCTTGTCACACCTGCAAGGGTGCTTTTTTTGTGTTGATTATCAAAACACCCCGGAACAGGGAGGCGACACGGCGGACAGTTGGTTTCCGCCAACGTGAAAACGGAGAAATAAGAGATGGAGGCGCCGAAAAATGCGAATAAAAATCACGCTCTCGTGTACCGAGTGCAAACAGCGCAATTACGACACCGTGAAGAACAAAAAGAATAATCCCGAACGGCTTGAAATGAGCAAATACTGCCGTTTTTGCCGCAAGCACACGCCGCACCGCGAGACAAAATAAGGAGAGGTGAAAATGGCGGATAAAGAAAAAAAGGCGAATGTTTTCGCGCGTATGGGAAAGAGAATTTCCCGTTGGGTCAGAGAGATGCGCTCTGAACTCAAAAAAGTCGTTTGGCCTACAAGGGCTCAAATTATTAACAACTCATGGGTCGTTGTTGTGGCGGTAATCACTGTCGGGCTTATTATAGCCGGACTGGATTATGTCATGCAGACCGTTGTAAATGCCCTCGCGGGCATATCGGGTTAAGCGATGGCTATGACCGATACGGCGAAATGGTATGTGGTGCATACCTATTCCGGCTACGAAAACAAAGTTGCCGCGACTATTGAAAAGGCTGTTGAAAACCGCAAGATGCACGACCTGATATTCCAGTGCCTTGTGCCGATGGAAACAGTCGAGGAAGTCACCGACCAGAAGCGCAAGATGGTAGACCGCAAGGTTTTCCCCGGCTATGTTCTTGTAAAGATGATAATGACCGACGACAGCTGGCACGTTGTACGCAACACGCGCGGCGTTACGGGATTTGTCGGGCCGGGATCTCACCCGATTGCGCTCACAGAGCGCGAGGTCGAGGCTCTGGGCGTTGAAAAACGTGAGATTCATGTTAAATACGCGGTCGGCGACAGCGTGAAAATCATCGAAGGACCGTTGGAGAACTTCATCGGTGTTGTCGATGAGGTCGAGCATGACAAGAATGTTGTGCGCGTAATTGTATCAATGTTCGGGCGCGAAACGCCCGTGGAACTTGAATTAGACCAAGTAGCAACCATCGTATAACCGCGTTTCCCGTGGGAGGGATTTATAAAATCCCGCCTTACCACATTATTTAAGGAGTGAAACCATACAATGGCACAGAAAATTATCGGCTATATCAAACTTCAGATACCCGCCGGAAAGGCGACACCCGCGCCGCCCGTAGGACCCGCGCTGGGTCAGCACGGCGTTAACATCATGGGCTTTACGAAAGAGTTCAACGAGCGCACAAAGAACGACATCGGCATGATTATCCCGGTCGTCATTACCGTATACGCCGACCGCTCGTTCAGCTTTATAACAAAGACACCGCCCGCGCCTGTTCTGATAAAGAAAGCGTGTAAAACCGAGAAGGGGTCGGCTGTTCCCAACAAGGATAAGGTTGCCGTTCTTCCGAAAGCTGAAATGCGTAAAATCGCGGAAATTAAGATGCCCGACCTCAACGCCGGTTCGATTGAAGCGGCCGAGCGTATGATAGCCGGTACCGCCCGAAGCATGGGCGTTACCGTGGAAGCGTAGAAGGAGGGCGTTAAGATGTTTCGTGGAAAAAAATATGTTGACAGCGCAAAAACGATTGATAAAGTAAAACTATATGACCCGGGCGAAGGGTTTGTACTTCTCGCGGGTATCGCCAAAGCGAAATTTGACGAGACGGTCGAACTGCACGTTAAGCTCGGAGTTGACTCGCGTCACGCCGACCAACAGGTACGCGGCTCGATAGTCCTGCCGCACGGCACGGGCAAAACGGCGCGTGTTCTGGTATTTGCTAAGGGCGACAAGGCAAAAGAAGCCGAAGCCGCAGGCGCGGAATATGTCGGCGCGGAGGATATGCTCGCGAAAATCCAGAACGAAAACTTCTTTGATTACGAAGTCATTGTCGCCACACCCGACATGATGGGGCTTGTCGGCCGCCTTGGTAAAGTCCTCGGTCCGAAAGGTCTTATGCCTAACCCCAAAGCGGGAACGGTCACGATGGATGTAGCGCGTGCGATTGCCGACATTAAAGCAGGTAAAGTCGAGTACAGGCTTGACAAGACGAATATCATCCACTGCCCGATTGGCAAGGTGTCGTTCGGAACGGAAAAACTGATGGAAAACTTCAACGCTCTGGTAAACGCGATTATCAAGTCGAAGCCTGCGGCGGCCAAGGGGCAGTACATCCGCTCCTGCGTGATTGCGAGTACGATGAGCCCGGGAATCAGATTAAGCACGGCGAAGTTTGTATAGATAACACTAGCGAGGGGAAGTTATTAGGGGCGGCAACAGCCGCCCCTGATTTTCATTTATGAATAACAGCTGTGACAAGTCCACGCAAGGACAGGTTCGCCGCAGATTGGGCAGTCGCGGGCTCTTATGTACTGTATGCAGGTTTCCGGCGAGCCGCTTCCTACTTCTTTTCCGCAGTCTTGGCAGTAGTACAGGGGATCTTTTCTAATGTCGTATTGCGGGCATACCGATGGCGTATATTTTGTAAAACCCCACTGATTAAGGGCGTAAAAGCTCGGGCATGAATGTGAACCGCATCTGTCGCAGCCGGCGTTTTCAAGTTCTACAACCCAATCGTGTGTTTCCGGACCGTTGCAATTATGGTTAGGAGTGTTACAGTTATATGCTCCCGGGTCTGAATTGCCGCCAACGACAGCAACATCCCCGCCGCTGTTTGATGGTTCGGGTGTAGGCGTGGGCGCGGGGGTCGGGGTCGGCGCGGGTTCGGGTGTGGGATTAGACGTGGGGTCGATTGTTGGAGTTGGCGGCGGCGGCTCGGGTGTCGGTTCAGGTGTGGTTTCCGGCGTTGGGTCAGAGACAGGTTCGGGGGTCGGCGTTGCAGGTGTCGGCGTTGGTTCGGGGGTTGGCGTTGGCGCAGCCGTCACATTTGAAGACGGGACAGCAACATCAGGTGTTTTTTCGGAACACGCCGCCAGAGAAATGGCGCATATAAGAGTTGTCGCAATTATTAAGATAGATTTCATAGTTTTCTATTCCTTTTTGTTTAGATTTGATAAGATTTTTAACAGAATTTTTTCAAAGGTTTTTATTTCTTCTTTAGTAAGCCCCTCGTAGTAGATTTCGTTCATTTGATCCGAAACTTTTTCAAAATCATCTTCTAACTCACGCGCTTTTTCGGTTAAAGAGATTCGTATTTGCCGCCTGTCGGCTTTGTCAAAAACGCGAGTAATAAGACCGGAACTCTCCATACGGTCAAGCATACTTGTTAACGTTGTTTTCGCTAACCCTGTTTCCTGTGCGAGCGTAACAATAGGCACACCGTCATTTTGCCACAGAACGTATAAGATTCTGCCTTGTGCGCCGTTAAATGCTTCTATACCGGAGTTCACAAGAAGTCTCTCAAATATCCTCCCGCTTATTTGTTTAATCTGAGAAACTAAAAAGCCGCATTGCAATTCCAGTTTCAACGGACTAACACCTCCCTATATAAGACTATACCATATAGAACTAAATATGTCAACTGCTTTTTCCCGCAATGCTTGACATACATTCCGCTATAGTGTAAAATAGCCGGGCGTAGTCTATTTATGCGATAATTGGAGTAGATTTAACTATGATTCTTTTCGAGGAATATAAACAGCGGCTTTTAGGCGCGCGTCCGGCGGTAGAAGAACTGCGGCGCGCTCTGGATGTCGATATAAAAACGGCGGAAATTGAGAAGCTCGAAGCCCAAACACATGAAGCCGACTTCTGGCTCGACATGGAAAGCGGTCAGAAGATACTCCGCGACATAAAACAGAAGCGCATTGTAGTCGATAAATTTAACGCTCTCTATAATTCGTGGCAGGACTTGCAGACACTGTGCCAGCTCGCGCTTGAGGAAAATGACGACAGCTTGCTCGAGGATTTGACCTCCGGTGTCGCTAAATGGGAACAGGATATGGAAAACGCGCGACTTGAAGCTCTGCTCTCCGGCGAATACGACAACTGCAACGCCATTATGTCCTTTCACGCCGGGTCGGGCGGCACGGAAGCGCAGGACTGGGCAGAAATGCTCTACCGTATGTACACGCGCTGGGCGGAACGCAATGACTTTACCTATAAAATACTTGACTATCAAGACGGCGATGAGGCGGGCATTAAACGCGCGGTTATACTTATAGAGGGCATAAACGCATTCGGAATGCTGAAAGGTGAAATGGGCGTACACCGATTGGTACGAATATCGCCGTTTGACGCTTCCGGGCGCAGGCACACTTCGTTCGCGGCGGTCGAGGTCATGCCCGAACTGCCCGATGACATAAAGATTGACATACGCGATGAAGACTTGAAAGTAGACACATACCGCTCAGGCGGCGCGGGCGGTCAGCACGTCAACAAGACGGAGTCGGCAATCAGAATAACGCATATACCCACAGGCATAATCGTTGCCTGTCAAAACGAGCGCAGTCAACACCAGAACCGCGATATGGCGATGAGAATGCTCCGCTCAAAACTGGCGGAAATCAAAGAACGCGAGCATTTAGACCGCATTGAGGACATTAAGGGCGAACAAAAAGCCATCGAATGGGGCAGTCAAATCCGCTCATATGTGTTCATGCCCTACACACTGGCGAAAGACCACCGCACAGGTCATGAGTCGGGTAACATTTCCGCCGTTATGGACGGCGACATCTCGGGATTTATATCGGCATACCTGACTTGCTCCGCAACGGGAAACTGGAAACGGTCGGCGGACTAACAGCCGTTGACCGCCCGTAAATTAAACGAGGTGAACCATTTGTCATTTACACAGAATACTGTTGACAACGTCAGATTTTACACATCTGAAGTGCTTGACGGCGTTACCCACGCGTTTTCAACCCGTGTGGGCGGTGTCTCGCGCCCTCCGTTCGACACGCTTAATCTCGGTTCGTCGGAATATGACGATGAAAATGACATACTGCAAAACTATAACCTATTCACGTCCGCTATTGGTATTGACCCCGAGAGCCTTGTTTTCACCAAGCAAATACACAGTGACAGGATTCGTGTGGCGGGCTATAATCATCGGGGCAACGGCTTCTCGCGCCCGTCCATGTGGGAATGTGACGCGCTCATTACCGATGTACCGGGCGTTACTCTGACTATCTTTTGGTCCGATTGCGTGCCTATACTGCTCTATGACCCGACTGTCCGCGCCATTGGCGCGGTTCACGCGGGTTGGCGCGGCACTGCGGCGGCTATTGCGGTTAAAACCGCCGCCGCGATGGTTGAACGCTACGGCTGTAGTGACATACGCGCCGCGATAGGACCCGCTATAGGCGCGTGCTGTTTCGAGACCGATGATGACGTACCCCGCGCGATGCGCTTCGGCGGCGCGGATATGTCCGCCTATATAGCAAAATCGGGCGATAAGTACCAGATAGATTTGAAGGGTATAAACGCTTGGCTGTTAAATCGCGCGGGAATTAAGCATATCGAGGTATCCCCGCTCTGTACGTGCTGCCTGGACGAGGAGTTCTTCTCGCACAGGCGAAGCGGCTTGGCCCGCGGCACACAGGCGGCGGTTATTGCAATTAACAGTGAACAGTGAACAATTAACAATGAAAAAGAGGCATATGTGTCCTAAGAAGGTTTTGGTTTATTTACTGATTCTAATAATTTTGGCGGGCTGTACTCTTAACGAGCCGCCCGTTGATACTTCCGCGCCTGAGCCTGAAACGGACGCGACCCCCACGCCTGAGTCATGGTCGATAACATACAGAAACCCCCGCAGCGGTATGTTCGGCATAGCGTGGAATCCGGGCGACCGCGCACACCCGCTGCTGACCTACGACCGCCTCACCCGCGAATTGTACGCTTTAATGTATGACAGCCTTTTTGTGTTGGATCAGGATTTCAACATTCACGAGCGTCTCTGCCGCTCCGTCAGCAGTGATGACAACCAAGTTTTCACTCTGTCCCTTAGAGACGGCGTTTATTTCAACAACGGCGAGCCGCTGACCGTTAATGACGTTATAAGCTCGATAGAGATTGCCCGTTCGCCCGCATCGCCCTACTCCGCGCGGCTTTCCCGCGTGACCTCCGTCACCGCCGCCGATGAAGGTATTGTTATAACCTTGAGCGAACCCAACCCGCGTTTCGCCGCCCTGCTGACGTTCCCAATAGTGAGCGCGGATAACAGCGGGTTTCCTTGGGCGGGTACGGGCTATTACACATACGAGGCTGAGGAAGAGGAAGACAGACATTTTTTAGTCCCGTTTGCCGGACATTGGGAGAACAAGAACCTTCCGCTCGGGCATATTGAACTGGTTTCGGCGGACAAGCCCGAATATATGACATATCTCATGGGAACAGGCGATGTCAGCATAGTTACAACCGATGCAAACGATGATTACGCCGTTCTTTTCGGCGGCGACTACGACATCTGGGAGTATCCCACGCCCACTATGTATTATATCGGCTTTAACACCTCACATCCCCTGCTGTCCGACAACCGTGTGAGAAAGGCGTTGTCGTCCGTATTTGACCGCGAGGGTCTCGCAACAAAGATTTTTGGCAGAGCCGCCGATGCGGTCGTATTGCCCGTGCCTCCGTCTGTGCGTGAATCGGGAAGCGGCTTTGACCTTATGTACTTCGCGAGCGTCATGGAGGAACTGGGTATCGAGGACGTAAACAACGATGGGTTTCTGGATTTTACTTCGGGGCGGTCAACAGTGCCGTTTACGGTTAGGATAATCACGGACGAACAGGACACCCGTGCGGCGTTAACCGCCATTTATCTGGCGAGAGAGCTTTTACGAGCGGGTGTTAACGTCATAGTAACCCCGATGGCGGAGTTGGACTATAAAGCCGCCATATCAAACGGCGAATATGAGATGTACTGCGATAAAATCACACTGACGGCGGACTTTCCGCTCACACGCTGGCTTAATCCGCCAACGGCGACAGGCACATCAATAACCGATGGTTACTCGGTTTTTCTCGATGAAATGCCCATAGCACCCCTTGTGTTCAAGCGGGAATACGCCCTCACGCATTGGAGTGAGGTCAGCGGCATAAAACCGATTTACGGCAATCCGTATGTGAATATAACGGAATGGACGGTAAAACAGTGAACAATGTTGAAATTACCAATATGATATTCATACAAGATATGGCAACAGGCAAGGTGCTTGCCCAGAACCGCGTAAAGAATTGGCGCGGCTGGTCGTTCCCCGGCGGTCATGTCGAAGACGGCGAGAGTTTTTACGCAAGCGCGGTGCGCGAAGCGAAAGAGGAAACGGGCTTAAATGTCCGAAACCTTAAAAGCTGCGGGGTCATTCACTGGACAAACACGGTAAATCACGGCAGGTATCTGACATTCCTCTATAAAACCTCGGACTTTGACGGAGAGCTTCTTAAAGAGACTAAAGAGGGCGCGAACGCTTGGATGGGCGTTGACGAACTGTTCGCCGCCGAATCGGATAACTTGCTTCACGAGATTTTAGAGATGTTTCTGCGTGATGATTGCGGCGAGGCGTTCGGGTCGTGGAGCAATGATGACGATTGGCGCATTTATGAATATTTATAAACGAGGTAAAAATTCCCTTTAATATTTCGTGATAATGCCAAAAACGGGGTTGTAATCTGTTTGTTGGTATGTTATAATATTTCTGTTTTATAACATTATAGTTTATCAGATAAAGAAGTCAATACGTGAAAAGCGGTGAAATATGTGGCAAAAACGGTTTTTGTAGTTGATGACAACGATGTAAATTTAATTTCGGCGGAGAGCTCTCTTATCGGGAGCTATAACGTGTTTACGCTCGCGTCTGCCGTCAATATGTTTGAGCTGTTAGAAGATGTCACCCCCGATTTAATTCTTCTTGATATAGAAATGCCCGATATGGACGGATTTGAAGCTCTCAGGCGATTAAAGTCGGGCGCGTATGCGGATATTCCCGTTATATTTCTGACCGGACGCAACGACTCTATAACAGAGGCTCTCGGCTTCGATTTGGGAGCTGTGGATTTTGTTACCAAGCCTTTTTCCGAACCGGTTTTACTTAAACGCATAAAATCGCATCTTGACATTGAGAGCTTGGTGCGCGAGCGAACTTCAAAACTGCTCAGATTGCAGCACAGCATGGTATCCGTTCTGGCGAATATGGTAGAGAGCCGCGATGAACTGACGGGCAGTCACATCGTGAACACAACAAATTACATAAAGCTGCTGCTTAGTGCCATGAAAGAGCGGAATGTCTATACAGACGAGATAAATACGTGGAATGAAGAAATGATTATTTCATCCGCGCGTTTGCACGACATCGGAAAAGTTAAAATATCGGACTCGATTTTGAATAAAAAGGGCAGTCTCACAACCGAGGAATTTGAGATAATGAAAACTCACGCCGAAGAGGGTGAGAAGTTTATCGACGGCATTATCGAGGAATCGGGCGATGAGGTGTTTCTGCATAACGCGAAGCTCTTTGCCGGCTGTCACCACGAACGCTGGGACGGTTCGGGTTATCCGCGCGGCTTGAAGGGTGAGTATATTCCTCTGCAGGGGCGTATTATGGCTATTGCCGATGTCTATGACGCGCTGGTATCCGAACGCCCTTATAAACTCGCGTTCTCGCACGAGAAAGCGGTCGGCATTATAGCAGAAAGCAAGGGCAAACACTTCGACCCGACATTAGTAGATGTCTTTATGGAAATCAACGATATGTTCGCGGAGGTGAAACAGTCGTTATGAATATTAGAAAAACCATACTTATTCCAATGGTATTTTTAACGGTTCTGTGTTCCGTAGCCGTCATTATTTCATCTGTAATTCTTTTTAACAATGACACAAAAAGCAATATGGACAATATAATACAAATGGCTGAGGCAACGGCAAATAAAGAAATTGATTCATTCAAGGCAATGTCGCGGATGGCGGCGGTTGGGCTTGCCGAAAACTCTGAGTTGGTTGACGCGATCGGCAATAAAGACACCGAAAGAATATTGTACGTTGCGGGAAGACTGAATCTAATTTCCGACTTCAGCTTTTGCACCGTAACGGATGAAAATGGAATTGTTCTCGCCAGAACACATGAACCGAATGTTTACGGCGATGACATTTCTTGGCAGCAAAGCACGGCTAACGCGCTTGTGGGCAAAACCGAGACAGCCTATGAGTGGGGCGAGGTCATCCGGCTCTCTATGCGAACGGGAGTTCCCGTATACAATAGAAATAATGAGCTTGTAGGAACGGTGTCCGTGGGATTCAGATTGGATTCCTCCGCCTTTGTTAACGAGTTCAAAAGTATTGCGGGATGTGAATATTCATTCTATTGGGGCAATGAACTCGTCTCAACGACCGCTATTGACGACAACGGGGCATACGCGATTGATACGGCGGTTTCGGCGGAAATATATGAAACCGTTATGTCAGGTGGAACGCATCACGGCGAAATGAAAATTTTGGGGAAAAGTACGATTACATATTACTCCCCGCTGATTGGCGCGGACGGTGAAGTTGTCGGTATTTTCTTAATCAATGTTTATAAACCCGATGATGCCGAAATAACGGCGTTCATTTTCAACGGTTTGATTATAACCCTGTTCGTGTTGGCGGTGTGCATAACTATTGCCGTGCTTACGGCAAATACAATCAGCAGTAGATTCAGAGGCATTATGAAAGATTTGACAGAAGCCGAAGAGCGCACACAGCTTATTCTCGATGTCACGCCGATGTATATCAACACATGGACAAAGGATTGTAAGGTCACCAGTATCAACGAAGAAGCGGTTAACGCTTTTGAAGTATCAAGCAAGGAAGAATATCTGGAGAGATTTACCGAGCTTTCACCGGAGTTTCAGCCCGGCGGCGAGCGTTCGTCAATTATGAAAAACAAGTATATCCAAAAAGCGTTTGACACCGGGTATCAGCGTTTTGAGTGGATGCACCAAACACTCAGCGGAAAGCCGCTCCCTTGCGAGGTCATTCTTGTGCGCGTTACACATAAAAACGAACCCCATGTCATCGGCTTTTTCCGCAACTTATTAAAAGAGAAAGAAATGCTCGAAAGAATCCGCGAGGAGACAAAGAAATCAGAAAATCTCGCCCATTGGTACAAGTCAATCCTCAACGCGCTGCCGCTTCCGGTCTCCGTTACCGATAACGACATGAAGTTGACATTTATCAATACCGCCCTTGAGCGGTTTATGGATGTCAAACATCAAGATGTGCTGGGCTTGCCCTGCAATACTTTTGGGGCTAACATCTGCGATACCGAAAACTGCGGTGTCGTCTGTATCAAGCGCGGACAGAACAGAACACATTTCTCCCATGGCGACAGACAGTATCAGGCCAATATAGAGATATTAAAAGACATAGACGGCAAGGATGTCGGCTTTATTGAGGTATGGCAGGATATAACGGCAGCCGGGGAGCTCGCGAAGAAACAGGCGGAGATGGAAGAGACGCACCGCGCGCTCGACAATGTTGTTAACGTCTGCAACAAGCTCGATTCCATGATTTATGTTACCGACCCGAAAACCGATGAAATTCTCTTCATTAACGATAAACTGGTAGAGATACTTGGTCTTGACGATGACTGCATCGGGCGGATTTGCTATAAGGTCATACAGAGCGAAGACATGAACGGGAGATGCGATTACTGCCCGTGTTACACATTGAAGGATAACCCCGATGAGACAGTCGTGTGGGAACAATATTATCCCGGGACACAGCGTGATATACAGCACATATCCCGCTATATAACATGGCCGGACGGAAGTATAGTCCATCTTCAGCAGGCCTTTGACATAACGGAAATGAAGGATGTCACTAAATCGCTTGACAAACAAGTTGAGCAGCAGGCGTTGATGACGGATATATCCAGAAAATTCTTGTCGGGATTGGATATTAACATAGCAATATCAGAAACTCTGAAAAAAGTCGGAGAATTTTTGGGAGTAACGCAGCTGCTGTTTTATAGAAACTGTCCTGATAAAGGGATTCTTTCCTGCGAACACGAGTGGCTGAATCCGGCTTACGACTTGCCGTCACATATCGGCGGCACATTTACGGTTGCCAAGCAATATTTAGACGTATTGGTTAACCGGAGAGAAAACGTGATTTGTCTAACCCCTCAAATTCCCGAAGTAGACAGAGCTATAACGCCGTACAGAACCGGTTCAAGTAATTATATTATAACACCAATCTTTATAGAAAATGAACTGTACGGGGCGGTTGACTATTCGCGCGAGGTCGGAGTTGAGTGGACAGAAAACGAAGTGGATATGATAAAACTCTTGGCAAATATAATGAACGGCGCGTTCCAAATGCACGCCTCCGAACTTGATTTGATTACCGCAAAGGAAATGGCGGAACACAGCAATCGCACAAAGAGCCTGTTCCTTGCCAGTATGAGCCACGAAATCCGCACTCCGATGAACGCGATTTTAGGCGTGGCGGAAATCCAACTTCAAGAAAAGAATCATATGCCCGACACCGAAGAAGCGTTCAACAAAATATACGATTCCGGCAGCTGGCTGATGAATATTATCAACGATATTTTAGACCTCTCCAAAATCGAGGCGGGCAAACTGGAACTAAATCCCGTCAAATACGATATTCCCAGTCTTATCAATGATACTGTGCAGCTTAACCGCCTTAGGTACGAGAGTAAACCGCTGACATTCAAGCTCGATATGCACGAGGATATGCCGCTTGATGTCTACGGCGATGAACTCCGCATTAAACAGGTGCTGAACAACGTACTCTCCAACGCCTTTAAGTATACGGACAAAGGCGAAATCAATATGTCGGTCACGTATGAAGCGGACGCTGACGACCCGGACAACATAACGTTGGTTTTCAAAGTCAGCGACACGGGGCAGGGTATGTCGGAAGAGCAGATGGAAATCCTCTTTGACGAATATACGCGCTTTAACAGAGAGGCGAACCGCGCTACCGTTGGCACAGGGCTTGGCATGAGCATAACAAAGAGCCTTGTGGATTTGATGAGCGGCGAGATTACCGTTGAAAGCGAGAAAAACAGGGGTTCGCTGTTCACCGTGCGTATACCGCAAAAACGCATCGGCACAGCCATATGCGGCGCGGAGCTGACAGAAAAATTGAGGAAACTACAGTTCCAACGCTCGTCAAAAATGCAAAAAGGTCAAATTATGCGCGAATATATGCCATACGGTCATGTTCTTGTTGTAGACGATGTGGAATCTAACCTGTATGTTGCCAAGGGGCTGATGCTGCCATACGGCTTGAAAATCGAAGTTGTTGCGAGCGGGTACGAAGCCATTGAAAGAATCAAAAACGGCCATACATATGATGTAATTTTTATGGATCACATGATGCCGTATCTTGACGGCATGGAGACGACAAAGATTCTTCGAGAAATTGGATACAACGAACCCATCGTCGCTCTGACAGCCAACGCGGTTACCGGGCAATCTGAAATATTCTTGGCAAACGGATTTGACGGCTTTATCTCGAAACCGATTGACTCGCGCGAAATGAACGCTTTGCTGAACGATATGATTCGAGATAAGCAGCCCCCCGAGGTCATCGAAGCCGCCCGCCGCGAAAAAGAGGAGCGGATGATGTACGGAACATCTTCAACGCCGCTGATGCTCCTAAGTCCCGAAATGGTCGAGGCTTTTGTGCGCGATGCCGAAAAAGCCGTTCCCATACTCGAGAGCATTCACGAATATATTGACTCCGAAGACACAAATCATTTGCATTTGTATATTACCGCAATTCACGGAATGAAGAGCGCGCTTGCCAACATCGGCGAAATAGAGCTCTCCAGTGTCGCGCTCAAGCTGGAGCAGGCGGGCAGGAAAGGCGATAAAGACCTTATATTATCGCAAACACCCGCGTTGTTGAGTGCGTTACATTCGGTAGTCGATAAGATAAAACCCCATGAAAAATCTATTAACAATGAAATCTCGGACAGCGACAAGGAATATCTGCGCGAAAAGTTGATTGTCATAAAAGCCGCGTGTATGAAGTTTAACAAGAACACGGCAAAGGACATATTGACCGAATTGCGCGAAAAACCGTGGCCGACCCATATAAAAGAGGTTCTGGAAGCCATTTCAGAATACCTTCTCCACAGCGCGTTCAAGACCATTGTCGTTGTCACCGAGAACACTATAGCGTCTTTGCAATAGATATAATACACTGTCAAGGAATCAAAATGTTGATTCCTTGACGGTTCTTACTGTCCGCTAAAGAAAGGTAATAATAACATGACACCTCAAATAGCACCGTCACTTCTTGCCGCGAATTTCTATGACCTTAAACCGCAGCTCGAAGCCGTTAAAGCCGCGGGTGCGAGCGTTTTGCATATAGATGTCATGGACGGTATGTTCGTTCCGAACATATCCGTGGGTATACCCGTTATAGAATCTCTCGCTAAAACCTCGGGTATGACGCTGGATGTTCACCTCATGATAAACAATCCGGATCGATATATAAAGGCGTTTGCGGAAGCGGGCGGGGATTGGCTGACCGTGCATTACGAAGCCGTTCCCGTGAACGAACTGCGCGGATTGCTGGCAGAAATCCGCGATATGGGATTAAAAGCGGGGCTTTCCGTCAAGCCGGATACGGATACGGACGTAATTGAGGATTACGCCGAACTGTGCGATTTGATTTTGATAATGACAGTACCGCCCGGATTCGGCGGTCAGCATTACGACCCGGACGGTAACGCGCGTATCGCGCGTGTCCGCGCGATTTTGGACAAGAAGAACCCCGGCTGTATACTCTCCGTTGACGGCGGTATTGACAGGCATACCATCGCGGGAGCGCATAGAGCCGGAGCGGATTTATTTGTTGCCGGCAGTGCCGTGTTCGGTGAGCCGGACGCGGGGGAAGCGGTTAAGGAATTGCTGTCTATCCTATAAACCTGTGTTTCTCGACAATACGCACCGTGGCAAAGTATATTACCGCCGATACCAGTGCCGTTGCCAAGGTGTAGTATATGCCGACATTCCTGATTGTAACGTCAAACACCGAGTCGAACGCTTCGATAGCCGCACCGCCGTTTCCGTAAAACAGTTCTCCGACTTTTCCCATGATATAATAAACCACAGACGGGATTACGAAGAATCCGACAACTCCGGTTACCGTGCCGATGCCGCGCTCTTTAAGAAACGGTACATTTGTCAGAGACACGCAGAAACCGAGAAGGCACACAAACATTACCGAGGATGATATACCGATACTCAACAGCATCCAAAGCATACTCCTGAGACTGCTGTCGCCGATACCGCTTTGCTGCATCGCGCTTGTGATTTCCTGCCACATCTGACCCAGTGAATAACCCGAATCCGCCATAGCTATGCCGCCGATTCCTACCGTCCAGAAGAAGATTGTCAGCACGGTTGTAACGATACCCCAAATCAGAATGCAGAGCAGCTTGCTCAATACCAGTGAATGTGCCGATACCGGCAATGAGTATCCCAGATAACTCTCTTTTGAGCATAGTTGCGTGGACAGATGCTGTATGCTTATAACCAAATACATTACGCTGTACACAACAGTCGCTATTATTGCGAAGAATATTGAAAATCCCGCTATGAGTTCAGCGTTCAGCGAGTTCGCCGCAAAGGCGATAATCAGCAGTGCCGCCGTCAGCGCGGCCATGAAGGCGTATTTTCTCGCGCCGAACATGATGTCATATTTCATCAATTTCCCTAACATTTGAATTCCTCCCTAAACAGTTGATCTATTGACATACCGCGCTCGGCGCGTATTGCGTCTGCTTCGCCGTCGAGTACGATACGTCCCTCTTTAATGAATACTGCGCGTGATATTAAACCCTCTACATCTGTTATCAGGTGTGTTGAAAACAGTATCGCGCCTTTTTCGTTGTAGTTGCGGATTATGGTGTCAAGTATATACTGTCTCGCCGCCGGGTCAACGCCCGCAATCGGCTCATCGAAGATGTACAGCATGGCTCTGCGCGACATGGTAAGCACGAGCTGGAGTTTCTCTTTCATGCCTTTTGACATTGTGCGGATTATCTGCCGCTCGTTGAGTTTTACGAGAACGAGCATCTCACGCGCCTTTGCTATATCAAAATCGGAAAAGAAGTCGGCGTAGAGCTTGAGCGCGGTTGAGACACGCAGGTCTTTTCTTAGAAATTCCACATCAGGAAGATATGAAGTCAAGCCCTTGGCGGCAATACCGGGTTCATGCCCGCATATGCTTATTTCGCCCTCGTAGTTGGTAATCAAAGAGTTGATGATTTTAATCAGAGTTGTCTTTCCGCTCCCGTTCGGACCGAGCAGCCCCACTATCTGACCGCTGTACACATTAAAACTGACATTTTCCAACGCGACTTGCTTGTTGTACGTCTTGCTGACATTCTGTATGCTGAGTATTGTTGACATATTCCTGTCCTCCTTTATCTTTTCTTTATAGTGCCGAGAAAACTTGAACTATCTCTGTTGACGGTCGCGGGGTCTCCATCATAAGTAACGCTTCCAACTCCGTTCATACCAACGTTAAGAGTGTCGGTAACGTATACATCGGCTTTTCCCGCGCCGTTGAGCTCAATACTGCTGTTGACAGTGTGAAAATCAAAAGCCGTAATATTTCCCGCGCCGTTCAACTCGATTTTTGACCTTTCGGTTTCGCCTGTCAGGTTGATATTGCACGCTCCGTTTACCGTCAACGAAAAACTGTTAAGACTGCCGAAAGCCATATCGGCGTTAACCGCGCCGTTTACAGTGCCTTTGAAGCTGTCAACCGATGGTGAGTCCATATACAACTCAAAGCCGCCGTTGATTGAAAAGGCGTTTACCTTTCCGTTAACCCGCAAGTCGAACTCAGAAGCGTCATAGCTCTTCGACCTGTCGCCGCTGACGGTTATTCTGTTATTATCAACAGTAACCGTTATTGTGTCAAGGATGTTCTTATCGGCTGAGAGCGTAACCTTTCCGTTTCCGCCCTCTCTGACGGTGATTACCTTGGGCTTGCTGTTGGAATACGTTCTGAAATTTATATCCTCTACAATCAATTCATATTCCGTGTCCGACAAGGTTACTTCATTAGCCGTAATGTTTTTGTCGCCTCTCATCACCGATGTCCTCCCCGTACCTATATTAACGGTACACGCCGCCAATACTAGGCACAGCCCGGCAAAACAGATTGCCGCAATGGTTTTTTTCATAATCTTTTCCCCTATACAAGTATTTTGTTTAACGATTCAAGCGCGTCGCTGAGTGTACAGCCTAACGCTTTTATTCCCTCAGCGAATCGGTTTACCTCTTTGTTCAGCATACCTCGTTTTAATTGCTCAATAACCTCAGTATCTGACGTAACATACCTTCCGCTGGTGCGTTCGGCGTGCAGTAAGCCTTCATTTTCCAATGCCGCCAACGCCTTTTGCATTGTGTTGGGATTAACTCCCATTTCAATCGCAAGCTCTCTCACCGCCGGAACTTTATCACCCGGAGACAGTTCACCCGAAGCGATACGCCTTTTGATAAGCTCTGTTATCTGACTGTAAATAGGTATCCCGTTATCGAAATCCATGATTTCACCTCCCTTTTTGTGCCAATGTGTTAACACTATAGTACAATAATACAACAGTACAATTTGTTTGTCAAGTGTTTTTTGAAAAAAATTTGAAAAAATTTTTTGAGGTGGTGAAATCAACGTGATATTGCTATTGCCGCACAAAGTGCAAGGCAAAAAGACAAGTAAGAATTGTCTGATGTTTAGTGCCGGAGTAATAAGACAAACAAAAATAAGATGCCAAGCATCAACAAAAATTTCCTTTAGAAATTGCTTGTCTCGTGCTTGACATCTTCGGTGGTGGAGATAAGCGGATTCGAACCGCTGACCTCTCGGATGCGAACCGAGCGCACTCCCAGCTGTGCTATACCCCCGCGCCGAATAGCATTATAACAAACAAGCAGTTATTTGTAAAGTGTTTTCGCAAAAATACTTATTTATTTCGTGTGAAATTTTTGCAGGGGTTACGCCAAGCGTCAAAACTTGCGAAATATTTTTACAAAATCGCTTGACATAAATATTCCCCGTGTGTATAATAGAAAAGGTCATCGGTTTCGGCAAGCGAATAATCCTCGGTTTTTAGGTAGGATTTTCAAAAGACAAAACGCTGTAACCCTTGTAACATCAGCAAATTTGCCTCTGTAGCTCAGTTGGTAGAGCAGAGGACTGAAAATCCTCGTGTCGGTGGTTCGATTCCGCTCGGAGGCACCAAAGATTTCGCGGGAGTGACTCAGTGGTAGAGTGTCACCTTGCCAAGGTGAAAGTCGCGGGTTCGAATCCCGTCTTCCGCTCCATAATTACCAGGCGCGGTGAAGACACCGCGCCCTACACTTACTCACACACAATTTGTCCATTGTTAATTGTTATCTGTTAATTGTTAATTATAAGTGGCGCCATAGCCAAGTGGTAAGGCAGGGGACTGCAAATCCCCGATTCCCCGGTTCAAATCCGGGTGGCGCCTCCAACAAAAAGCCTGTAGTTTTAATGACTACAGGCTTTTATACTGAGGACGGATAAGACGGTGCGCCGAGGGCGTCGCACCCTACAAATTCGCGATTCCCGTAGGGTTGGGCTTCCATGCCCTACAAACTCACCCTTGGCTCACCCTTATAAAATTTCATTTGACAAATCATTCCTAAAATTGTATAATAGTAATTTGAGGGCGACTTGAAATGAGTTCAAGTCTAAAACATGGAAGGACGTAAGAATTGATGTTGAAAACAGTACACGCAAAGCTGCTGATACCTATTTTATGCTCTTTAATTTTAGGCAGCTTGATTATGGGAGTTCTCAGTCACCGCGCCGCCTCCAATGTAGTTATTGACGCGTTTATGGAGGACGGATTGCGGTCTGCGGAGAATCTGCGCGAGAATATTGATATGGTCATATCAAAGGCGCAGTTGGATTTGGCGGCTCTCTCCGTTGCCCCGTCCGTCAAGCATCTCTTACTGGGGGATGAAGCCTCTGAAGAGTTGGTAGAGGGTTACATAATGGCTCTTGTGGAACAGCACAGCATTTACAACAGCATAACCGTCTTGAACGAAGACGGTGTCATTGTTGCCAGCACTTCCGGCAGCACAGGTCAGGAGAGGGCTGACCGCGAGTATTTTCAAGAGAGCATGAAGGGTAATTTTTTCATTTCAGAGGTTGAAATAAGCCGTCAGACCGAGCGGCTTGTGACGTTCCTTTCCATTCCCGTGATTAACGCGGATGATGGCACTATCATCGGCGTGGCGTTAACCGTTATACGGCTGGACGAATTGAACGACCATTATGTCGTTCCCGTCAGTCTGTTGAGCAATCACGGTCACGCCATGATTTCAAACGGAAGCGGTACTATCATCGGGCACAGAACAGAAGAAATAATCGGCGATGATATGCCCGAGGAAACAGTTGAGCAGCTTTTGCTGATAACCGAGGGCGGCGGCAAATTGGATTTTGAGATAACGAGAGACGGCATACGGTATATGGCTTTTGCCGAACGAAGCCATTATACGGATTGGTTCGCCGTTGTTGTCTGCCCGGTCAATGAGTTTTATAAAGCAACTAATTATCTGGCTGTGTATAATACAATCCTTGCCGTGCTTCTGATAATTCTGCAGGCTTGCATTATTTGGTTAGTTGTGCGCGGAATTACCAAGGCTTTATCCGCCACTGTAAAATACTCCGAGGCCGTCTCCAAAGGCGCGCTTGACACATCGTTAACCATCGAACGCGAAGATGAAGTGGGTGTGCTGGCGCAGTCGCTGCGCGTTATGGTGGGAAAATTGAAAACTATGATTGAAGAAGCGGAGAAAACTGCGGAAACGATTATGGAGAGCATTAACTACGCAAGTAAAATTCAAAAGAATCTTCTGCCGACCAACAGTGTGCTGGATGAGGCGTTTTCGGATTATTCCGTTATATGGAAGCCGCGCGATGTTGTGGGCGGCGACATTTATTGGGCGAAAAACTTCGATGACGGCACGGTTCTCTGCGTGTGTGACTGCACAGGTCATGGAACGCCGGGCGCGTTGCTGACTATGTTGGTTGTAAGCGCGTTTGAAACTGCGGTTACTGATAAAAGGCATAATGACACCGCGCAAATTCTGTATGACCTTGACCGGAGGCTTGCCTATGTTCTGCACGTGGAGAGAAGCGGTGATTTAAGCATGAACGTCAACGACGGCTGCGACCTTGCCGTGTTGTTTATCGCCAAGGACGGCAGCATTACCATGTCGGCGGGGAACACCAATGTATTTGTCTGCGACGGCAATGAGGTCAAGCGATATAAAGGGCAGTCTGTATATGTCGGCGAAGGGAGACTGAAAGGCAAAGACGAAGTCATCGTTCACAATATACCCTCAAATCCTGACAACAAGTATTACATAGCATCGGACGGAATGTCCGATCAAATCGGCGGCGACCGAGGCAAGCAGTATGGATTTAAGGAATTTGAACGGATTGTCCTTGAGAACCATAACGAAAAACAGGCAGATATATCCGGCAAGATATGGGACGCGTTTCAAGAACATCAAGGAGAGCAGCCAAGGCGCGATGATTTTCAGCTTGTAACATTCAAGCCGTAACAAAAAGTGGAGGTGCGATATGGACGATATATTCAGCGATGAGCAAATAATCCTTGACAATGCCGTTTTATACTCTTCCGAGTTGAAGAGCGGCGCGGCAGTCGAGAAGAATCGGTACGATGAGATTGTGAAAGAATACGGCAGACTTCTGAAACAACTTCGCAGAGTCACAAAACTCTCAGACCGGGCATCGGGAAACTTGAACACGAGCAAGCACGACTTGCTTGATAAGGTTCATTTCGACGCGCTTACCGGGATTTATAACAGGCGGTTCATGGAGGACAGCTTAAAGCGTATTATTAAATCTCTCGCGCGTTCCGGCGGAATACTCAGCCTGATGATGATAGACATCGACTATTTCAAAAAGTACAACGACACATACGGTCACAGCGATGGGGATGTATGCCTGAAAGCCGTTGCGGAAACGCTGAAAGGCAGCCTTTTCAGAGCCGATGATTTTGTGGCTCGTTACGGAGGCGAAGAGTTTTCGGTGGTTTTGCCGGATACCGATGAGAGCGGAGCTAGGATGATTGCCGAAAAAATACTTGAAAATGTAAGAACGCGCAGTATCCCGCACGAAAAGAACGAAGTCGCCGGTCACGTTACTGTTTCCATTGGAATAACGACAAGTGATGTGGAACACGGTCATAGTTGGGGCGAATATATCAAGCAGGCGGACAAGGCATTATACCAATCGAAGCAGAACGGGCGTAACCGTTATACATTTATTAATTTTGAGGAGTGAATGGCATGGTACTGAATATGCGGGAGTATAGCAATAAGTTCAAGGAAATGAACATTAACGTCAGCTACAGCGGCCCTATGTGGGACGATGGCGTTAAAGGCATTGCCGAAATGGTTAAGACCAGTTTGTCACATGATGAATTGTCGGGAAAGGCATCTAAGATTATTTTCTCGGTTTTTGTGGAACAAGTCACCAATATGCTCATGTATTCGGCGGAAAAAGAGCAGTACGGCACAACGGAGAGAGAAGAAGTATCGACAGGAATGCTGATATTGGGAAATAGAGGCAGAACATACTTTATCCAGACCGGAAACGCCATTAAGAACGAGAGCATGGCACTTGTTAAGGGTCGGATAGATCATCTGAATTCACTTGACAAAAAAGAGCTGAGGCAGTATCATAAAGAGAGACTGCGCGGTGAAAACGATAACCCCGAGAGTAAGGGAGTTGGGTTAGGGCTTATTGAAATCGCAAGACGCGCGACAGCTCCGATTGGCTATTCGTTTGAGATGATTGACGAGAAATTATCTTATTTTTCAATGTATGTAGAAATTGCTCAGGAGGTTGTATGACAGTGGCTTACAGATTAGAGAGGGAGAGAACAAAAACAGCTCCATACGTCCTGATTGATGAAGAAAAGAGCTATATTCGCTTTGAGGGCGAGAGCTATCTCGAAGATATATTCAGCTTTTTCGATGAAATAAACGAATGGCTCAAAAAATATCTTTCATCCGACTTTACCGAACTCACTTTTGACTGCGCGATGGAGTATTTCAACAGCTCAACGACCAAACAAATCTACAATATGCTGAGACTGATGGACGCGAATGCCATTGGCAAGAAAGTGGTTGCGAATTGGATTGTAGCCGATGAAGACGATGATATGCTGATTGAGTGCGGCGAAGATTATCAAGAGGAAATGGAAAACCTTGAGTTCAACTTGGTGATAGGAGACGATGATTAGATATTAAGCCGTAAAGCGGCGGACGGGTCAGACCGCCCGCACCGGAGGTAACTTATGAGAAAATTTGTTTTGTCACTGTTTGCAGCCGCTGTCCTGCTGACAGCACTTTCCGCACCGTCAAGTTCACTGGCGGCGCAGGAACAGGAGTTCCGCGCCGTATGGGTGGCGACTGTTCAGAATCTGGACTTTCCAAGCAAGTCCGGACTAACCGCCGACCAGCTGAAAAAAGAGACGGACAGCATACTCGACACTATTACAGAACTCGGTTACAACGCCGTTATACTTCAAGTGCGCCCAACCGCCGATGCTTTTTACAAATCCGACATCTTTCCGTGGTCGGGTTATCTCACCGGAACGCAGGGTACGGCTCCGGCGGGCGGCTTTGACCCGTTCGCCTACTGGGTCGAACAGGCTCATCAGCGCGGCTTGCAGATACACGCTTGGATAAATCCGTTCAGGGTAACACAGGGAACGGCGGCAAACAAGAACCACGACCTCTCAAAACTTGCCGCGAGCAATCCGGCGAGAAAGAACCCCGGTTGGACAGTAGCGCATACGGACGGCAGGGTTTACTTTAACCCCGGTATACCGGAGGTCAGAAAACTTATCATAGACGGCTGTGTTGAACTTGTGAAAAGGTATGACGTTGACGGTATTCACTTTGACGATTATTTCTACCCCGGCACGGATTTTAACGATGAGGCAACGTATAAAAAATACGGCTCGGGATTCTCGAACAAGGCCGACTGGCGGCGCGACAATGTAAATAAGCTCATAGAGGAAACCTATAAAGCCGTCAAGGCGGCGCGGTCGGACGCGCAGTTCGGCGTGTCCCCGTTCGCGATATGGGCAAACAAAGCATCGAACAATTTGGGAAGCGACACAAACGGCAAACAGTCATATTCGCAGGATTATGCCGACACGCGCAAATGGGTAAAGAATAACTGGCTCGACTATATCGCCCCTCAGATTTACTGGAACATCGGGTTCAATGTCGCGGATTACGCAAAGCTCGTGCCGTGGTGGGCTGATGTAGTGAAAGACACGAATGTTAAGCTGTATATAGGAAAGGGCATTTACCGCGTTGAAGACGCGAAATCCGACAGCGTATGGTACGATGCCAAGGAGATTGCGCGGCAGGCGGAACTCAACGCCAAGTATCCGGAGGTAAAGGGCGTTATCCATTACAGGTATTCAACGCTGTTGAAGAGCAGCGCGGCAAAGGAAGTCGTGTCTCTGGTGTTCGAGACGCAAGCGGCAAACGCAATATCTTCCGTGCCTGTGGCGGGTGAGTTTAAGATGCCCGCGCCCCAGCTCGGGCGGCTGAAAGTCGGACGACCTATATCTCAGAGCTTCACAACCAAAGAGGCGGCGTATTATATTCTCGGAACGTGTGACCCCGGAAAGAAACTGCTTGTCAACGGCGCGGAGGTAAAGGATATTTCAAAAGAGGGATATTTCGGTTATTACGCAACCCTTAAAATCGGCGCGAATAACTTTAAGTTCACTCAAGACGGGCAGACAGCCGTTACAGTGTCAATAACCCGCAAAACTGACCCCATAACACCCGCAACGCCCATGAGTACCATCGGCATCGTTGCCGGTTCGGTGTTCCCGAAGAGCGCGAACGAGTACCGCAGACCGGGCGAAACGGTAACGCTGAACTGCACCGCCCCGATTGGCGCGGCGGTAAAGGTAACGATAGGCGGAAAGACATATGACATGACACCTGCTTCAAAAACCTCGCCGGGCAGCGGCGCGTATCCGACAACTTACACCTATCAATACACTTTCCCGACAACGGCGGAAACCGGAAAATTAGTTACAATAGGAACGCCGAAATATACTATGACCTATAAAAACAACAGCTATTCGCGCGACGCGGGCGGTGCGCTTATATCAATAACTCCGAACGCGCCGTATTACGCGGCGGTTACATCGAATAACGCTTTTGTGTATCCCAACAATACAACCACGGGCGGCCCGAAAGCAGAACTTATTAAAGACCAGAAAGATTATGTGACGGCTGTGGCGGGTAACGGGGATTGGGTGAGGCTCGCTTCGGGCGGATGGGTGCAGAGAGGTGACGTGACGCTGACGACCGAAAGCGGAGCGTTGACGAGCGAAGCGTCCGCTCCGGTATATGCCGTTGGCGCGAAGCTGGATACACTGTCGTTAAAAATGAATAAGCTGACGGCAACGGATATAACTTTTGAGGGTAAAACACTTGTTTATACGGTTTCAAACACCGCGGCAGCC
>Ga0082212_10001509_pt1 | contig 34333 bp, 26 predicted proteins | sample TergutNt197P3_FD_71548 | JGI IMG/M metagenome (GOLD analysis project Ga0082212, IMG submission 71548) | Neocapritermes taracua P3 segment gut microbial communities from Petit-Saut dam, French Guiana - Nt197 P3 | ecosystem: Host-associated > Arthropoda: Insects > Digestive system > Gut ... | reverse complement strand
CTTTTGCTTTATCTACTATTTCTTGCATATCGTCTATACACATTTCTCTATCGCTTCTACCTATAAAACCAGTATCACTATGTTCAAAACCAAATCCTGTTGCAGGCACAGATAAAACATAATTATCAAATTTTATTTGCCTATAATTTTTTACATCTCTATTTTGTGATTGAAATATTTCTCCGTTAGATAAAATAAAATCAATTCGTTTCATATCTTTACTAAATGCTATTTCACAAGTTTCGGCATTGATTGTCCTTTCCATTTGCATACTTTGGTTATCATAAATAGTAACTTGGCTCAATATATCTGTTGCTGTATCATTAGTCCGTGCAAGTATAGTATAATTATCAATAGAATTAGAAAATTGTCCTGATTCTATAGAAAAAGTTGGCTTCTTTCTTTGAATATCTATAAATAAGATTTTTAATTTATGATTTGTTGTAGGAACAACTAAATTACCATATAAAAACAATAGATAAGTCAACATAGAAGCCACAATAAACAAAGGAAACATCATTCTTATTAAACCTCTACCACTTGATTTTATTATTGTTATTTCACTGCTGCTTGATAGATTTCCAAATGCCATTAATGTTGCAAACAGAACTCCCAAAGGAACAGCTAATATCAGTATCCAAGCAATATTATAACCGATTAATTGTATTATAATTATATTATCTAACCCTTTTCCAAGTAATTTATCAATGTGTTTTATTAGAAACTGCACTAAAAAAATCAATACAACAACACTTATTCCAAAAAAGAATGGTGCTATCGTATTTCTTAATATATATCTACTAATTTTAGCCATAGTTTTTTTTATTAAAGATAAATACATTTACTAATAGGGCATTATCTTTATAAAAGAAAAACCCTTATCTTTTTTACCAATAAACATATATATTATTATATAATCTCGCTTATTCTATGTTGGTGTTAAACCATTAAAAATAAAATTAATTTGCAATACTAATGCTTTGTAGTTGATTTTCTAATTCTTCTATGATAATATCAAATCTTGCTTCTGATATTATTTTATCACCAATAATAACATTTGGTCCCTTCCCGCAGTTTTCCATACAAAAACTTGGTCTAACATTAACAACTTCACTTAAATTATGTATTATTACATAGTTCATTAATTTTTTCAAAATATCTTGTGAACCACGCACAAAACAATTAGTTCCAATACATACCCCAATATTTATCTTGCTGTTATCACTATCATAAGCAATGTTTGTATGTATTCGTTTACGAGAATGATAATGGGTATGCAGAGAATAATGTGCTTCTTTTCCACCAACTTCACCAATATAATTTTTATACAAATTTGTTATACTTTCATTTTCTTGTGATTTGTGTTGTTGCATCATTTTATCTGCTTTATACAATCCTTTTGTTCTTGCATTTCTAATTTCTGGTTTGAAATATACGGGCTGTCCTGCACCACCGACACAACCTCCAGGACAAGTCATTACTTCTATAAAATCAAAATTAACTTCGTCATTTTTTATTTTTTTTATTATTTCTTTAGCATTCTTCAAACCATATACGACAGCAATTTTAACAGGCAAACCTGCTACTATTAGTTCTGCTTCTCTACATCCATCGGCACCTCTGACTTCGTTGAACTCTATTTTTTCTAATGGTCTGTTTTCTAATTTTTCTACAACATACCTTAATGCTGCTTCAGTAACACCGCCGCTATTACCGAAAATAATACCTGCACCTGTCTTTTGGCTGAATGGTTCATCAAAATTATCAGGTTCAAGTTCAGAAAATACAACCCCTGCCTGCTTAAACATTACTGCTAATTCTTGTGTAGTAAGAACATAATCATTATCTCGCATTCCATCTGTTTCAAATTCAGACCGTCGTGCTTCTACTTTTTTAGCAGTGCAAGGCATTATAGAAACGGTTATAATTTGTTTAGCATTGCAATTTAATATATTTGGTAAATACTTTTTCACAATACTACCAAACATCGCTTGTGGGGAACGGCAAGTAGATAAATTATTCAATAATTCAGGATAATATTGCTCTACATATTTGACCCATGCAGGACAGCAAGAAGTAAATAATGGGAGTGCCTCACCTGTTGTCTTTCGTTTAATAAATTCTGTTCCTTCTTCTACAATAGTTAAATCGGCAGTGAATGAAGTATCATATACTTTATCAAAACCAAGCATCCGCAACCCTTTTACTAATTGTCCAGGAAGTATTGAGCCAATAGGCATACCAAATTCTTCACCAATAGCAACTCTTACTGAGGGAGCAAAATGTGCTACAACAATTTTATTAGTATCGCTTATTGCATTCCATACATCTTTAATTTCAGAACGAGGTAGTATTGCTCCAGTAGGACATACCCGACTACATTGCCCACAATCAACACAATCAACATCGGCTAATCCTTTGCCAAAAGCAGGAAGGACAGTTGCATTTGCTCCTCTTCCTACAAAATCAAGCACTCCTATACCTTGTATTTCATCACAAGCACGCACACAATCACCGCATAAAATACATTTATTTGGGTCTCTAACTAATGCCAATGAGGATAAATCTAATTTCTTTAATGTTTTTGAATTAGTTTTATATCTTACTTCTGTTACAAGAAGTTCTTTTGCCATAGTTTGCAACTTACATTGCATTGATTTAGCACAAGTAGTGCAGTTATGATACTCTGACGCTAACAACAACTCTATTATATTTTTTCTAATAGTTCGTAATTGTTGGGTATTGGTGGAAACTATCATACCTTCTTCAGGTGGAAGTGTGCAAGAGGTCTGTACTCCTCTGCCTTCTATATTTACAACACACAATCTACATGCACCATAAATACTTAATTCTGAATGATAGCAAAAAGTAGGTAAATTAATATTTGCTTTTCTAATTACTTCTAATAAATTTCTTTCATTATCAAAAGAAATTTGTTTCCCATCTATTGTTAAAGTTTTCATTATCTATTATTTATTTTTATTAATGTTTCTATATTTATTGTATATGATACAAACTATTATATTAATTATATTATATTATACCAAAAATCCATTTGCAAGTTTAAATACTAAATCAGGAGTTATTTCTTTCATACATTTATATTTAATATCATCTCTATGGCATATTAATGGAGTCGGTGAGTAAAAAAAACACGGACTACAATCTAAATTAATAGTCGCTACTTTATAATTTGTTTGCCAAGGATAAATATAATTTATATTAGTTGGACCTATAATTGGAATAGTATTTAATTTTAATGCACCTGCAAAATGCATCAACGAAGAATCATTTGTAACAAATAAATTACATCTTTTCATTATAGATATACTTTCTAATAATAAATCTGATTTAATAATAATTACATCATCTGAACTAATAATTGATTTAATTTTCTTATTCAATTCTATCTCATCGCCTGAACCAAATAATAATATCTTGCAATTATAATTATTATGTAATAAAATTCCAAGTTCTGCAAATTTTTCACTATCCCAACGCCTATTTATATGATTCTTTAATTTGCTACAACCCGAATGAAAACCAACTACTATATCATCTGCATTAATATTATGTTCATTAAAAAAATTATCTGCAAAAGACAAATAATTTTTATTTAATTGTAATTTTAAAGAAGGGATTGATATATTATTATTATTAGATAATGCCGAAAATAATTCAAAATTTGTCTCAACATTATGATTTGCATCACTTTCATTTACCTTAACATTATTTAGAAAACCCAAATTAACAAAATATTTCCTAATATATTTAACTCCAAGACGCTTATTTGCTCCTATAAGAAAACTAATAATGTTATATTCTTTTCTATTAGATGGATAAACATTGATTGAAATATCGTATTTATATTTACGAAGTGTATTTACAAAATAAATACTCTTCATTATTCCTGATTTCATAAAATCAAAATATATTACATTTGATATTTCTGGTAAATTAGAATATATTTCACCCGCACCTTTGAACATAACAAGAACATCTATTGAGGAATGTGGATATTCTGCTTTTATCTTATCTAATGTTGGTGTAAACATTAACGCATCACCTATACCTGACAACGCAAGAATTAATATTTTCTTTATAATTTTCATATTTTATTTATTGTTTTCTTTATATTCATAATACAAAAATACGAAAAAAAACAATTAATTTCCATTTTTATATGTATAAAATAACAATTTGAACCTTTTTTTTATTTAATTATTTAATTACATTGATAAAATTATATATAAAGCAAAAAAACAGAAGTTAACTTCTCTAACTTTTAGAAAAAAAAGTGTTATTTTTAGAAAAAAAATCTATTTGTTTATAAATATGCCAGCAACTAATATTAATCATAATGAAATTTATAATAGAATAATTGAAATTAAAGATAATAGTTTTTTTTCTAATAGAGAAAAACTAATCTTATATTTTGATGTTATTAAGGAATTATTTAATGATATTGTTTCTACAAGCAATATTACATACACTGAATATGCTACTTTTTATTATGTTTTAAAGCGGTTTGAAGTTTCCGATGATATAAGAACAAACATAATTAAAATTAGAAAATATATATCAAAGTTAAGAAAAGATAAGAATCTATATCCTACGAATTTTTTTTTAGAACAATCATTAAGTTATATTGTTAAACTTATTTCTCTTGTTTCAACATCGGAAGTTCCTGTTGAGTTATCAAAAATTATCAGTAATTTACCTATAGAATTGCCACAAGATATAGAATATTCTCCTAATAAAATCAGTCACTTAACAGCAACAATTACACATAAAATAGAGCCACAAAATAGTTCAAATAATAAACTTAATAATACAATTATTATTTGTCAAAATGAAGATAATGGAGATAATAAATATGCTATTATTATTGATAAAGAACTAAATTATTTGTGTTCTATGAGTAAAAAATTGAATACTATTTGTTTTACTAATTTAGAAGAAATTAGTATTAATTTAGAAACTGATTTTTTGCATATACAATTACCTGATGTATCAATATTTTATAAAACGACTAATAAAACTCATATAATACTTGAACCAAATTTCTTAATAGATGTAACAGAACTAACTGATTGTTTTCAACTAAAAAATTCTAATCCTATAATTTCTATTATTCGTAGGTTATTGCCTAATAATAATATTACATCTAAATCTGCTTTTGAAGGTAACATTGTTAATAGTATGTTTGATTATTTAATAGATAATGTTGAAATAGATTTTGATACTTGTCTTAATAATTCATTAAAAAAAAATCTTCTTTCACTTTATTATATAGCACAAGAATATGGGAAAACGCATAATAATAATTCTATCCAACAATATATAAAAAGTAATAGGAGTAATTGGTTTGATAAATTTAATAAACTTAGAGATATTGTTGTTGAAAACTTTCTTAATACAACAAATATTATAGAACCATCTTTCATTTCTAATATTTTTGGACTAAATGGTCGTCTTGACTTAATGACAGAAAGTGATGTGGATAAAAACAAATATATAAATATTCTTGAATTAAAAAGCGGTTCTGGCCCAAAAGGTGTTTGTAACGCTAATATAGGAATAAATAATGAGCGGGTTTATGCTATTCCTTTGTGGGTTAATCACTATATACAAATTGTTTGTTATAATATGTTATTAAAACACATTGTTTCCGCAAATTGTTTTAATAAAGGGACTTCAACAATTCTTTATGCGGCTGATGAAAAAAAACCTTTGCGGAGCGTTGTAGAAGATAATATTCATATAGAAAATGAAATACTTTTTTTTCGCAATTATATTGTTGCTTTCCTGTTCGAAATTGCTAACGGAAACATTAATTTCATTGAAAATATTGATAATATACTAATAGATACAACATTTCCTAAATATAGTACTGAAAAAACAAAATCTTTTGTTGATAAATTTAAATCGCTTTCTGCATTAGAAAAAAAATATTTTAACACACAATTATCTTTTGTTGCAAAGGAAATGTTTGCACAAAAAATTGGTTTATATATGGATAATTCTAATAAAAAGGAGAATGGTTTCGCTTCGTTATGGCTTAATTCTATTGAAGAAAAACAACTTACAGGAAGTGTTATTAGTAATTTATTGCTGGATTTTAATAATAGTAATTTTGATAAAATGTATTTGCAGTTTGCGATTGTTAATGATAATTTATCTATTTATCAAACTCCGTATCGAAAAGGTGATATATGTATTATGTATTCTTTAAATAATAAAACACTTCCTATTGATAATCAACTGTTTAGAGGAAAAATTTTAGAAATAAATGATAGTTATATTATTGTAAGTTTTAGAAATAAATTGTCAAAAGAGTTGTTGCAAGAAAATAATGAATGGTGTTTAGAGAGCGATTATATGGAAAAAAATAATAATATAATTTTTAACTCTATGACTAATTTTATGTTTAACGAGTTTGAAAACAAGGACTATATTTTAGGCATAAAAGAACCAACTTTTAAGAAAAATATATAAATAGCCAGGACTTATAAAAGTCCTGGCTATGCCATATTCTAACTTAATTTGTATTTTATGGCTCTTTTGGAACAGCAATAAAACCTACTGGGTCATTACCATTTAATACACCCGGTGTAGGCATAGTGAAATAGAAAGAACCTATTCCATCTGGAATGCGAGCAAACGACTTATCTGCAATAGCATATTCCTCTGTATCTTTTGCTCTGACACATTGGTCTATTATATTGCCGTTAGGGTCTTCAAGCGTAATTATTAGTATCCGTTGGGCAGTAAGCCCCGTTGTAAATTCTCCATCTGGATTACTAATCGTGTTTCTGCCTAATAAAAGCAGTAAACCGCCTGGTGGTATTGTATGGTGAGATTTCCCCGTCCAAGTAAGACCTTGATTACCGTTAGGTGGAAAAACTCCACCTGAATTGCTATTCGCATTATAATAAATTTTGCAATTCTGCAAATTAATAGGTTTATCACCTAAATTTATTAATTCATAAAATTTCTCAGAGTCATCACCGACCCCCGAAACTTCATTAATTTTCAACTTTGTATAATCAGGCGTTTCTGTTCGAGGCGTAGGTTCTTCAGTGCAAGAACATAGCAACGATATACAAATTGAAAACATCAAACTGAATTTTATAGATTTCAAACTAACTTTATTTACTTTCATAACAAAAAAAATATATTTATTTACAAATATAATATTTTTTTTTGAAAAAATAACTATGCTTATTAATTTTTTTTGAAAAATAACTATATTTATTAAAACAATAGCAAAATTTATACAATATTTTCAGGCAGGTTTATGCTGCCTGTTTTTTATTTATTTGGAAATTAGAAAAAAAAAAGTTATTTTTGTAATATTAAAATAGAAACTAATATTTTTTTATAATAACGGAGAAATAAATGGAAGCAATTGGCTTTGCTTATTTAGCTGCAGGAATTGGTGCAGGATTAGTCGTTATAGGTGCAGGACTTGGAATATCAGGTATCGGTGCTGCTGCATTGGAAGCTATGGGACGTCAACCTGAAGCAGGAAATGCATTAAGAACAACAATGATTATTGCTGCTGCGTTAATAGAAGGGGTTGCATTTTTTGCAGCAGTTATATGCCTATTACTGGTATTAAAATAATACGTATTAGCATTTTTGACCGATGTTTATAGAGTAGGTTACCCACTCTAATGTCGGTATGTTTTAATAATCAATAGAGGAACTATGGATTTTCTTAGTGTTCAACCAGGATTATTGTTCTGGTCTATAATAAACTTTCTATTTTTTCTTGTTGCATTATATTTTATTGGCGGAAAGACCTTCATAAAAAATATTAATGACAGAGAAAGTTTAATTCAAAATGCATTGAGTCAAGCAGACGAAAAGAAAGAAACAATGGAGCGTCTTGCGAATGAACATGCACAAAAAATGCTTGAAGCACAAAATATTATAGATGAAACTATAAAAAAAGCAAAAGAGCAATCATTACTTCAAGCACAGCAAATTATTGACGAAGCAAAAAAGCAAAAGGAAAATATCATCAACGATGCTACTGCTGAAATAGAAAGAAATAAAAAAGTTGCTTTGCAGACAATCAAAACTGAGGTTGCAGATTTAGTTATGTCGGCTACAGAAAAAATTATTGAAAACAAACTCGATAAAGAAAAAGATAAAGAACTGATTAATAAATATTTAGAAGAATTATCTAAAAATTAATTATTTGTTTTCTTACATTTATATTTGTCCTATTTTGCTTGTTAAAATAATGGACTTGTAGTTGTTTGTTGTAAATATATTTGTAGTTAAATAAATATGCATTGGTATTTTTGTTGTGCAGAATTTTTAATTTTGTATAGTATTTTTTTTGTAGTTCACACCTTCTGCACTAATATTCTTGAATATTTTTCTTTGCCATCTACATATACGTTATGTCTTTTTTCTTGCACAATTTTATACCCTTTTTCTAACAATCCATTAAATATTGGATTAACAGAAACTGCAAATGGTTTTTTATAATCACTTGGAATATAAGAATTATTTACTACTAATATTCCTACATCATCATATTTTTTATATCTGTCTGGTATTTCTTTTAATGGAACTATTTTTAGTAAATGATATTTATGTCTATTATTTATAGGAATATTAGTAAACCAATGTGTTGGTATAGACCTAAGTTCTTTTCTATGATTAAAAAACCAATCCACTCTATTATATCCAGGCCATATCTTTTTTTCATATAAATATTTAAGATATCCTGTTGTTGAAATGCTTAAAAAACTAGAAATAATTAAAAACTTCTTTCCGCTTTCTATAACCATCTTCCAATATTCTATTCCTCTTGAAAAAGGAGGATTGGTACAAACTATATCTGCTTCTTTTTCAAGTATTTCAATTGAAAGAGGATGGTCAAAACTGCCATCATATTTTTCAGGAAATAATTTCAAGTCGTCATAATCAAATTCTAATTCTTTAACACCATTTATTGTAAATATATAACCTCTTGAACCTGCATTAAACAAATCCTTTTTACTTGCATAATGTGTGCATATTAATTTTCTCAAACCAAGTTTTTCAAAATTATTTAGAAAATACCAAGCAAAGGCAGAAGATTTGTTTCTGCTGTTCCCAACAGCATCATCGCAATTACAGAACACACATTTACCTTTCCAAATATTTTTATCATACATTTCAATTTCTTTTTCTATATCTTCGTATCGTGTATAGAACTCATCATCTGCGCTTCTTTCTGCTTTTTTTATTGCTATATTTCGCGTAAGTCCTCGTTCTTCTAAAGATGGCGTTTCTTTTTTAACTATCTTCTCTATTTTAACAATTTCTATTTCTTTTTTCTTTTCGGGTTCTAAATTTATCTCTTTTATAAAAAGAGGATGTTCTTTTATAAACTTTACATAATTTGTAAACATTTCCTTACTACAAAGGTATATTTCTGTCTTACTATCTTGTCTAAATAGTTTAAATTTTGCTGTTATATCTTTTTCAACTTGTCGCATATCAGATACTTCACAAGTAAATAGATACCGATAAATATTGTCTTTTGATTTACCTGTTATGTGTCTGTTATATGTATTTAATCGTTCATCTAAATCAGAAGTTATACCTATCTTACACCACAATGCTTCTGTAGTTGATTGAGCGATGTAAATATATTCTTTTTCTTTATCAGCCATATACAAAAATACGATTTTTTTTGTGAAAAATTGATAAAAATAATAAAAAAACCTCACCGTTAGGTGAGGTTAAAATAGAGAACACTTATGCATGTCATACAATGGGTTAATTTACTACTATTTTTTCTACAATAATGTTCTCTTCAATAAATAATCGTAAGAAATAAATACCTTTTTGAAGTTTGTTTGTTTTTATAGTTTTTGAGAATGTTCCTACAGTTGCCCAGTCATCATAAATATGCAACACCTCTCTACCCGCCAAATCTAATAATGTTATTTGTATATTAGCAGATTTTAAAATATCAAATGAAATATTAAAATCCTCACTTGTTGGGTTCGGCATCACTAATAATGTTGTAGATTTAATATTTTCTTGGAACGCAGGAAATATATTTTTTCTAAATCTTGCTTCATAGTTTATATTTTTATTAACAACAAATGCATAATCAGGGTTCAATGATACCAAACGATTATTTAAATAGTAACCTATAAACATATAATCATTAGCCGGCGTTGCTATCAACTGACAGGTTGCATTAGAATCATATTGTCCTGCCCCGCTAACTGAACCACCTTCTTTAGGATTTACAGCAACTGCAACCTGATATTTAGTAGTAGTAATAGTATTTATTAATGCAAAGTGAGCAACTAATGTTATATTGCTATTAACTACTATAGTAATATTTGCATTGAATGAGTAATCTACCCCATTATTAGTCCATTTTACAAAACGGGCACCAGAATTTGGTATAGCCAACAAACTAACAGGATTTCCTGCTGTAAAAGCTTTCCAGCTGATTATACTTCCAAGATTAGATGGCTCTGCTAATAATGTCAATGTAAATTGATTTGAAGAAATTATCGTATCCCATTTGGCATAAAATACTTTATTGCCGGTGCTACCCTGAACTATTGAGGTTATTGGATTGCCTATTAATGATGAATTGTTATACCAACCCTTAAAGGTATTACCGCTCTTTACAGGAACTGGAAGGGTTATTGTAGAGGACTCTATTGTGTAAACTGCCGGAGACATATTACCGACACCACCATTCAAGTTATATGTTATTGTATATGACACAGGAACGAAATTACCAACTAATGTATCTGATTTAGTAATATTAAATATATATGGATTATTTGAACTTATTATCGTTGTTGTCCCGACCCGTGTCCAATTCGTAAACCTATAACCCGTATTCGATAAAGCAGTAAGAGACACTATCGCACCACTATCCAAATTGACAAGATTATTTGGATTGCTACTGATTGTGCCACCTTTACCGGCACTGGCTATTATCGTATATTTAGGGCTTGGTGAATATGCCCCAACAGTAAACATAACAGAATCACCTCCTGAATAAATTGAAATATTAGAAATATGTAGCCCACTTGCACCACCATTTTCTAAAAAACTAGTTGTAAGATTTGTAGTGTTATCAGAGATAGTATTCCTTATAACACCATTATGTGTATAATTATTGTTATATAGTGCTTTATTTATATACCCCGTTGCTGTATTAGTTCCACCTGCTCTGTATACATACATTTCACCTTTTGTTCCTGAACTATCACCATAATAGTTTCCATGTCCTGCTCTATTTTTGTTTATTCTATATATCAATATACCTGTATTTTCATTAGGATAAGTAGACATATTAGAAACGTTGAATTCTTTATTAAGATTTCTTAATTCAAGTATAAAACAATAGTTAGTATTGTTAGGGCAATTAATCATATACGTATTTTTTGCTACATTTTGTTTGCAATGATGCATAGTATAAGTTCCGTTGGATTTTATCGTAGGAATAGAATCAATCCATTGTCCATATTTGTGTCTTTCATACATAGTAATGTAATTGCCTCCATTTGACATAAGTGACCAATTGCCGACTCTGTTTATTCCAGCATTAACATATAAGTCAGGTGAGCCGAATGTATGAAAAAATTCATGACAAAGAATATCTAACATCTTCGGTGGCACTTGTCCTCCAATAGTATAATTACCAAATTCGAAGTTTAGATTAAAAGTATTAAGATATTTTCCTCTAATAGGTCCAAATTTGTATGTAGAACTACTGGTTACAACATAATTATTGCAATCAGCAGGACTATATCCTAATCCCAATCCTGCATTACCTTTTAAAAAAGAATGGTCGCCAACACTATGTGGCCACAATATATTAGCCCATCCAACAGGCACTCCCTGAAGAATAACAGAAATATTATCCACAAAACCATCGCCGTCACTATCTATTTTTAGGTTTTGTGAAACACTATCAGCAATATTAGTAATAATGTCTTTTATAAACGCTCCGTAACAGGATGTTCCACTTGTAATACTACTCCGAGTATATGGCGATTGGTATTGATAAAGATACGTATTGACAGTTAGTTGATTATACGATACTTCTTTCCAATACGCTTTAAAAGAATTTGGTCCATAGTTATAAATTGTATCATAATAAGATAACGGGTAATAAAATGCTGGACCATTTTTCCAAGTAACCAAAATTACAATCTGATTAATAGTATCAAGAGGTGATTTGCCTTGGAGATTATTCTGTTGCTTTTGGTGGCTTTGTGAATATTCTGTTGCATCAAGCCAATTCATTCTTTTGTTCGCAATATGCTCTTGCGAGTGTAATAATTTTGGTCGCAATCCGATTGATTGCGGTTTGTTTTTTCCTACAATTAAATCAGTAGGAATAAGGTCTATTCCGACCTTATCAGCATAAACATAAAAACCTGTTTTCTGGTCTTTAATAATTGTATAACCCTCTGCATCATGCAAGTAATTATAAAACTCATCACCTGATGCAAAACAATTAATTATACTACCATCAGGTTGAGTAATTGTTTGCGGTATATTTTGCAAATATGCAGCATTTAACAGGTAAGTGCTTATAGCAGTAATTATTGTTGCTACTACTATAAAATTTCTAATAACTGATGCTGTTTTAATAACAGCAGATAATTTTGAAGTTTTCATTTTTTTTACCTATATTTATATATTAAAACGGTTAATTGCGTATATTTTTTGTGTAAAATCAAATAACACAATACAAAATTAATGTTAATCAGTCATATATACCAAATAAAAAATTATATGATGCCTTTTTACATTATATAATGTAAAAAAAAATTATATGATGCCTTTTTCCGTTATATGATGGCGTTTTCCGTCATATGATGCGAGGAGGTTTTAGGTAGAAATAATATAGAAAAATAGTAATAATTTATATTTAACTACCTTTTTTATTTAAAGTTAGAATTCTATTAGTAAACATTCGTCTTAATGAATCAATCGTTACACCAAAGAAAGCAGCAAGGTATTTTTCTTCTATTCCGCTATTTAATATAGGGCTTTTAGCATCATACATTTCAGAAAATAATTTTTCTGTTTTACGATTCTGTCTCTTATATATAGTAATGTTTATAAGATTGGCGAAATTATCATATAGAACAGATGCATGAAAGTTTTCTAATGTTTTATCTTTTTCAGTAAAATATTCCCACTGTTCAATACCAATTTCATATAAAGAATTACAATTTGCAATATTATTTGAAATACTTTTTATTTGAAGTAAGGAAGGAAAATCGGGGATGATTGATGCTATTGAAGGTATAAAACTTGATTTAAAACAAAAACCTAAAGTTATATCTGGAATTGGTGCATTTACTCTTCCAATTCTAAATACTCCATTTTTTACAATATATATTTTTCGGCTTCGTTCACCTTCTCTGTGAACAATTTCCTCGAAACCATACATTTTACATTCTAATTCTTTTGAATATTTAGATAAAAAGTTTTCAGTTTTCTGCTTTATTTCTTCTGTTGTTAATATCTCCATAATACTTGCTTTTATTAAATTATTTATTTATATAACAAAAATAACATTTTTTTTGAAAAAAAATGTTATTTTTGTAATGATTATTAGAAATATTATAATAGTATATTAAAATTTTATGAACATATTAGTATTAAATTGTGGAAGTTCATCGCTAAAATTTCAAATTGTCAGCACAGATGACGTTTCAATTGCTAACAACACAGATAAAATGTTAGCAAAAGGTCTAATAGAAAAAGTAGGGTCAAATGAAGCAACAATTTCATTTAAATCATTAACTGCTTCAGCAGGTAGCACAAATACTTATCGTATAACAAAACCCGTGTTAGACCACAAGGATGCCTTATATTCTTTGATGGAATGGTTAGCAATGCCGACTACAATAATAGATGGCATATCTACGACCAAAGATATAGATGCTATAGGTCATAGAACGGTTCACGGTTCGGAAAGTTTTAATAGTTCTGTTTTAATAAATAATTCTGTTATAAACGAGTTAAAAACTAATATAGAATTAGCCCCATTGCATAACCCTGCTAACCTAAAAGGTATAGATGCTGCCACCGAAGTATTTGGCAAGGATATTCCGCAAGTGGGAGTATTTGACACAGCGTTTCATACAACAATGCCTGAATACGCTTATATGTATGGAATAAATTATGATTTAAGCAAGAAACATAGAATCAGACGGTATGGTTTCCATGGAACATCGCATAGATATATGGGAATAAGATATAGAGAGTTAACAGGTAAGTCAATCACAGATACTAATATAATATCATTGCATTTAGGCAACGGCGGCTCTATAGCAGCAATAAAGAATGGACAAAGTATAGATACTACAATGGGCTTTACCCCTTTAGAAGGACTAATTATGGGAACTCGCTGTGGTGATATAGACCCTACAATTATGGAATATATAATGCAAAAAGAAGGAAAAACTTTAAAACAAACTTTTGATTTATTTAATAAAGAATCAGGGTTATTAGGAATATCAGGTGTTTCAAACGATATGCGGGACATTGAAAGTAATATGGAATCAGAACATCAAAGAAGCATTTTAGCCCATAATATGTTTTGTTACCGCATAAAAAAATATATAGGTGCGTATTTATCTATTATGAACGGGGTAGATGCAATAATATTCACAGGTGGAATAGGCGAAAATGATGATATTAGTAGACAAAAAGTTTGTAATAATATGGAATATATCGGTTTGCAATTAGATGAAAATTTAAATAAAAAAACAATAGTAGGTGCTGAAGGAAAAATTTCAAGTAAAGATTCTAAAATTGCTGTTTATGTTATACCGACTAATGAGGAATTAATGATTGCTCGTGATACTTATTGCATCGTGAGTAATAAAAAGATAGTAGAATAAAAAAAACAAATAATAATATTATATTTGTATAAAATTAAATGATGAATTAATAAAATGATAGATACACATTGCCATTTAAATTCTAAAGAATATAATAAAGATATAGATTCAGTTATTACGGCAGCCCAATTAGCAGGTGTAGAATATTTTATAGTTCCCGCTACAATGCCTGAGGATTTAGAAAAAACATTAGAGATAGCAGATAAATATGATAAAGTATATTGTGCTTTAGGAGTTCATCCGCATGATGCATCAAAGTTTAATGAAGAAGTATATTCAGATATATTGCGTTTATCAAAACATAAAAAAGTAGTATCAATAGGCGAAATTGGTTTAGATTATTACCGTAATATATCAGTTGCAGAGAGTCAGGTATATGCTTTAGAGCGTCAATTAGCAATAGGATTAGAAACAGAATTGCCTGTAATACTCCATAATAGATGTGCCGATAAAGATATAATAAGTATATTAAAAAAAGATGGAAATTCAGATATGGGTGGAGTTTGTCATTGTTTTTCAAGTGGGGTAGAAGTTGCTGAAGAGTTATTAAAATTAGGATTTTATATATCATTTACAGCAAATATAACATTTTCGAAAGTAGATATGACAGAAGTAATAAAGTTAGTTCCGTTGGATAGAATAATGTTAGAAACAGATTCGCCATATATGACTCCCTCACCAAATAGAGGAAAACGAAATGTTCCTCAAAATATAATAAAAGTAGCAGAGAAAATTTCAAGTGTAAAAAATATATTATTAGAAGAGGTTATAAAAATGACAACAGAAAACGCAAAACGTCTTTTTAGAATACCAATATTGGTATTATCATTGTTTATATTATCAAATAGTTTATATTCACAAGATAATTACAATGATGATTATGATGATGAGTATGAAGAAATGCCTGACCCATACTATAGGAAACTCGGTTTTGGTCCGTTATTAGGGACTAATACGTTTGTAGATAGATACACATCAGGAAATCGTAGTTTTTCATACGAAGGTCTGTTTTCAGCAGGCGGATATATCAATTATAGATTTTTAGAAAACTTTATATTCCAAGCAGTATATTCATATTCAGAAAATCGCAAAGCAATAGATAAACTACCAGATTCTTTAAAAGAAACTTTAGATAGGAATTTTCACAATGCTATAGAATTTAGTGTTATAGGAATGGTTGTTCCTAAAAATATGGTTAATTTCTATGCTTCATTGGGAACAACATATTTTATGAATCAAATATCAGCAAATTTAGGTGCACCATTGTATAAACATTATTGGCATGATAAAAATTGGGGATTAAATACGGGAATAGGAATATTTGTTAATCTTTCATTAGGAAATATGGGAACTCTTGTAATTAATGGCGAATGGAAACTTGGATTTCGGCTTGATGCAGTCAATTTAAATTACGACCCAAGAGAAAATATAAACTCGGATAAACGTAAAAATATAACAAGTTATACAACTATGTCGTCTGTTCCACGAGGTGGAATAATTTGGTATATTCCATTTTTTTAATAGGTATTAATTTTCTATATAGTTTTTTTTTGATTTGTTATTGCGGTATTTACAATAGTGTGTAAATGCAGAGCAATTCAATATAAAAAATAAATAAAAAGTTTGGAAAATAGAAAACTATTTTTGTTATTATTTTTTAATTATATGATGTCCAATTTTTAATTGATAAAAAAATATGTCCTTACCACAATTAACTGAATATACAACGGAACAATTTAATTGTAATGGCTGCGAAAATGTCTGTTTGATTACTAAAATGAAATTCGCATCAGGTAGTTTTTTCTATTCAGGCAATAAATGTGAAAAAATATATACTAATCAAGGTGACAATGTTATAAAAGGAACTAATCATTATAATTATAAACATTCACTTATGTTAAGTTTTATTAAACCGATATTAGCCACAAATAAAATAACTATCGGTATCCCACGTGGATTAAATATGTATGAAAACTTTCCATTTTGGAGTGAGTTAATATATAATTGTGGTATGAATGTTGTATTATCTCGTCCTTCTACTTACAAGCAATATGAACAGGGTATCGGCACAGTTATGTCGGATAATATTTGTTTTCCCGCTAAATTAATGCATGGTCATATATTTGATTTACTACAAATGAAAGTTGATAGAATATTTTTCCCTTTTGTTGTGTATGAAGTAAAAGATAATAAAAATGTTGCAAATAGTTTTAATTGTCCTGTCGTTAGTGGTTATTCAGAAGTTATAAAAAGTGCAATAGATACAACAAATAAATATAATGTTCCATTGGATGCACCTGTTATTAATTTAGATAATGAAAAACTATTAAAAAGGGCTTGTTGGTCATATATAAAGCAATTTGATATTAATAAAAAAACTTTTTATAATGCATTCCAAAATGCTACTAATACCTTTAACGAGTATAAAAATAAACTAAAACAAAATTGTGTTAATATATATGAAAATGCAATTAAAGAAAATAGAACGATAATTCTTGTAGCAGGACGTCCATACCATACCGATTCTTTAATACAACATAAATTAACTGATATGATTGCTGATTTTGGTGTAGATATCATTAGCGAGGATATTATAAGAGACGAAGAATATGATTTATTTTCTGACCTTAACACTGTATCGCAATGGACTTATACTAATCGTATTATGCGTGCAGCCCAATTTGTTGCAGGTCATAATAATTATTAAATAAAATTTTGTTATTTTTGCAATAGAAAATAAATTTAACTTTTTTAAATAAAAATATATATAATTAAAAATATGGAAATATTAAAAACAAAATTGATGATTGCGATTATAATATCGCTGGTGTTTGTAGGATGTGGCAAAGATGATGATTTTAAACCTACAACTAATAATGCTCCATTTACTTTTCTGAAAGTTGGACACGAATGGAAATATGGTATATATAATAATGATACAGATTCATTAATCAAAGATACTATTAAACCAAAAATTATTTCCCAAAATGATGGTTACTTCAAAGTAACTACAGATGACGACCTTTACGACGACGATTTTCAATATTGGTTTACTAATAATGAAGGATGGTTTTCTGGATGGTTTTCTAATGATAATACAACATCAGATTTAGTGATGCCGCTAAATTGTTATGTGGGCTTGAAGTATGATTCACCTAATTTTTATAATTGTTTTGCAGAAATAGTTTCTGTTTCGGCAACTGTTAGTGTTCCTGCGGGAACATTTAATAATTGTATTAAAATAAAAGAAAATCCTACTCCCGATATTATTTCTTATGCTTATTTCCATAAAGATGTAGGTATAATAATGAGTAGTGCAAATTTCACTACACTGAAACTCATAAGCAAGAATTTTTAAGGGGAAGGAAAAACATAAAAAAATTACAAATTGCCAATTTATCATAAAGACCCTTTTGATAGATTTCTAATTTGGAAATCAATAAAAAATGATTTTATATTGATTAGCATAGATAAAAATATGGAACTATATAAAAAATGATTTTATATTGATTAGCATAGGTAAAAATATGGAACTATATAAAAAAAAGTATTAAGAGTTATATTTCAAAATGTAAATATATAGTAAAATTTTTAAGGAAAAAAGATAAATAAAATTTATTATTCCAATAGTATACTAAAAGAAAATTATTGTAATAATTTATATCTACTATAAAGTTGTATAAAGTCACGTATAAAAAATGTTAAAATGATACAATAAAAAGTATCATTTTTTTTTATTATTTTTGTAAAAAATAATTTAATAAAAATTAAAATTATGAGAAAAATCGTAGAATGTGTGCCTAATTTTTCTGAAGGCAGAAATCCAGAAATCATTGATGCTATCGCCGATGCAATAAGAAATACAGCAGGAGTTACATTATTAGATGTAGACCCTGGCAAATCAACCAATAGAACGGTATATACTTTTGTTGGCGACCCAATCTCAATAGTTGAAGGAGCATTAAACTCCGCAAAAGTTGCTTATAAATTAATTGATATGCGAACTCAAAAAGGCGAGCATCCACGAATGGGTGCAATGGATGTGTGCCCTTTTGTTCCTGTGGCTAATGTTACTATGGAAGAATGTGTGGAATGTTCTAAAGAATTTGCCCGCAGAGCATCAAAAGAATTAAATATCCCGTTTTATCTATATGAAGAAGCACAAGCAAAAGAATATCGCAAGCGATTGCCTGATATAAGACAAGGAGAATATGAAGGATTAGCAAAAAGAATTGTTATGCCTGAGTGGAAACCCGATTTTGGTCCTGCTGAATTTGTTCCTACTTGGGGAGCAACTGTTACAGGTGCAAGATTTTTCTTAATTGCATATAATATAAATATACTCGGGACTTCTAATCAAGCCCACAGAATAGCATTGGATTTAAGAGAAGCAGGTAGAGGTGATAATGAGCCAGGTAAGTTAAAAGAAACCAAAGGGCTTGGATGGTTTGTTGATGAATATAATATGGCACAGGTTTCAATGAACTTAAATAATTATAAAGTAACTGCAATTCATACTGCATTCGAAGAAGTGAAGAAATCCGCAAAAGAATTAAATGTTGCTGTTGCGGGTTCAGAACTTGTGGGACTTGTTCCGTTAGATGCAATGCTAATGACAGCAGATTATTATATAAAAGAAGAATCCTTAATGATAGTTGACGAAATGCAAAAAATAACTTTAGTTGTTGAAAGATTAGGATTGAATAGTATTTCAAAGTTTGATCCCAATAAACGAATTATTGAATATATGATAAAAGAAAATAATGAGCCGTTGGCTTCTCTTTCTGTTCGTGGATTTATAGAAGAAATTGCTAATCGTTCTTCTGCACCTGGTGGCGGTTCTGCTTCTGCTGCTATTGCTGCTATCGGTGCTGGATTAGGTTGTATGGTAGGTCAATTAACTTACGGCATTCGTAAGTTTGAAAATGTAGATAAAGAAATGCGTTCTTTAATTCCGCCTTTATATGATGCTGTTCAGAAGTTAATTCCAATGATTGATGCAGATACAAACGCATTTAATTATTATATGGAAGCAATACGAATGCCTAAAAATACTGACGAAGAAAAGAAAGTTAGAACTAATGCTATGCAAGAAGGATTAAAGAAGGCAATACAGATTCCATTAGCAACTATGCATTACGGCGATGAGGTTTGGGATGCTATGATTAATGTTGCTAAGTATGGAAATATTGCTTCTAAAAGTGATATTGAGGTTGGAGCAAGTGCATTGGCAGTAGGTATTTGGGGAGCATATAAAAATGTTTTAATCAATTTGAAAGATATTAAAGACACAGATTTCATAAATAAAACGACAGATATTGCTACAAAAATTAAAGATAGGTCTAAAGAAAAAAGTGCTGAAATTTTAAAAATATTAGTTGAAAGAGAAAAATAAATAATAATACTATTTTTTCAAAAAAGTGTATATTTGTAAAAAATTATAATAAATAGATAGATTAAAATAATGCAAAAAAAATTTATTTGTAGTGTGTGCGGTTATACACACATTGGAGAAAATGCTCCAGAATTTTGTCCACAATGTAAGCAACCAAAAGAAAAGTTTAATGAAAAAACTTCTGATGGTAATTTAGAATGGGCAGATGAACATCGCCTCGGCGTTGCCAAAGGGACTGATGTAGAAATATTAAATAGTTTGAGGGCTCATTTCAACGGCGAATGTAGTGAAGTTGGAATGTATCTGGCAATGAGTCGCCAAGCCGACCGTGAGGGCTATCCCGAAATATCAGAAGCATATAAAAGAATTGCTTGGGAAGAAGCAGAACATGCCTCAAAATTTGCAGAACTTCTTGGCGAAGTTGTTTGGGATACTAAAACTAATTTAAAAGTCCGTATGGAAGCAGAAGCAAGTGCTTGTGCCGATAAAAAAAGAATTGCAACTCGTGCTAAAGAACTAAATTTAGATGCAATTCATGATAGTGTCCATGAAATGTGTAAAGATGAAGCAAGACATGGTCAAGTATTTGAAGGTCTTTACAAAAGATTTTTTAATAAATAATAGTAGAATGAAAGTATAGATTGATTTACTAATATATCAACCATTATATATTTTATCGTGATTATATACTTGTTTACACCAAATTCTGTAAACCATTAAATAAATAATTTTTTGAAAATAAAGCAAAAGTGTGTAAATAGTTTTTCACTAAATAGAATAAAAATGTTTGTTTTTATTTTATTTGTCTATTTTGATTTTTTTTAGTATTTTTGTACGTATATTAATTAAAAAAATCCAAATATAATTACCATATTTTATAACACTATTTTGTTGGACGTCTTTGGTCATCTAATCTATAAGTTGCATAGCAAGGAACAAGACGCTTCGCTTGATAATTATTTATAGAAACATTTTCTTTTTCACAAAATGTTCCGAACCAAAATGGCAAATTCTTAGTATCATCTTGTAAATATAAACACAAAGTTGTAACATAAGGATACTCCCCCATTACAATAAATGACTGGTGGGGTGGTTTAGTTGCAGGAATATATTTTCCAGTAGAGTCATTATAGCCGATACGCAAAATTTTATAAAACTTTCCCTGAACTTGCGATAAATAGCATATTCCAATCGCTTTCGGATTATGTTTAACATACTCTAAAACGGAATCTATCGTGGGAAGTAATTTAGGATGATTGGAAACTTTTTTTTGTTTGCAGATAAGATTTACAAAATTCCCATATTCTGAAGAATTCTGTTCTACAATTACAAATTCAGGTTCAAAATTTAGAGTATTTAATTGACTTTGTAATGATTTATGATTAGTAAAATGTTCTGTTAAAATATCAGTATTTATTGTATCTAATGGAAAATCTGCTTGAACAAAAAAAACTATTCCATCATTTGCAAGTTCCATTTTATAAAAATCAGGAACATTATATTCCTTTAATAAAGAATCTTCGTCACGCAAATAATTTCGTCCTATAATTGCTACACGCGTCTTACCTGATAATAAATGTGAAGTAGCATTTCGTGAATTAACATAGTTAATTACAAGTTCTACCTTAGGATAACGCTCCTGATAAAGAGAAAATACTGAATCTACAGCAAATTGATAAGAAGCATCACAATAAACTTCAATCTTACCTGAATCTATTGTTTCAGTAGTTGGCACTTTATTTCTTTTTTCATTGCAAGAACAAAATAAAACTATTATAAAAAGCAATATAAGATTATTCGTTTTCGTTTTCGTTTTCATTTTCATTTTCGTTTAAATTATATTCTTTATATTTCATTTTATATAAAACTATCCGATAAACACCAAATAAAATAAATACTCCGCCCATAACTCTAAAAAGCACAATATCTTCTTTTGCTGCAGGTATTATACCAATAACAAATATTATTCCAATTATAATTATTAAAATTTTAACGATGTAATTAATTACGTGTAGCATATTTTATTTTATATTTTCTATAAAAATAGCGTTTTTTTTCAAAAAAGTGTTGTTTTTATTATAAAATTAGAGTGATTTACGTTAAAATCAAAAAGAATATTCTTAAAATAAGGATGATACTTCTTAAAATCAAAAAACTAAAATGGTAATTGGAAATTCAATAAAAAGCCATGGCGACTTTTAGCATATTCACCTATTCCAAATCTTGTCTCTAATGACCAATATATTAAGTCCGTTCCAGGTATTGGAATCCTACCAATTCTAAAACCTGCTTCAGTATAATATCCATTTTTTGTGCTGTGGTATAAATTAGATAATTTTGTTGTTCCGTTGTTAAAAAATTTACCTATTGTTCCTGCAAAAGATAATTCTAATCCACGTCCTTTTATTTTTGGCAAACGAAGTAAACGCCACCACCAATCACGCAAATTTAATCTTGCATGGTATGAATAAAACTCTGTCCCGCCTAAATAATTTTCATAAGCAGTTATAAATGTATTATCTGATGATGCAAATAAATTAGAAATAAATGAAGTTTGCTCAATAGCGAAAAGTTGCTGAACAGGCGTATTGTTATCAGTCCATCCTCCCCCAACAGATAGTAACATAAGAATATTACCATAGCCCGTTTCAAATATAGGGAACATAATAGAAGCAGTGCCATATATTTGTGAAAAGTTTGATTTATCGCTTGAACGAATACCATATTGATAATTTGCATTAAACTTATATTGGAAGTTTTCAGCCGTAGAAGTAATATTATTTCCAAAAGTAGAACTGAATTTAATTAAATGAAAATCACCCGTTTCAGCAATCGGATTATCTCTAAATTTGCTAAAATCTTTTTTAGACCAATATCCTATATATGTTGACTTATCAAGCACAAAATCTCTTCTATTTTCATAAGTAGCATTTAATTTAAGTTTCTTATAATTAAAATTTAGTTGTGTATTCCAGCCATCAGTTCTATAATAATCACAATAATCTCTACCCGCAATCCACATATCTAAATAGCCCATATACGAATTAATATTAACAAAAGGACTACTAAAATGCCTAACATTAGAAAATATTTCAGCACTAATAGAAAAAGATGTTTTTTTTGACATAATAGGTAAAATATTTGAATATGAAAATAGTCCACCATTCTTAATATTATTACCGACCTCAAGTTTAGCATTCCCAAACCATCTATACTGTCCCAATGAATATAGCCCCACACCCGAAAGTTTTGTATATGGAATAGGAATATTAATATCTGACCTCACACCTAAACTATAATCTTCTACTCTATTATACTTAAAATCAGGAAACCAATTAAAAGAAAAATTATTTTTAGACACTGAATATGACTCAGCCATTATTGAATCAATATTCATAGAGTTAAAAATGTTATAAATAGTATCTAATCCTGTTTTCTTTGCTGCTGTATCAACAGAAGCATATATTTCCTTTTCTTTTTCTGTTAATGAAATAATAGAATTATCTTCCCAATATTCTGCTTTTGTGGAATCCGCATCGGGATGAACATAAATGTTTTGTATTACATTACTATCAGCATCATACATTTTATTTGATTTATATTTGCGAGTAGTATCGCCATCAACATAAATAATACTATCATTATAAATAAAATCAGGGATAGGTTGGTCTATAATAACATCACTATAAATTGATGTTGTATTCCATGCCACCTCTATTGCAGGAACAAAAGGCAATAATTTAATTTTAATAGTTGCATTATTTTCCATATATGTTGGAAACCAAATATCATTACCAATATTTTCAAACTTTTCATACCATTCAATACTATCTATTAAATGAATCTTTGTATTAGCAGATGGTTTTAATTTTGCTTCTATTAGTTGATATGTGCCTTCAAGAATTGAAATTGTGCCTTGAAAAGTAGGATATACCTTCGTATTCGGTATTACATCAATAACATAAATATATTTGTCTTCAAATAATTTTCTTTCTAACAATTTAAATTTATAATGTGTGAGAGCGTTTTTGTGTAGAGGAGCAATAATTTTTGCATCAACAAAATCTATTTCATCTTGCGAAAAATCAACAAATTGCTCTAAAACCATAGTATTTAATGTTTTTGGAACATTTGCTGTTTGTTTTCTATTTACTATTAGTGTTTTATCTATTTTTCTTTCTTTATCAATGTATTTTTCTGAAAATGTTTCATATATAAAACCTTCTAAAAACTCTCCAATATATACACTATTATGTTTTGAAACAATAAGAGTATCAGTTGATACTTTTTCATCATTTACTTTTATTTCAAATTCTGTATTAGTATGCACTGTTATCTCTAATGAATCTCGCCCATATTCTTTACTTGAAACATAAAAACTATCTGCAACAATTGGCTTAACTGTCACTTTTGTTTTAAAAGTTTTTTTCTTATCTCTTTTATGTTTTGATGTAATAAGAGTATCAACAGACACTTTTTTACCATTAACATTTACTTCAAATTCTGTATTAGTATGCACTGTTATTTCTAATGAATCTCGCCCATATTTTTCTCTTGAAACATAAAAACTATCTTCGTTAAGAGATTTAACTGTCACTTTCGTCTTAAAAGTTTTATCTTTATCTTCCATTAAATTATCATCTACAAAACTACTCATATCTAACACAAATTTAGAATAAAGTAATCCTTGCAGTGTATTATATTTCCGCCTATTTTCTTCTTTTTTGTTAATTGCTCTTTTAATTATTTCATTAACTTCTATTTCGCCGACAACAATAGCAGCATTTAGTTCTATTGGATTTTGTTCTAAATATATTGTTACTTTATCTTCCCTTAAATCAAGCGAGACAACTTTTGCATAATAACCTATTGACGTAATTTTAACATTACTTTTATTGAAAAAATATCCTTTCGGCAGTCGGAAAGTGCCATCTTTTGCACATATAGTGCCTTTATTAGAACCTTCTATTCTGATGGTAGCAGCAGGAATGGGCTTATTAGTTTGTTTATCTAAAACAATACCTTCTATAACATTTTGGGCGGCAATTAAATTGCAAGTAAGCAAGCAACCAATTATTGTTAATAAAATTTTATTCATTTTCATTTTATTTGTATATTTACTAAACTACAATATAATGAAAAATGGTAGAATAAATTGTATTAATTAATTAGATTATCTTTATTCTACATTATCTTGGTTATAAAATATTTTGAATAATCTTATAGCAATATCAGGGGACCCTAAAATAAAAGCCATAACTTTGTCACGTAATTCCATCTTAATAAGTTCTTCTTCGTTTATCACTTCTTCTGGAACGGTTTGTTCTATCATTGATAATGCAGCCCTTGCTCTATCCAACAAACTAACCTCTTCTGACATTTGTTCTGGCACCAATACATCTTCATCTGCCATACTCAATTCTATAAGGTCTTTTTCACTTAACAAATCACTTTCAAGAAGCATCTGTTCTGATAGCATTTCGTCAGGTAAAAACATTGTCATATTTTCGTCATCTATGGCAATCTCATCTATATCCTCATATATATCGTCCATTATTTCTTCTACTATGTCGTCTTCCAACATTAGTGGAACTTCTGCTTCTGCTTCTTCTGCTTCTTCTAATAATTCTTCTTCATAATGGTCTTCATCGTCTTCGTCCTCAGGTTCCATTTCTTGAGGCAATTCTAATAACTCTTTATCAAATTTTTCTAATATTGGCTTATCAAGTTTAGCAGGCAATCCCATTGCAATACGCATTTTATCTCTTGCAAATTTAACGTGAATAATTTTGAACATTACTATCGCAGTAATTAATAGAGTTAGCAATAATAATACTAATTTTTGGTATTCTTCTTTTTCATACCATTGGATACTATTTTGTCTATTATATTCATTTACCTCTGTAATTTTGTCTGCTAATATTTCAACAAACGGAACGCATAAAACATTTACTTGGTCGTCTCTTTCCTTGTTATAACCAACAGCAGTTTTAATTGCATCTTCGATTTTATTTAGTTCTTCTTCGCTTCTTGGAATAGATAAAACTGTATCTAATCCCGATGGCGTTTTTTGGATTTCTATTTTTTCATTTACTATTGCAGTTATTGTTAATCGTCTAACAGCCCCGATACCTTTAACAAAATGACTATCCGCACTTGATATTTCATAGTTCTTAATTTCATTAGATTTTAGATGCTTCATATCTGTCCCTGGGACAAACGATGTATCTGAATCAGTTAAATTATCTGATGATGTTTGCTCGCTTCGTTCTACTTGTCTATCAGGGTCCCAGTCCTTTATTTTTACTTCTAATTGATCGAAATCTATATCTGTATTTAGTGCTATTTTAGAGTTACCTATACCAAAAGCAGGGTCAAGCAATGTTTGAACTTTATTTGATAAATAATTTTCTAATTGATTTTGTATTTTTTGCTGTGATGAAGAAAGTCCCGCAAGTGAATTATGTTCAGGTATCTCTTCTGACAATATTCTACCATAATTATCAGTCACTACTACATTGCCCGGCGACATACCTTCTACACTCATTGCTACAGCATTTTGAATACCTTCTACGCTAATTCTACTTAACGAATGTCCACTTTTTAACTTTAATGTTATAGCCGCTGTTGGTGGTTTTTGGTCTTGTTTAAATAGTTTATCTTTTGGAATTACTAAACGAACTTTTACATCTCTTACTTCGGGATTTGTTTTAATAGTTCTTTGCAATTCACCTTCTAAAGCACGCCGATAATTAAGTTGTTGCACATATTCACTTGTTCCAAGATTCGTTTTATCAAATAATTCATATCCAACCGTGCTTTCCTGTATTAAATCCTGTGTAGCAATAGCCATTCTAATATCAGTGACTCTATCTTTCGGTATAACAATGCTTATAGTATTATCTATTGGATTACTGCTTGTTTCATAAGCAATCTTTTGTGCCCGCAAATAATCAGTAACCCGAGATGCATCTTGCATCTCTAAATTATTGTATAGCATAGTTTTCTCTGCGGGTTCATAAAGAGCAATTATCAGGGCTATGACCCCAATAATCACTACCGCTGATAGAGTTCCAAGTATCCACTTTTGATTTTTGTTTAACTTATTGGCAAAAGTTTTTGCTTGTTCTAAGATATTCATAATTTTATTACTATTTTTAGTTCTTTATTTTACATAAAAACTTTGCCAAAAAATTATTCTAAAATAGTATTATATGATAAGTTATTGATTTTAATAGAAATATTTTTTAATTTTCAATTTTAGATTAAATATGCTAAATATTATATTTATTGCTAATAATAGTCACATATATATTTTTAAACATATATACGATATTTATTAAAAAAAGATATAATGCCAAACATATACATCACATATATAAATGATTTTAAAAAGAAATAAGCATAAAGAAACTTATGTGAGATAAGTATTTTTTGTTATACCTAACTTAATTCTATATCTTTTTACTTTAAAAGATATTTTGAAATGAGTTCACAATAAACAAACATATTTTTAGAATTGCCCTAATTTTTTCTTCTTGCTATTAATGCTGCACCTATGAATGCTACTAATAATAATACCGCTGCTACTATAAATGCTGCAATATAATCTGTCATTAAATATGTTCCTATTTGTGGTAATGTTTCTGTTGGTATATTTTCAACAGGAGTTTCTATCCATTTTGTACTTACAAATAGATAGGCAAGAAATACAGCAGAACCTAATCCTAACACTATCCCTGCTACTACTGATACACTATCCTTGACATTCGTCTTTCGTTCTATATCAAATACTCTTGATGTTAGCATCACTCCAAATATTATTAGAGTTAAAATGCCACCAATATAAACCATTACTTGCACTATAGCAAGAAAATCTGCAGCAAGCAAAACATATAAACCTGCTACTCCGAACAAAGTAAATAGCAACGCTACAGCAGAATGCATTAACTTTTTAGATGCAACAGTTATTATACCTGCACCTACGGACAAAGCAGAAAAAATACAAAATACTATAGCATAAAAATCTATACTATTTTGTAAGTCATTAATTATATTTGGAATATCGTTCATACTCTATTATAAAATTATTTTTTTTATTATTATATTGAAAACAAAAATAATAAAAATATTTTAAATAATTATCATTTTTGAAAAACATTTTTTTTGAAATAAAAGAACAATATTTTTTATTTTTGGTAAATGCATAAATAAATTATAAAAATACCTTGCCTGCTATATATGTATATAGCACAGAAAATCATTTTTTTTTACCTATTATGTAAATTTCAACTCGTCTATTCATTTCTCTGCCTTTGTCTATGGTATTTTTAGCAACGGGACATCTAGCACCGAAACATTTTATCTCAATCTTATTTTTATTTACACCTTTTGTGTTAATTAAATAATTCTGCACAGTATTTGCTCTATTACACGAAAGTTTCTCATTATCAAATTCTCCTTCGCCGATAATATCAGTGTGTCCACATAATAATATTTGCGATTCTGTTAGGGTTGTTGTTAACAATTGCACTATTTTATCTAAAGTGGAATATGTATATGAATCTTCTTTTAGTTCATATTTACCTGTTTCAAAATAAATTGTTTGTTGTGCAATCATTCCATCATCATACGTAACGCAATTATCATCCATTGTTTCATTATTATCCATATCTTCCAGATATTCACAACCGAAACCAAAACCACAGGCAACAAAATATGCGTCATTTCCATTATTACGACTTTTTACACATTTTCTTAATGAATCATATGGAACATAAACATATCCTTTATCTCCCCAAGTAGTATCCCAAGAGTTTTGTATTTTAAAATATCCAGGATTGTCATAATAACCTACTATAACTATGGCATGTCCCCCAATACTATCTGGTTTATATGTTATATTATTTTTCCAAACACATATAGAATTATTATCATTTCTATTTACTCTATTACTATTCCTTTTTTTTCTTTTATTTTCTTTATTATTTCTATTTTTTATTTCCCATTTGTCTGCCTCTTTTTGTGGAGTGTTAAAATTTCCAGGAACACCATCTGCTGGACAAACAATGTTTGTAACAACGGGAAACCCATTTCTAATATATTTTTTTATATCATCAAACTTTATCTTATTAAATTTGGTAATTTTATTTTCAGCAGCTATTGGATATAGTTGTGAAGATGGTTTTTTTGAGATATCGTTAGAAATTTTACTATTATCATACTCTCTTTCCGCAAGTGAAACGCAACCTGTATTCATTAGAAATTTAAAAGCATTTGTTATGTTGGCACCACTTGAACATACGGTACTGCAACTACGTGTATTTATGTGATAATGCATAAAAGAAGCAGACATTAAGTTAGTTTTGCCAATTATATCATATTCTTCTTCATTTCCCATATGCCTTAAATAAGAAGTTAAAGCATACCCCGTAGAAAAACTAACGCATGTTCCACAGGGATCTTGATTTCCAATTGGTGGCATGTCTGGTGATAAATCATACCAATCTCCAATATTTTTTATTGGTAATTTATTTACATCAGCCAATGGGACCAAACTTACATCGCCAGTTTCTGCATTGAGAATGTATCCCAAGACATTGACAACTCCGATATTGATAGTAACATTAATTTCGGTTTTAGGTTCCTTATCTGGTTTACAATCACAAGATTTTATCAATTGTAAAGTATCTAACTTTTTACCTTTTTGTGGACAAGGATATTTTTTATTGGCATTACTAATATATTTTTTACCTTTGTAAGTAATTTCTTTTGGACAAGGAATCTCACAACACCCTCCCAACAAAATAATACATATTATTGTTATAAAAATTATGGTACAATTTTTATTTTTTATATTTGACATATTTTATTTTTTTTAATGTAATTTTATTTCCTTTATTATCAACTAATTCCATTTTTTTTGAGTTAATAAGTTCCCCTATAAGTGTTTCACCAGAAGGAGTAAAAAGAATAATTTCTGGTTTTTCATAAATATAATGCGATAATTTATTAAATTCAATACTAGTAGGGTTAGGAACTATATCTACTTTAAACTTATAATGAGTATCTGATAAAAATTTTAATGTAACAGGAATGTTTTTATTTTCGTAAATTCTGAAAAGATAATCACTTGCTACATCAAAGTTTCCATTATAAGATGTCCCTCCCAAACTGATTCTATCTGAAGTATATTTATGCTTTTCACTACGACAATAAAAAACTATATTTAGTAACACAAATACTATAATAGGTATTGACCAAGTTATTTTCATAATTACCTACTAACACATTATTGTTTAGTAAATTTTATAGTATTTCCTTTATTATCAATTATTGTCATTATGCTATCACTAATATTGCCAATCATAGTGTCAATAAAAATAATAGTATCATTTATTGCATCTTTGTGAATTATTTCACCTTCACTATAATGATAAATATTACAAACAGGTTTTTGATAAGTATAAATCATTTTTTCTGATAAATATTCATTATTAATAGTATCAGAACTAAAATGACATTCATTATCTGATAAAAAATTTAATGTCATAGAAACACTACAAGTGTCATCAAGCATTGGAACATCTTCTCTTGTTAAAACCATAGTTCCCTTCCAAGATGTTCCCACTAAACTGTCGGTAACATCTTTATTTTTCTTTCCACAAGAAGTGAAAACTATAATTGCTAATAATAGCAGAATTTTAATTTTTTGTTGCATAATTTTGTTGGATATTATTTGTTTGTTATCTATTACTTTGTAATGCTAAAGCTCTTTTCTTTGTATCATTTGCTTTTTTCGTCCACTCTTCTGCACGTTTTTCAAATTCGGCAGCAGCAAATATATCACTTACACTATTACTACGCCTATATTTTGCTGCTTCAGAACGACATTGGTCTGCTTTTTTTATATTCTCTAACTTCCTTCATAAGGTCTTCATATGTTTTCTTCTGTCTAACATATTTGTTCTTACTACCATCCGTAAATGTGTTACCGCTCACATACAAATTAACTGTTGTATTATTGTCGGAATATATTGTAATATTTGGATGTTTGTAAGCATACATATAATTATATGTATGACTTTGGTTACCAACTTCAATTGTAAAATCTACTTCATTAGCAGATTTGAATAAATATGAACACATTGAATAACCGATATAAGTGTTGGATACATCACATTTCCATTCTGTCCCAACTAAACTTTGTGCTTGTAAATTAAAAGATAGCACACAAAACGCTACTAATAGCATTCCGAATTTTAAAGTTTTCAAACTTGCTTTGGATTTTGTCATTTTTATTTATAATTAAATTTGTAAAATATTTTCGTTTTTTTTATTTGTTTTCTGTTTAATCTCTTATAGACATTTTCCCATCTTTATCTATATGCAAACTGCTGCCTTTTGCTTTATGATCTTCCCATTTACTGTACATATATCCTCCATCTTTAAAATAATATACTCCATATCCATCACATTTTCCATTTTTTGTTTCTCCATGATACTGATTATTACTATCAAAAGTAAGTTTTTCGTACTTGTAAGAACTATAATTTTTCTCTGTTGGATATTTCTCAATAGGTTTATCGTTTTCAAATTTGCCGTGATAAATAAGTTTGCCGTCTGAATTATAGCAAGTTCCTACTCCAGATTTTTTGCCGTTTTTATATTCACACACATAAAATTTTGCTCTAGGACAATTTATAATTTCTCTATCTACATCACCAGTTATAGTATAAATACCTATGCCTGTCATTTCGCCATCAACATATTGCCCCACATATTTATCGTTACCTTTCCATACATAAAAACCTATGCCTGTCCTTTTGCCATCAATCCAATCCCCAGTGTATTTATCGCCACTATTCCAAGTATATGTGCCATATCCTGTCATTTCGCCATCAATCCAATCCCCAGTGTATTTATCGCCACTATTCCAAGTATATGTGCCATATCCTGTCATTTCGCCATCAACATATTGCCCAGCGTATTTATTGCCGTTATTCCAAGTATATGTACCATATCCTGTCCTTTTGCCATCAATCCAATCTCCAGTGTATTTATCGCCACTATTCCAAGTATATGTGCCTCGTCCATATTCTTTTCCATTCTTAAAATATCCTTCATATTTACCATTATTATATGTTTTAGAATCATATGTTAAATCATTAGATTCAACAGTTACTTGTTCATCGCTTCTTTCTGCTACTTCTGCTACTATAAACACAACAAATTGTTCTAATATTTTAATTTTATCAGTATACTTTAGATTTTTAACTGTTATATCATTAGGCAGTTTAAATTTATAATCTGGGGTGTTTAGAGTATTAATAAATTTTTTCAATACACTAGATCTAACAGCATAATTGAATTCTTTACGACCCTCCCCTGATTGAACGACTCCCACCAAATTACCTTCATTATCAAATAGTGGTCCTCCGCTACTTCCATGATCTACCATAGCATCATATTCAATAGGATTACGGATAGTATAAATGTCGGCTACATTTATTTCTTCAATATCTACTTTAATTATGTTTCCTTTCGTTGGAGTTGCTTCGTAAACTCCTTTTGGAAACCCAATTGTAAAAACTTCTAATCCTTTTATTGCATCTTTTGTTGAAAAATTATATGGAATGTTTTCAAATGGCTCAAAAGAATTATTTCTGGCATCCTTTATTTTCAAAATTGCAAGGTCATTTTGTTTGTCTGCTGCAACTACTTCAGCCAAATAGATAAATTCTTCATCGTTTTGTTTAAAATGAATTGTTATTTTATTTGCACCATCAATGACATGATGATTGGTGGCTATATATCCATTTTTATCAATAAAAAAACCAGTGCCAAAGCCAAAGCATTCACTACCATTACAAGGTTGATATACAGTAACCATAAGTAACATTACACTAATAATTCCGAATTTTAAAGTTTTCAAACTTAGATTAAATTTTAATTTTTGTTGCATATTATTTATTTTTAGTTGTTGTTAATATTTTATATCTATCTGTATTATGATATTTATCTGAATTATGTATAATTATTTGTTGTTGTTTCACTTCGGCGTATATATCTAAATATTGAATTTGGTCTGCCGAATTCCATCTGTCATCATACCACTCTTCTAATATTAAAGATACATAATAATAACCATCTGGTGGAAACTGAAAAATTTTTATTGCCACATCTATATCAATAGAACTGTTTTCATCTGTTTCAGCCAGATACCTGGTAATTAAATCAAATGTCTCGGAGGTTTGTTCACTTGTAAACAATAAATTCATTTTGATATGCCAACTTTTGGCATCGCCATAATTTATAATTTTACCATTAATTTTTACAATGTTTTCATTTTCGTTACATTCAAAAACAACAGTAACTTCCCCAAATTTTAAATTGGAGTAGAGTATATTTTGGACAGGTAAAGAATCTTTTTTACCTATTATCTTATTAGAAATTTTGATACATTTTTTTAAAAAATTATTGAAAAGTAGCAGAAAAAAATCATGTTTTCGCAAACATTGCTTATACAGAAGCCTTCAGTCCTTTAATTACCGCATTGGTAAAGCCGGCTTGTTCCATCGCATTCAGACCTTTGATCGTAATTCCGCCAGGAGTGGTTACTTTATCTATTTCAACTTCGGGATGGTTGTTGTTTGTTTCGAGAAGCGTAACGGCTCCTCTTAAAGTTTGCATTTCAATTTTTTTTGCCAAATCAGGATTTATTCCTAATTCAACCGCTCCTTCGACTGCTGCCCGGATGTATCGGAATGCAAACGCGATGCCGCATGAAGAAAGCGCCGTACAGGCGGGTATCAGACGTTCTTCGATGCTGATTGTAAGACCAAGTTCATTAAATAACTCATTGATCTGCTCGGATTGCTTTTGTGTTGCGTTACAGGTAGCGACGAAATTAACACTTTCTTTGACAGCAATAGCCGTATTGGGAATGATTCGAAAAATGGCAGGCATTTTATCTCCTTCTTTTTGCAAGAAGCGACATAGTGTAGCAAAATCAATTCCTGCAGCA
>Ga0082212_10001508_pt1 | contig 34337 bp, 22 predicted proteins | sample TergutNt197P3_FD_71548 | JGI IMG/M metagenome (GOLD analysis project Ga0082212, IMG submission 71548) | Neocapritermes taracua P3 segment gut microbial communities from Petit-Saut dam, French Guiana - Nt197 P3 | ecosystem: Host-associated > Arthropoda: Insects > Digestive system > Gut ... | reverse complement strand
CCGTCAGGCCTACAATCATAGTTTTTAAAATAATGCAAAGAACAAAACAATTCAAGCCACGGCACATCGTCCATATTAAGGCTTGTACCGCGCTTAATTATGTTTTTTACAACCTTTACCTGCTCGATCGCATCGGGTGAAAATTCGACGATAGCACCTGTCTCAGCAGCAACTGAATTTCTCAGTTCAAGAGAATAGGGGCCGTATTGATCCCACAAAAACAAGAACTCACCCAAGTTCAATCCGAGCCTATCCAATAGATAGGTGTTCTTTTGAATTCTTATGCGGTCATTTGGATCAGTACATGGGTCATAGGGGCGATCAAAAACCTTATAAAACAGTCCTGTAATTTCCTTATCCATATCCAACCCCTCACTAACTATTTTATCTTTATCATATTGAAAAAATTATAGCCTAAGCAAAATAATCACATGTTGTTAGAGGTTAAATTATACAGCATTGCCGCCCCACTGTCAATGTTTATCTATTGCCAGAATTATCAGACCATTAACTTGTCAGGGTGTAACTCAAGCAGCTCTTCAATGATTTTTGCAGCTTGGTCGTAGTCAAAGGAGAGGACGAGGTCATGGATATTCATTAGCTGCTCGTCAATCGCTGTATTAACCGTAATGGTTGACAACTCACTAACAATCGGCTCCGCCATTTCCGAGTGGAAATCGTTGCACGCCAAAAGAAGCTGCAAAAGCTTGGCATGAAGCACTTCAGCACTCATTCGCTCTTTGTGCAACAACGACGATATGTCGGCAATGATCCCGGTTTTCTCGACTCTATGGTAAAACAGCAGCATTGAATTGCAGAAGTTTGCCGTTTCGCTTAGGCATTTGTCCATGTCGCCCCGCATGGCAGCATTTTCCAAGCTGAAAGCCCAGTCAGACATGAACTGGTTGCCGATGTTGGCGAAGACAGATTTGAGCGCATGCACTTTTACACCGTAGTATTTCCATTGGCTGTTTTTTGCGAAGTTTTTCAATGCGGCTATGTCGTTTTCGGCGCTTTTGCAGAACTGCCACAAAATATCGACGTACAGTCTCTTATCGCCGCTAACCTGTGATAGCCCGTTCACGACGTTCAGGTCGGGAATTGCCATCAGTTCTTCCAGCAGCTTGTACGGTACGGCTTCGTCTTCCGGCAGCTCAAAAAATGCCTCGGCTGTCCCGCGATCGCCAACTTTGTGTTTTGGTAGCCATTTTTTCAGTACTCGGTTGAGCTCTTTTACGTCAATGGGCTTCGAGATGAAATCGTTCATGCCGCCTTCAAAAAACAGCTCCTTCGCGCTGTCGACTGCATTTGCGGTCAGGGCGATGATGGGAAGATTGCTGAAATAGTCGCCGCCCAGCGCACGCACTATCAAAGTAGCCTCCACTCCGTCCATGCCGGGCATCATATGATCCATGAACACTAAATCGTACCGGTTAGCCTTTATCATACCGATAGCTTCCTCGCCGTCCACTGCCGTTTGCGGGATGATGCCGTGCCGGGCGAGCAGGCCAATGGCTACGGTTATGTTCCCAGCGTTGTCGTCCACCACAAGTACTTTTGTGTCAGGCTTCGCAACGACGCGTTCAATTTCGGTAGGGGGTGCGATTTGCTCAAGTTTGCCCCGTATGAGCGGTTGGAAAAAAGTGAACACCGACCCCTTGCCGTATTCGCTCTCCACTTCGATTTCCCCGTCCATCATGACGGCTAACCGTTTTGATATTGCAAGCCCAAGGCCGGTGCCTGCAATGCCGCGGTTCTTATGGGAATCGAACCGCTCAAATTCGTTAAAGAGTATTGGCAGGTTTTCTTCTTTAATGCCGATGCCACTGTCCTCTATGCGAAAGACTATGTACTCCTTTCCGTCTTTCACCGCAACGTCCACATTGAAATTAATGTAGCCCTTCTGAGTGTATTTAATAGCGTTCGCGATGAGGTTCGTGACAATCTGACGCAGGCGCAGCTCGTCGCCAAACACAAGGCGCGGCAATTCTGGGGCAAACTGGCTATTGAATGTCAAACCTTTGGATTCTGCAAGGAATTTGTGCATGGATACAAGGTTGCTGACCAATGTGTACAGGTTGAAATGAACAGGCATCAGCGTAAGTTTTCCCGCTTCGATTTTGTGAAAGTCAAGGATGTCGTTTATGGTTTGCAGAAGGACTGACGACATGCGTCGCGTTTCTTTAATGTAGCTTTTTTGCTCTTGGTCCAAGTTGTCCGTGCGTAAAAGCTCCAGCAACCCGATAATGGTGTTCAAAGGCGTACGAAGCTCGTGGCTCATGGAAGCAAAAAACTGGCTTTTAGCTTCGGCGGCAGCCTGCATCTTTTCTCGCTGAAGCTCCATTGCCTTAATGCGCTCCTCTGCTTCTTTAGCTTCGGCTTCTCGCGCTTTCACTTCAGTCATATCCAGAAAATAGACAAAGAGCCTATGGCCGTATTGCCAAGACACGCGGACGCCAGTGACCTCTACGCACAACGGCGCACCGTCCGATCTCTTCAGATGGACTACAATTTTAGCGTAGCCGCTGAACAGCGCCTCGCGAATGAGCTGCTGCCTTACGTCCTCGGTCAGTGTTCCGTCAGGCTGGCGGTCAGGCTGAATTGTTGAGGTTATGTATTCGAAAGCCGGGAAGCTTTCTGAAAAACAAAACAATTCCATGGCTTTTCCGTTGCATTCGACCACGCGGCCCTCCTCGTCCCACACCATGCAAGGCATCTGAGAAGCCTGCATCCTGTCCGCAATGCGCTTGTTTTCGTCTTGGATGTTCTTATCGGTAACATCGCGCATGACAAGGGCTATTGCGTCAACTCCGTTTTCTTCGCTCTGCACCAGCTTGTGGTGGATTGAAAACAGGCGCTGCCCTTTGTTAGGCCAGTAGATGACGTCTTCTTCAATGAAATCGCTTTCTCCCGATAGTAGGCGCATATACCGTTGTCTGCTGCGTTCGGCGTAAGCCCGGTCATCATAAATGCCATGGAGATCGCCTAGGTATTTGCCGATGATCTGGCTGGTATCGTCGATCCCCAGCAGTTCAGCGATGTTGTCGCTGCAGTAGAGTATCCTCGCTTCCCTGTCAAGAAGCAAAAAAACACTGTCCGTGGCACCCAGCATCAGCTTCATGTACCTGTTGATTTGCCACAATTCGTTTGGTTGGGTTTCATAAGTTGAATCGTACATGTCAGTTTACCGCCTTTGCAACTTTTTTCAGCGGTGGCCCAGTCAAACCACCGCACTCAGGGCGTTTTTCACCTTTGCGAGCAGTATGTCAGGAAGGAAAGGCTTGACTACGTAATCGACTGCGCCAAGGCCAAGTGCCTTCTCGACAAGTTTTTCCGTAGCATGGGACGTGACGAAAATCACGGGGATGCTGCTAAGATCTGCATTTTTTTTCATTTCTTCCATGAACTCAAATCCAGTCATGTCCGGCATTTCAATGTCCAACAAAATAACGTCCGGTTGTATCCTTTCAAGTGCGCTTAAAGCTGTCTTTCCGGACTTCGCCAATCGAACGTCGTATTTGCTGCCCAATATGCCTTTACAAAACTGGAGGTTGACGGACGTGTCATCAACTACAAGGACAGTTTTTCGGTTTTCCATAAATCATTAACCCTCCTTAGCACTGTTGACCATTTCCTTGATAATATTCTAGCAGTATACAGGTTTTTATGCAAGAAAAATATGTTTTTTGCTTTATAATTCCACATGGATATGTTAGTATACAAGTATACCGAAATCGGGGGAGGACCGGAATGAAAAAATTACCGCTTGGCATACAAAATTTCAGGGAAATCAAAAAGGGCGGCTATGTTTACGTCGACAAGACGCAATATGTCTACAATCTGATAGAAGACGGGAAATACTATTTCCTGTCACGCCCGAGGAGGTTCGGGAAATCGCTCCTGATTGACACGATCAGCGAGGTTTTCAGTGGGGACAGGGAACTTTTCAAAGGGCTTTGGATATACGGTTCGGACTACGGTTTTAAAAAGCACCCTGTGATCAGGCTCGACATGAGCAACATAGCGAACAAGACGCCTGAAATTCTTGAATGCTCATTGGCTGCGAGTCTTAAAAAACGCGTAGAAGAGGAAGGCCTTGGCATATCTGCCGAAATCCCATCGGACATTTTCAAATTCCTGATAGAGGAATTGGCAGGCAAATACAACCAAAGGGTCGTGGTGCTTATCGACGAGTACGACAAGCCCATACTGGATCACCTCGACGACATTGAGACGGCAGAAGCCAACAGGAAAGCCCTGCGTGGATTTTATGGCATACTGAAATCAATGGATCCGCACCTCGAACTGACATTCATCACAGGCGTGACCAAGTTTACGAAGACCTCCATTTTTTCAGAACTGAACAACCTGCTTGACATAACGCTGACAAAAGAGTACGCAGGCATCTGCGGGATAGCAGTAGAAGACCTTGACAGCCACTTTGGCGAGCACATCAAGAGCCTGCTTACGCTCGAAGGGTTCAGCAGCTACGAAAGCACCCTTGGCGATATACTGGCGTGGTACGACGGCTACTCGTGGGATGGCAGGAACCGGGTGATAAACCCCTTCTCCCTGTTAAGCTTTTTTAGGCAGAAACGGCTGTCTGGCTACTGGTACTCCAGCGGGACGCCGTCCTTTCTCATAAGCCTCATAAAGAAAAAGCCCGAATCGTTCCTTGAGCTGAGGAACCTTGAGATGCGGGAGCGGGTGCTTGATTCGTTCGACATCCGGAAAATGGGTGTTGCGCCGCTTCTTTTCCAGACGGGCTACCTTACTGTGAAGGAAACGCGTTTGCACCGGGGCCCCGAAAGCTACCTGCTTGGCATACCCAACCTCGAAGTGAGGGAAGCCCTCAACATGAACATAATAGCTGAGTTTACGGAAAAAGGCGACGACCATGCGGAAACCGCCTACTGGCGGATAAAGGAGTCGCTTGATGCCGGCAACCTAGATGGCATGCTCGGCATACTGAAAGCCCTGTTCGCCTCAATACCCTACCAGCTCCACATCGACCGCGAAGCGTACTACCACTCAATATTCTATGCAGTGATGAACGTCCTCGGGTTTGACACGGACGTGGAAGTGTCCACTGCAAAGGGCAGGATAGACGCAACCCTTGAGCTTGAAGACGCAGTCTACGTCATGGAGTTTAAGTACAAAGACTGCGGGCCGGACGCATCTGATGAAGCAAGGCAAAGGCTTGCCGAAACAGCACTACAGGAAGGCATGAAGCAAATAAAAGACAGGGGCTACGCCAAAAAATATGAAGGAAGCGGGAAGAAAGTGTACTTGGCGGTTTTCGCTTTCCTCGGCAGGGACGATATCGAGATGAGGGTGGAGGAGCTATTTCACAATCGCGTTTTTACTTCTCCTTAAACGCTCAATTTCCGCACGAGCAACATCGGCACCGTCAGCGTAATATTTACGGACGGCTTCGCGGGGCAAGTCTTTTGTCCGCTCGTAATTATACTCGCGGATTTTATGAATATCAGCGACAGAAAAGCCAGGGCTGATTATTGGCTCAGTCATTTTCTTCATCTCCTTCTAATAAAAATGAGGGGCAGTCCGCAAAAACATCAATATCGCAGCTTTCATGTCCAAGGTGTGGTACCCGTCATACATTGCGCAAGCCAGCGCAACAGGGGCATCGAGTATTATCTGCCTGCTAGAGGTACCGAGCCACCAAGCCCAGTACCTGTACAAATAGCCGACCCAATGCAGGCAGTCGCGGCTTATGTATTCTTCACCGGAATGCTTTTCAATTTCCACCATCGAAATCAGCGTTTCGCCGATCTGCTTGATGCCCCAAGTGTGGCACATGGACAAGTCTTGGTCAAGGCTGCCGGCTATTTCGCTGTTCATGAATTTTGTCACGAAATCAAAGGCGTCGCAATTGAAATCGTACTGACTCTCTTCAAATAGGTCTCCTTGGTTCTCGCAAACAGCAATTTCAAACAAGCTCAATTCTTTATCCAAACCACGCGGTGCCATTGTTTTGTGCCTCCTCCACTATATGGGCAAAGAGTTTGCCGTTGTCGGACGAATGCAACCGCACCCTTACATTTTCAGCCATCTCTTCCATGTTTTCGCGCCCAACCGTTTTCAATGCCCTGTATTTCACCAATTCTTCAGGGCTTATCAATTCGCTGCCCACAAATCGTAATTGACGGCAAGCCTTTTCTGATTTCAGCACAAACTGATCACCGTAGCCCATCATTTGCACAATGTTCAAAGCGATAAAATCCGTAAGAAGGTTGCGAATAAACGCATCCATCGTCGAATAAAAATTATCGTTGGATATCGTGCCAGTCACCAAATCAAAACCGGAAACCCACCCTCTGACCTTGTCACGCAATGGATGGTATTTCTTGAGCCCGCTGTAGTCCCGCCTGTGAAAAGCTGTAACAAGCAGCCACTTAACATCGTCTTCCAGCTTCAATGTTTTCAGACCGTTTATATCCAGGCTGTATTTATTTAAATGCACTTCGTTATTCATGCAATACAGCATAATCGGGTATTCTCTGTCCGGCGACGTGTAAAACCCCTCACCAAAGTCTTTGTTGATTTTTACCATGCCGTCTTTTTGGTAATTCCATCGTGGCGACCGTATCACTTCTGTTGAAGCGTGATACAGTGTAATCTCAGCCATAGGCTTGCCTCCATTCCGTCATTTCGAAAAGAGCCCGACTGACTTTTCCATCATTTCTGATACATTCAGGTGCTGTGGGCAGTGCTCTTCGCAATGTTTGCATTTAGTGCAGTCTGCCGGTGCGGGGCTTCCGGGGAACTCTAGTGCAAATGCCAACTGGGTTTTTTCGCTTTGAGCAAACATGAACCACTCGTTGTATAGGTTCATTGCCAGCGGTATGTCGATCCCCTGAGTGCAGGGCAGGCAGTAGCCGCAAGCCGTGCAGGGGTATTGAACCAATTCGTTGTAGGCTGCCGACACTTTCCCTATGACGGCGTGCTCTTTTTCGGTGAGGCTGTTTGCCGTTACGCTGCTTAAAATCCGTATGTTCTCTTCGACTTGGGCAAAGCTGCTCATGCCGCTCAGTATCGTAAGGACTTCGGGGAAATCAGCGACCCAGCGCAGAGCCCAGTCCGCAGGGGTCCTCTCCGTACCGACGCCTTTCCAGAGTTCAGAGACGTTTTCAGGGAATGCGTCAGTAAGCCTGCCGCCCTTGAGAGGTTCCATTATTATTACGGGGATGCCTTTGCCACCTGCGTATTTCAGGCCTTCCACTCCAGCCTGCCATTTGACGTCCATATAGTTCAGCTGTATTTGGCAGAAATCCCATGCATAGGCGTCGATTATTTCTTTGAACAGCGACAAATCGTCATGGAACGAGAACCCGATGTGCTTTATCTTGCCCTCGCCCCTTTTCTTTTCCAGAAAATCCAAGATGTTGAACTTCTTCGTTTGTTTCCATAAGGGGACGTTTAGGTTATGCACCAAGTACATGTCTATTGACTGCACTCCGAGGCGAGCGAGCTGCTCGTCAAAAAGCCTTTGCAGGTCGGATTCGCAGTTCACGGACCAGACTGGCATCTTGTCGGCTATGAAGACTTTTTCCCGGTAGCCGTCTTTGAGAGCCTTGCCAAGCACTGATTCGCTTGTGCCGCCGTGGTAAACATAAGCGGTGTCCATATAGTTGACGCCGTTGTCAATAGCGTGGTGTATCATCTTTACAGCTTCGGCTTCATCGATATTCTTGTCTGGCAGAGTAGGCAGGCGCATTGTGCCAAAACCCAGCAAGGAAATACTCTCTCCTGTTTTTTCAAATGTCCTGTATTCCATGTTTGTCTCCTTTCATGATCCCTTCAACTATTTACAGTATACCATTGCGGTGCGCATTTTCAACAAGTTTCTTGATATTTCCTGCGTACTGTGGTATTATTCGAATAAAACGGTGGTTTCTATCCGTTTCTTCCCATTGCGGTTCAAGGGGGTGCATAATCCATGAAGAAAAGAAACATTGCTGCCATTTTCGCCGCGGCACTGCTCATTGCCAGCTGTTCGCCCGGTGAAATCGAGCCGGAGGAAGAAATCGGCTTGGACATAACTGCATCGAACTACGCCTGTTCGCACCTTGTTAAAAATGTTCCGGAGATAGGCACCTTTGCACGGTACCTCGATGAAGTGTCGGGCGGCAAGGTGAGCCTACTGCTTCAAGCCCGCCCGTTTCCGGATGAAATCCCAAACGATGAGCTGGGCACGGATTATTTCTTGTTTTATGCTGGTGAAAACCAGCCTGATTGCATCGTGGACTGGAAATGGTTCGCAGTTAGCAACGATTACAGTGAAATACTGTGCTTTGAAGCCGATAGCGGGGAATTCGAAGCGTTGGAGCAATGGCGCAACGGGGGAGGCTACCCGCGCTATTTGGACGGGCGCTTGGCAAGCGGGGATGCGGATAGAATCACGAGCAGCACGTACAAGATACAACACGAAGCGGACAGTTCAGAGTACATCGTCACTGTTATCAGCAATTCTGCATCAGGCAGCACCCTTCTGCTTTTCGAATCGAGATTCAAAAAGCTGCAATCCATTGACCTTGGCGCGGTGCCGGAAGAGGTGTCGCTGGTGGACATCAACGAAGACGGGTACATGGACATTTTAATAGAGATGGACGGCATTGAGGGTGAACAGCGGGAAATGTATTTCTGGAATGACGTTTCAAGGAACCTAAAAAAGGCAACGGCAGCTGAAATCGACGAACTGTATGCAGGAATTGATGAAAACTCCTAAAACACCTTCATGGAGCCTATCGGAGGCAAGAAGACATGGCAAGACTGTTGTTGCAGGACCTGAAAAAATATGCAGAAGACTGCGTCTTTTACCACGACCTTCCCGGCCTTGCCGTTGGGGTCTCTTTCGGTGCGCAGCATCACGAATTTCAGGCAGCGGCCGGCTACAAAAACATGGATGCAGGGGAAATCTTGGAACCCGGCGACGTTTTTCACATGGCCTCTGTCACAAAGCTGTTTACTGGCACGGCGATAATGATGCTCGTCGAAAGCGGAAAGCTGAGTCTGGCAGATAGAGTTGTTGAAATACTAGGCGATATGCCTATCGCAGATAAACGATGCATAGAGATAACAGTTGAGCACCTGCTGACGCACACTTCAGGAATTTTCAATAGCTCAGGCCTCCTGTGGGAACCAGGGCTCAAGCGTTTTTCATACAGCGACGCGGGGTACGAGTTGTTGGGGCGAGTGGCGGAGGTAATATCAGGCATGGCTTTCAGGGACTGCATAAAAGAGATGATTCTGCTGCCGCTTCAAATGGGCAATACCGACATCAGAGCCGGAGAACAAGTTGACATAATCGCTAATATGGTCTATCCCCACGTGAAAAACAGTGAGAAGCGGATAGAAACGGCAAGTCAGGGCAGCTACAGCATGAAAGAAGGTTCAAGCTCAGCACTGGTTTCAAATCTCGAAGACATGTCGAAATGGGCGAGGGCACATCTATGTGAAAGCAAATTGCTGAAACCGGAAACCTATGATTTGACATGGGGCGAGTACGCCCCTGTGCCGAGCAGCGGGGACCGCATCTGCATGACTTGGTTCAAGCAGAAACAGGGGGGCTATGAGCTTTTCGGGCACGAAGGCGCCGACAAAGGCTTCAGGTCGGGGTTTTGGATTTGCCCCGGCTTGAAACTGCACATCGCGGTGATGTCGAACATTTCACATGCACCGATACGAAAAATCTGCGAAGAAATATTCTCCATGCTGCTCGCTATTCTTTGATGTAGTCGAGAAAGTCCTCGAAATCGTCAAAATCGCTCTGTATAAATTCGTACAGCACCGGCTCTTTGAACTCGTACTTTGAAACAGCTAGGAGAAAACGCGAAATGGGGCTCCTGCGAAGATCTTTCTCCATGGTATGGATGCCCTTAATGCTGTATGCGGCAATCAGCAGCTGGCCAAAGTCTGTTACGTAGTAAAGCCCGAAGACGTCTTCGTTTAGGCGGAACACTTTCCTGTTAACATGGTCGTTATTTTTGTTAAATGAAAGGAACAGCCTCCCGGTTTCATGCACGGTGAGGAACATGCCGGAGGTAAGGTCTGCAAGGTCCAAATCGAATTCGTCAGGCATGTTTATTATTTCGTAGACCGTCACAAATTCAGGGCGGGAAAGCATCATCGTCGCTTCGACTGCGGAAACCTTCATGACAGAACGCTTCTCAAAGGAAGTGACTTTCATGTTTGAGACGGTGAGTTCGGACAAAACGAGCATGTAGGACAAATCGCTTTCGATCAGGGATTCGCATAAATACGATATGCCGTAATCGTTTTCGAAAAGGTCGATGGTGTTTTTGCACAGCGTCGCAGCTGAGATGTCTGCGTAGATATCTTGCGAAAATTCGCCGCTTGACAGGAAATCTGCGGCTTCGAAGTCCTTTACGAAGCACCGCATTAAAAAATAATTGATTGCCTGGTACTGCGTTTCGATGAGCGTGCACTGCTTTGCAAACAGCGTTCGCTGCTCGCGGTCGTTCAGTTCAACCCGTTTACTGAGAAGAAAGCTGTATTCGATTTCCCCTTCTGGGAGCGGAATCGAAAGGCGGCGGTTCATGTCCACGTAAGACTGAAGAAGGTAGGCAGCTTCCTTTTGCGTGAGGTCAGCTTTGTTTCCGCCAAGCCCGCCCATCAGGGCATGTTCGATATAGCTGATCTCTAAAATGTCGTTGCCGTAAATGCTTCTGTAAGTCTCGAACCCATACTCTTCAGCGTCAAAATAGAAAAACTGGTGAAAATCAGAAACAAGCCTGTCTGTTTCCAATTCCCAGTGAATATAAAGCCCAACAACACCCATTAGCCTCGTGTCAGTAACAAATGCCGAAACGAACGTTTTCTTGTCGCTTTCCGCAGGGGACGACAGGCCGCCTTTAATCAATCTGAAATTCCGGTTTGCCATAAAATGGTCCTTTCTTAGTGCGAATATAATAAGTATACCCTAATTCTGCAAAATTACAATATCTGTTGACAATCATTAATGGTTAGGTTTAAAATTTATTTGTATTGAATGATGAAAAGGAGAAGCTGAAAATGAAAAAATTATTCACATCAGAATCCGTCACTGAGGGGCATCCGGACAAAGTGTGCGACCAGATATCAGACGCTATCCTCGACGCGATTTTTGAGGAAGACCCTTATGGGAGGGTCGCTGCGGAAACGACCACAACCACAGGCTACGCGATGGTGATGGGTGAGATAAGCACTCATTGCTACATAGACATCCCCAAAATCGTCAGGAAAGTCATTTGCGACATTGGGTACACGAAAAGCGAATACGGATTTGACGGGAACACCTGCGCGGTATTGACGGCGATTGACGAACAGTCCGCAGATATTGCGCTCGGAGTGGACAAGGCGCTTGAATACAAGGAGGGCACGCTTATGGACGAGGAGGATTCCATCGGCGCCGGCGACCAAGGAATGATGTTCGGGTTTGCCTGCGACGAAACGCCTGAGCTGATGCCCATGCCGGTTTCCCTAGCTCACAAGCTGGCAAAAAAACTTGCAGACGTCAGAAAATCAGGCACCGTTCCTTACCTGCGGCCTGACGGGAAAACACAAGTGACCGTAGAATACGACGGCGATACTGCGAAGAGGATAGATACGATAGTTGTTTCAACGCAGCACGACCCTGATGCAGCGCAGGAGCAGATAAAAAAAGACATAATGGAGCATGTCATAAAGCCGGTTGTGCCTGGCAGCCTGCTGGATGAGGACACCGTGTACCACGTCAACCCGACGGGAAGGTTTGTGGTGGGGGGGCCTCATGGGGATTCGGGGCTCACCGGGAGAAAAATCATCGTGGACACCTACGGCGGGTACGCAAGGCACGGAGGAGGCTCTTTCAGTGGAAAGGATCCGACGAAAGTGGACCGATCGGCAGCCTATGCTGCCAGGTACGCGGCGAAGAACATCGTCGCTGCAGGGCTTGCGAGAAAGTGCGAAATCCAGCTTGCATACGCAATCGGTGTGGCGAAGCCCCTTTCAATAATGGTCGACACCTTCGGCACGGGCAAAATTTCTGACGAAAAGATCATTGAGCTTATAGAAAAGCATTTCGACTTGAGGCCGTCTGCGATAATAAGAGAGCTCGACCTTCGAAAGCCCAGGTACAGGCAGCTTGCGGCGTACGGGCATTTCGGCAGGACCGACATAGACGTGCCTTGGGAGCGGACAGACAAGGCGCAGGCATTGAAAAACGACGCAGGGTTGTAGTGTTGTAGGAAATAGTTGACATTTTTCCATAAATACGATAGAATTACTGAAACATGAGCAGACAACTTGCGTTTCAGTAATTTTTTATTTATACTTCGTCACCCCTGAACCCCTGAACCCTGAAAAACCCCCTGCGCCCATGAAAAAAAGCTTGACGTTTCTCGTCCATAATTATATAATAAAAAGTTTGACGTTTCTCCTCAATAATTATATAATATTGAGTACCAAAGATTAATTTATCAGCTGCACTAAACAATTTTGAAAGAAGGTGAGTCCCAAAATCATCAGCATGAGGTTAACCACGTTCCCACAAAGCGAGGCTGAAAACGTCGAACCCCAACGACAGAACAAAAGAGGCGCATTATTTTTAGGAGGTATAAAAACATGAGAAAAGCATTATCTATCATTCTGGTACTGGCGTTGTCGTTCACGTTAGTGGTAGCAGGCTCGTCAGGAGCGACCGCTACAGCACAGGATTGGGACGGCTTCAAGGAAGTCGCGATCAACTGCTCTACCGTTGAAGAATACGACGCCACGTATGACGTGCGCAATGACCTTGACTACATCGGGACGCGCGAAATGAGCGACTACACAGTGGATGTCGTCTTCCACATCAGAAACGATGTAGAAGAGAATGCCCTGAGCGGCTTTAGCGGCTATTATGTAATTGAGGACCATACCGGTTACATCGCACCAGCTCGCGCCGCAGCCGCTTCAGATGCACCGTTTTATTTTGAAGTGAACGCCGCCGGCCAGATCGTGGGCATCCCCGTTGGCGACAGCACCAACAACTTGGTGAACCCGGGCGAATCCGTATGGATCGACTATTTCATCGATTACGAAAACATCGGCTGCACTTTCAATGAGATATACGGTTTCCCGAACCGCATAGGCTACAGGACCGTTAGCGAATACTACAGCGAGATGATTTACCTAGCTGAAAAATACCCTCACCTCGTAAAACTGCACACAATGGGCTACACATGGTACGGCAGGCCGCTGTACGTGCTGGAAATCTGCGACAAGCCTGGCGTTGAGGACGGCAGGGCTGAGTGGCTGCACTTGGCTGCAACCCACGCCAGGGAATGGCCCGCCAACGAGCTTGCCCTGAACAACGCCTGGTGGTTCACAACCGAGTACCAGAAATACCTTGACGGCAAGGCATACGACCCTAGGGTTATCAATGTTATGAAGAACGTCAGGTCTTGGGTGACCCCGTTGCACAACCCTGACGGGACCCACTGGGATCAAGCCGTAGGCGGCAGCCAGCGCAAGAACAGAAGGCCCGGCGCGACCCCCGCGCAGTTCGGCATGAAGTACTTTGGCACCACCTCTGCCAACATATCAGCAGGCAGCCTTGGCGCAGCCAACTACATCGGCTCCGACGTTAACAGGAACTGGGCGTACCGCTGGGGATCAAACGACGGGTCCAGTGCTTGGAACGCGACTGGCGAGAACACCAACCGCGGCATGGGGCCCGGCAGCGAACCTGAGAACGTTGCCCTCACCGGTTTCATGAGGAACCGAATGATAGGATCCGACATTTCCGGGCACACCTCCGGCGACTTGGTCATATTCCCATGGTCCAACAAAAAAGGCGCCGCCGAAGTGAACGGCCCGATGGACTTTGTTGCCCTTGGGCGCGAACTGTCTTCCTACAACCAGTACACCAACTACCACGAACGCGTCATCTACTCCCAGTCCGGCGAGGGGCAGGAGTACATGTACGGCGGGTACAGAGCCCTCGGCTTCACCGTCGAGATGGGGCAGAGCTTCAAACCTCAATACCTCGGTGTGAACAGCGCTTATCTCACAGCATCGTTCAACGACCGCAACCCCAACGTTGGATACAGGACACCTTCTGTACAATGGGCTTCCGCGACAGCGCCCACAACCACAATAAGCGCACCTGTGGCTGTTCTGCTGCCTACAACCTTGTATGGCGACAATGGCGAAACTTGGACGACGCCTCAGAAGCTGAAGACCTTCATCCCCACCTATTCCCACTCCGCTTGGATGACCACACCCGCTTTCCTCCAAGCAGAGCTTAATGCTGACCCCGACTTCGTCAGGGGCAAGATACTCCTTTGCTACTCTGCCAGCAACGCGACAAATACCAACGACGTCGTGCTGCTTGCCCAGAGAAACGGCGCGGTTGCCGTTCTTTTCGCTCAGATAGCCACCGGCATAGCTGCCGACAGCAACCATGGCCGAGGCTCCGCGCCTTCCATCACCACCACCGGCGCAAACCCTGTCACTATCCCCGCCGGCACGATCTTCAGGATGCATGCCAGGGAGATATGGGAAATCATGGTGCGCGACGGCATGGACTGGGAAGGCCGTACTGTAGAGAACATGCTCACTCTCAACCCCAACTCCTTGCAGAAGCCGTACAACCCCTTCTACTGGATGTGGGAGAAGAACGCCTACATGTACGTGACACTTGCTGAGACCGCTGACAAATTCGCCGGCCACATTGTCGGTAAAGTTTCGGATGCCGGCGGCAACGCCGTGCCCGGAGCCAACCTCAACCTCACCAAGGACGTTTACCACACTCAGCTTGCAGAGCAGGCCACAGACCGCGTCTTCTGGGATCCGATGACCCACACAAGCGGCTACGAAGGCCCTGCTACCACCGCCTCCACTGCCAATAGGAAACCCGACTGGCGCGGGGTCAACTGGGCACAGTACGCGCCTTGGGGCCACGGTGTGAACACGAACACTGCCAACCTCGACCCGGCTCTTGCAAAGATCGCGCCGGACATCCAAGCTTGGTTTGCAGCAAACCCGCCAAAGAGCCGCTACTACGACGACATCTGCAACTACGTAAACCCAACGACCGGCGATACCTTCAGGACTATCAAAGAACTCCAGACAGGCTACATGGACATTCAGAACGCAGACGGAACATATGACTGGTCCGTGGTGCCTTCGCAGCAGCCGGAGACCTACGCCTACGAAGGGCGCAACCAGCCCAACTGGACCGGCGGCACCGCCGTCAATATCAGAAGGGGCACTGCAGCAGGCTTCGAAGTCGACTCCGCATCTGACCCGCGCATAGGGTTATTCATCTACGAAGACGAAGGCTACGACATTGTCGCCAAAGCTCCGGCCTTCTACGACAGCGCAGTCAACACCGTCTTTGTTGAAGACTATAAGGCTGTTAAGAACAACGTCAACTTCACAGTGTCAAAAGCTATAACGACAGACTTCGACTTTGGCAAAGCTTGGGGCCCGGTGGGCGACGTGACAGTCCCGTTCTCCACTTGGCTGCCTGATGGCACCAAGGGCGTCATTGAAGGGGCTGCTGTAACCGCCATAGTGGGCGGACTTCCTGCTGTCGTGAATTCCCTTGGCGGCGGCAACTACACTGCCACTTTCGATCCCACCGTATATGGCACGGACAGCGTTGACATCGTCATCGACTTCGAAGGCGGCGCAGCCCACTCGGCATTCGCTGGGGAAATCGAATTTACGTGCGTCTATGTGGATCTTTCGGTTGACAACGTGAACTACATCATCAACGACGTGGAATACACAGTGTCGCTCCGCGATGCGGTTGACGTGCTGGCAGTCGAGCTGGAATTCGTTATCGACGGCAACATGCTGGCAGGCAAAGGACTTGAAGGCCTGAACGGCTTCGATGCCATGAACCAAGTGCTCTGGATTTACGCCGGCGACAACCTTTGGAAGGGCACAGTGACACTGGATCTTCCGTCCGGCACGACAACCGGGCTTACGGCGGCAGGCCCAGTTGACATTGCAGTGTTCTCCTACACCGCGAAGGGCTACGGCAACGCAGTCATGACTTTGACGGGCGCAAGGGCGGTCGGCCTGTTTGGCGACACAACCAAGTACCTGACCACAGTCATCGGCGACGGCGCAGCGACAAGCATCATCGCCAAGTCCAAGTACGACCTGAACAGGGACGGCGTAGTTGACGCCCTCGACCTTGGCATCATGCTGCTCTATTGCGGCTTCGATGCTGACGGCGCAGACTGGGATGCTTTAGTCAAAGTAAACGACGCATGGGGCAACCCGGTCACCGCAAGCATGTGCGACGTTAACGGCGACGGGCTCATCGACATGCTTGACCTGCTTGATCTCTTTATCCACTACACGAAGTGACAAAAGGGGGACAGTTCCTGTGTCATGTGACAAAAGGGGACGGTTCCTGTGTCATGCTAGATATGAAGGCGAGCCGCAGGGCTCGCCTTTTTTGTGCGTCTGATGAACGCATGATGAACGCATTTAACAGAACAGAAAAAATTCAAGTATACAAAACGCCGTAACTTCTGCTATAATGAATTATTGGGAAATAAAACAGGAGGCAACGCAATGGGGCTAAAAGTAGCTAAATTCGGCGGATCGTCTGTAGCAGACGGGATTCAGCTTGCGAAAACAAAGCAGATCATTGAGGAAGACATAGACAGAAGGTATGTGGTGCTGTCTGCCCCCGGTAAAAGGTACCAAGGGGACAGCAAGATAACGGATCTTCTGTACATGTGCCAGATGCACGTGGAGCACAACTTGCCTTACGAGCAGGTTTTTCAGGTGATATGCGACCGCTATATGGCAATTCAGATACATCTTGGAGTGAATGCCAATCTATTGAAGGAATTTGACGTCATAAAGGAAAACCTGAAAGCAGGCGCATCCGCAGACTATATTGCGAGCAGGGGGGAATATCTAATATCGCTTCTGATGGCAAAATTCATCGGTTATGATTTCCTCGACACGGCTGGGCTCGTCCAATTCGACAAAAACGGCAGATTTTTGGTGGAAGAAACGAACAATACACTTGGCGAAGAATTGCGCAAGCACGAAAAGGCAGTGCTTCCGGGGTTTTATGGAACCTATCCCGACGGGACGATCAAAACATTTCCCAGGGGGGGCTCGGACATCACGGGGGCAGTAGTCGCGCGCGCTGCATGTGCCGACATATATGAGAACTGGACCGACGTTTCAGGATTTTTGACAGCCGACCCCAGCATCGTAAAAAACCCGAAGCCAATAGGGAGCCTTTCATACAAGGAGCTGAGGGAACTGTCTTACATGGGGGCTTCCGTTATCCACGAAGACACCATCTACCCGGCAAGGGCGGCGAACATCCCAATCAACATAAGGAACACGAACAAGCCTGAAGATATTGGGACCATGATCACCTCTGAAGAGATAATACACGAGGGCCAGATAATAACGGGCATTGCCGGCAGCAAGGATTTTACGGTCATGGCTATCTACAAAAACAACATGAACGCAGAACGCGGCTTTGTAAGGCGCATCTTAGGGATACTTGAGGACTACGACATAACCGTCCAACACATGCCCAGCGGCATAGACACAGTTTCAGTAGTAGTGCCAAACAGCCACTTGAACGGCCGCCTAGATGAGGTGCTTGGTGACATATGGAACAACCTGAAGCCTGATTCCGTTGATGTTTTTGAAGACATGTCGCTGATCGCAACTGTCGGCTGCGGGATGTCAAGGAGGCGGGGCGTAGCAGCAAAACTGTTCTCGGCACTGGCAGACGCAGGTGTCAACATTAGGATGATAGACCAGGGCTCAAGTGAAATGAACATAATTGTCGGAGTTGAAAACAAGGACTTCGACGCTTCCATCAAGGCAATTTACAGCGCATTCATAGAACAGACGGCTCAAACCACCGCCTAGCAGGCGAGTGCGGAGCTGAACGAGGGAGCAAAATAGATGAGCAGCCACTTAATGGCTACAGTTGCGATCGTGTTGCTGATCGCGGCATCGGCTTATTTTTCCGCAATGGAAACGGCATTCACGTCATTCAACCGCATCAGGATAAAAAACATGGCGTCAGAGGGCAGTAAAAAAGCCAAAGCAGTATTGAATTTGGCTGATAATTTTGACAAGCTGCTTTCAACGATTCTGATCGGGAACAACATAGTCAACATAGCAGCAGCGTCGATCGCCACCCTGCTGTTCGTAGATCTTTTTGGCAGCAAGGCAGGTGCGCCGCTTTCTGCCCTCACCGTAACAGTGACGGTTCTGGTGTTTGGCGAGATATCCCCTAAAAGCATAGCAAAGGAAGTGCCTGAAAAGGTCTGCCTTTTTTCAGCGCCAATAATAAAGCTTTTTTTGTTCGTCCTGACCCCGGTCAACTTTTTGTTTGCTGCATGGAAGAGATTCCTTACGAAGATACTCGCACTCGATGCAGGCAGCCCGATAACAGAAGAAGAGCTGCTTACGATAGTGGAAGAAGCCCAGACGGTCGGGAGCATCAACACCGAACAGAGCGAACTAATTCAAAACGCAATAGAATTCAACGAGCTTGAGGCATGGGACGTCCTGACCCCTCGTGTCGACGTGGCAGCAATAGACATCAGCGATTCAAAGGCTGAGGTCGCAAGAGTCTTCGCCGAAACCGGGTTTTCAAGGCTGCCTGTTTACGAAGAAACGATAGACAAAATAGTCGGGGTGCTGAACCAGAAGGATTTCAGCAATTTCATAGTCAATTCAGGCAAAGAGATCTCCGAATTCGTGAAACCTGTCGTCTTTATGGCCGGTTCCGTGAAAATTGCAGCGCTTCTTAAAAGGATGCAGAAAGCAAAGACTCACATCGCAATCATAGTGGACGAGTATGGCGGGACAGAAGGCATAGTTACGATGGAGGACATCATTGAAGAGCTTGTAGGTGAAATATATGACGAGCATGAAACAGAGGCGTCACAGGAATTTTTGCAGCTGCAGGACGGCAGCTACAAGGTTTTGTGCAGCGCAAATGTTGACAAGATGTTTGATTACTTTGGCATCAAGCAGGAACTGGCAGAAGTCACGACAGTAAACGGCTGGGTAGTCGTCGAACTCGGCAAGCTCCCCGAAGCAGGGGACACATTCAAATATGAGGGCTTGTCTGTGGCGGTGACGAGGGCAGACGGGAAAAAAGCTCTGGAAATAAAGATCGTAAGAAGCGAAAACCAAAGCGAACCAAGAAGGGAGCAGTAAAAATGGGAATTATGGAAAAAATCTTCGGCGACCTAAACGTGAAAGAAGTCAAGAAAATTGAAAAAATCGCCGACGCTATTGAAGCCTTGGATGAAGAAATGCAGTCGCTCAGCAACGAAGCTTTGAGAGGCAAGACTGACGAGTTCAGGGGCAGGCTCAGCGATGGCGAGGCATTGGACGACATCCTTCCCGAAGCTTTCGCCGTGTGCAGGGAAGCGGCGCAGCGCAGCCTCGGCATGAAACATTTCAGGGTGCAGCTTATCGGAGGTGTCGTGCTCCATCAAGGGAGGATCGCTGAGATGAAGACCGGCGAGGGCAAAACATTGGTGGCCACTTTGGCGGCGTACCTGAATGCCCTAGCCGGCAAAGGCGTACATGTGGTGACAGTCAACGACTACCTTGCCAAGAGGGACATGGAATGGATGGGCAAGCTTTACACTTTTCTCGGGCTAACTGTCGGCTGCGTCATTCACGGCATCAGCGGCGACGAGAGGAAAGCCGCGTACAGGGCGGACATTACATACGGTACAAACAACGAATACGGTTTCGACTACCTGCGCGACAACATGGTCATATACCAAAGCGAGCTGATGCAGCGGGAGCTCAACTACGCGATCATCGACGAGGTCGACTCGATACTGGTGGACGAAGCGAGGACGCCGCTTATCATTTCAGGGCAGGGGGCAAAGTCAACGGATCTCTACACGTCTGCCGACAAATTTGTCAAGGGGCTTCGGCTCACAGAGGATTTTACGATTGAGGAAAAAGACAAAACGGTATCCATAACAGAAGAAGGGGTCGCAAAGTGCGAGAAGTATTTCAACGTCGAGAATTTCTCAGACCCGGAAAACATGGAAATAAACCACCACGTGCTTCAGGCGCTGAAGGCGAGGAACCTGATGAAGCGCGACGTGGACTACATAATCAACGAAGGCGAAATAGTCATAGTCGACGAATTCACAGGGCGCCTTATGTACGGGAGGAGGTACAGCGACGGGCTCCACCAAGCCATTGAAGCGAAAGAGGGGGTGCTGGTCAGGTCAGAGTCGAAAACCCTCGCGACCATTACGCTCCAGAATTACTTCAGGATGTACCAGAAGCTATCGGGGATGACAGGTACGGCAAAGACCGAAGAGGCTGAATTCCGCGACATCTACAACATGGATGTAGTAGTCATACCTACGAACAAACCAATCACCAGGCAGGATCTTGAGGATTCGATATACGCCACTGAGCGCGGCAAGTTCCTCGCGATAGCAGACAGAATAAAGGAATACTACGAGACAGGGCAGCCGATACTGGTTGGCACCATATCCATTGAACGTTCTGAAATTATAAGCGATATGCTCAAAAAGCGGGGCGTGAAGCACAACGTGCTGAACGCCAAGCAGCACGCGCGGGAGGCTGAAATCATAGCCGAGGCCGGTAGGCTCGGCTCAGTTACCATAGCCACGAACATGGCAGGGCGCGGAACCGACATTATCCTTGGGGGAAACGCAGAATTCGAAGCCAAGAAGGAGATGAGAAAAAACGGGTACACGGAGGAGGACATACTGTTTGCCACGAGTTTCGTCCCCTCGGACGACCCGGAGAAGCTCAGCGTCAGGGAAACCTTCCACAAATACTTCGATCAATTCAAAGAAGAAAGGGCACCGGAACAGGAAAAAGTCAGGGAGCTTGGCGGGCTTTGCATCATAGGGACGGAGCGGCACGAGTCGCGCAGGATCGACAACCAGCTCCGGGGGCGTTCAGGGCGCCAAGGGGATCCTGGGGTCACCCAGTTTTTCATATCCCTTGAAGACGAGCTGATGCGGCTCTTTGGCGGCGAGAGGATACAGGGGTTCGTTGGCAGGCTGGGGGTTGAGGAAACAGACGCCCTTGAAGCGGGGATGCTGACGAAATCCATTGAAAACGCACAGAAAAAAGTCGAGGGCAGAAACTTCTCCATCAGGAAATACGTCCTGCAGTATGACAACGTGATGAACAAACAGCGCGAAATAATATACGACGAGCGCCGCAAAGTGCTGTTCGGAGAGGATCTGCGGGAGTACATCGGCAACATGGTCGCAGAGCTCGTGGAAGAATGCACGGGCCCCATCACCATTGGGTCGAAATATGCCGAAGAGTGGGACATAGCTGCGCTGGAGACGTCGCTAAAAAGGATATGCCCGTTGTTCCCGGCTTTTAAGTACAGCGAGCAAGACGTATTGGAGCTGACGGAGGACGCCCTCAAAGAAGGCATACTGGAGAAATTCGAGGAGCTCTACGTCGACAAGGAGAACGAGATAGGCGCGGACAAGATGCGCGACATCGAACGGATGATACTGATAAGGGTCGTTGACAACAAATGGATGGACCACATCGACGCCATGGACCAGCTGAAAAGCGGTATCGGGCTAAGAGCCTTGGGGCAGCAGGACCCTGCGGCGGCTTATGCAAACGAGGGTTTCGACATGTTCGAGCTTATGGTGCAGTCCATCAAGGAGGACACAGTCAAGTTCTGCTACAACGTGACCGTCCAGACCACAACGGTGAGGAAACAGATCATCGGGAGCGGAATCGACAGGAAGGACGATTTTGCGGACAGCGGATCGCCTAGCGCAGAAGGCAGCGAAGCGCCGCCAAGGCCAGACATCCCTCAAAGGGCAGCCGTGCCGCCAAGGGAAAAGAAGCAGGAAACCTTCAAAAGGGCAGGCGCAAAGATCGGCAGGAATGACCCATGCCCCTGCGGGAGCGGCAAAAAATACAAAAACTGCTGCATGAGCAAGGAATAGCGGATAGAAACAGTTGACAGTTGATGACGTGAACATGCAAAAGCCGGCAGAACGGTGCTCCGCCGGCTTCATTTTGCGCGTTTGCGTTATTTGGTGTAGTGTATGAACAAGTCGAGGAGGTCGAGCATGTCGATGACGCCGTCGCCGTTCACGTCGCACATGCTTGCCGTCACCGGCCTGCCCCTGGAGTCGTTGACTTTTACCAAAGTGGCCCAATCTGCAGAATCCGCGTCAAACCCGCAGTAAAGCAGCATGATGCCCAGATCCAGTGCATCCACCTTGTTGTCCTTGTTCAGGTCGTACTTTGACCAAACCAGCTGCTCAATAGTGGTGGTTGCGTTGCCTTGGACTGCAGTGGTGTCGAGGAATTTAGTTGTCCCGTCAAGCCCGACGACCTTTATGCTCGTCAGGTTCATGGTAGCGTCGCCTTGGGCAAGGGGCGCAAAAACGAACTTGGCTATGTCCACAGCCGTAAAGGCAGGCGGAGTAAAGCCCGTTGAGTCTCCAGCTTTGTAAGCCAGCGTCACTGAACCGCTCCACTTGCCATCGCCCGCATAGTGCCAGAAAATATCGCTAATCGGCTCAAACCCGTTACATCCGACAACGCCTTTGCCGGCCAGCAAGCCACCGTCAACCACGAATTCCAGCTCTACAGCCAGCAGGTCTTTTGCCCCGCGCAGCGCTAAGGTGTATTCCACGTCGCCTTCAATTCCGCTCACTGCGTCTACGTTAAGGAACGCGGTCACTTGGTCTTCCAGGGACCTGGCCGAATAATAAACCGCAAGTGCTATCAGGTCGCCAATCTGTTCAAGCCTTTCCCGGCTGAAGTTCACCTCGTACGAGTCGCCAGCCTTGTGATAAAGGGTCTCGAACGACGTTCCCTTCTCGTTGCGGCGCCAGTCGTATTCCACCGCGTTCATCATGTTCATGAAGCTCTTGTCGGTCCTAGTGGCTTCAACCACGAAAGCGTAGTGGTCCGTTGTGGTGTCGTAGCAGATGTTGAACTTGCTCATGTCGAAGCCGGTCTTCAGACCCGCAAGGTATGAATGGTTGAACACATCGTATTCCATAGCGATTGGAATAGCCGCAGGGACGTCCATCAGGCGCTGGTTTGTGGTGATAGTCCCTTCCAACGTTTGCAGCCTCCTGTCACTTATGTTAAGGAACATGTGGATGCAGTCGGCTTGGCTTGTGGATATCATGTCCACGTTGTAGTTCGCAACGAAGCCCTCGCGTTCCGCGTCTGTCATGTCGGCGCAGAAAGCCCTAGCGCCGCGCAGGCCGCCTTCTTCGTTGTCAAAAGAGATGAAAACGACGTTGTATTCGAACTGTACGCCTCTTAGTGCGCGCGCCATCTCAAGGGTGAATATCGTGCCGGAACCGTTGTCGTTCATTCCCGGTCCGCTTCCAGTAGTATCGTGGTGGGTCGTAAAGTAGACTGTCTTGTCTGAACCTGTGGCTGACGGCAGCACAGCGACCACGTTCTTGCCGACATTGTTGCTGTACAGCCTCACTTTTACTTCAGTAGCAGCATTGAGGCTTGCAACCATCCCTCTGGTTTCGTAGTTCAGCATGTACCCCACAGGGATTGTAATATTCGTGCCGCTTGTGGTGTTGCCAATGCGGCTGTAGGTCGTGTTGCCGTTGGAAGCTTCTTGGAACGTCTGGAAGAACACTGCCCCCGCTCCAGCGGTTTGCAGGGCCAAAGCGGCATTGTAGTAGTTTGCCGCAGAAGGCGCTGTGGTTGTGCCGTTGGTGACGAATACCGCTTTGCCGCCGTATGCAGCATCGGCTGGAACAGTCAGCGCAGAGCCTGGCGCCGTCCAGTTCACAACCTCGACTCCGGTAATTGAAAGGGTGTCGCGGCTGTCGTACTTGAACACAGAGGTGGTGCCGTATGTCGGGCCGTAGTACGCATAGTGCTTGTCCCCGATTTCAATAAGGCCGTTGATAGTCGGGTTGCCGTAGGTGAATTCATGGATGTAGGGTTCGTAGCCGTAGGAAGTGAACTCGTCCATTAGCCAGTCGACGCATATGTCGCGCCTAGGGGAGTACGCAATCCTGTTGCCGATTTCGTTTGACAGGTACTTGGCCAGCGCCTCGGCATGGTCGTAGTCGATCAAATCCAGATAGGCAGCCTCAAACTCGTTGAGGGCGTAATCGTCCACCGAAGCCATGGACTGCGGGACAAACAGCAGCGTAATCAGCAGTACCGCAACTGTCACCAAAGATAGTGTTCTTGATTTCATTGTGATTTACCTCCATTCACTTTTTAAAATAAATTGGAGTCATTATATCACATTTTGTGTGGTGAAGTAAAGAGCATTTTTTGTTGCGGAGCAGTTAATCAGCATTTTACGTATTTGACTGAGAATATGGATAAATTGTTGATTTTTTCATCAATATGCCGTACAATAAAAAATGGCGAAAAAACATCGCAGAAAGGAGAACAAAGATGATAGAGCTGGATCAAATAAGGACAGCGCTTCCCCGCATGCGGGAAATCTTACTGGAAGTAGGTGATTCACTTTGACCTCTCCGGTCTGAGGAGCAAACAAAGCGAATTGGCCGCGCAGCTTGAAGGAGACGGCTTCTGGGAGGACCAGGAGAACGCGAAAAGAATCCTGAAAGAGAAAAAAAGCGTCGAAAACAAAATAGAGGAATACGAAAATTTGACCACGCAGCTTGAAGACGTGGAGACTTTGATTGAGATGGCAGAGGAAGAAGAAGACGCATCGCTTATTGACGAAATAAAGGAGTCCTACGAGGGAGTGGGCTGCAAGGTGGAAGACATCAGGATAAAGACACTCCTTAGCGGCAAATACGACAACCACAACGCCATCATATCCGTGCACGCGGGATCCGGAGGCACGGATGCACAGGACTGGGCCAGCATGCTGCTTAGGATGTACACCAGATGGTGCGAGGACAAGAAGTACAAAGTCCAGCTGCTGGACATGCAGGACGATGTTGAAGCGGGGATCAAGAGCGCAACCCTTCTTGTTGAGGGGGAATACGCCTACGGGTACCTGAAGACTGAAAAAGGCGTACACAGGATCGTGCGAATATCGCCTTTCGACTCCTCCGGAAGGAGGCATACGTCGTTTTCGTCCCTTGACGTGATGCCTGAGATCGACGACGACGTCACCGTGGAGATAGACCCGGAGGACCTCAGGATCGACACTTACAGGTCAAGCGGCGCAGGCGGGCAGCATGTCAACAAGACCGATTCAGCCATCAGGATCACACATATACCAACGAACGTTGTCGTGACCTGCCAAAATGAACGTTCCCAACACCAGAACAAGGAAATGGCCATGAAAGTGCTCAAGTCGAAGCTGCTTGAGCTGAAAGAGCAGGAGCACAAGGAAAACCTTAAAGAGCTGCAGGGAGACTACAGCCAGATTACTTGGGGCAGCCAAATCCGCTCATATGTTTTCCACCCTTATACAATGGTCAAGGACCACCGCACAAACGCAGAGGTCGGGAATGTCCAGTCGGTCATGGACGGGAAGCTGGACTATTTCATAAATGAAAAGCTAAAACTGAAGGACAGTTAGGGCATGGCACTATTCGCCGGACTCTAATTGAGGAATTGCGCAGGAGAGAAATGAACATAAACGAAACATTGGCAAAAGAATTTAACCTCAACTTGGCCATAGTGCAAAACACGGTGGCTCTGATCGAAGACGGAAACACTATCCCGTTCATAGCGAGGTACAGGAAAGAGGTCACGGGTGCCATGTCCGACATAGTGCTGAGGGACCTTGACAGCAGGCTCACGTACCTGAACAACTTGGCAGAGCGGAAAGCAGAAGTCATCCGGCTCATAGACGAGCAAGGGAAGCTCACAGAAGAGCTGAGGGCGCAGATCGAAAAGGCGGAGGTCTTACAAAGGGTTGAGGATCTTTACAAACCTTTCAAACAGAAAAAAGCCACCAGAGCGTCGAAGGCCAGGGAAAAGGGGCTTGAACCCCTCGCGAACGTCTTTGCGGCACAAGAGCTGACAGAAGGCTCGATACTGGATATCGCGGCGGAATACGTGAACGAGGAAAAGGGGGTTGCGAATGCTGCGGAAGCGGTGCAGGGTGCTATGGACATAATAGCGGAAACCGTCGCAGACGACCCGGAAATCACGGCACTGGTGAGGGAAAAGACGATGCGGTCTGGCATACTCACAAGCGAGGCTGCAAACCCCGAAGAAAAGACGGTCTACGACATGTACTACGAGTACCAAGAGCCAATATCAAAGATACCCGACCACAGGGTGCTTGCCATCAACCGGGGCGAAAGCGAGAAAAAGCTGAAAATAAAAATCATATTGGTTGCGGAGGAAATGACAGGGCTCATCGAAGGCGAAGTCATCAAAAACGAGGAATCTATCTTTACGGACCTGCTCAAGGAAGTAGTAGCTGACTCCTACAAGAGGCTGATAGCACCTTCCATCGAAAGGGAGATGCGAAGCACACTGACTGAGCGGGCTGAGGCCGAGGCCGTTAAGATTTTCGCGAAAAACACCGAAAAGCTCCTGATGGTCCCCCCCGTCGTCGGGGCGCGGATTATCAGCATTGACCCAGGCTACAGGACAGGGTGCAAAGTCGCCGTGCTGAACGAAACGGGGAAATTGCTTGCCTACACAACTGTCTACCCGACGGAGCCAAAAAACGACGTTGCGGGCACAGAGGCAACACTGAAAAAACTCATTGATAAATTCAAAACAAACGTAATAGTCATTGGTAATGGCACAGCTTCAAGGGAAACCGAGGAGGTTGTGGCGAATTTCATCAAGAAAAACAATTACGCAATAAGCTACACCATAGTGAACGAGGCAGGAGCGTCTGTCTATTCCGCGTCAAAACTAGCGTCAGAGGAATACCCCGACTTGGACGTAACGACACGGGGCGCGATGTCGCTGGGCAGAAGGCTGCAGGATCCTCTTGCGGAGCTTGTCAAGATATCGCCCAAGCACATCGGCGTTGGACAGTACCAGCACGATATCAACCAAGCAAACCTGAACAGTGCGCTTACAAACGTAGTTGAGGACTGCGTGAACAGGGTGGGGGTAGACCTGAACACGGCTTCGCCGTCGCTCCTCTCGTACATAGCAGGGATAAACATGGGGATTGCAAAAAATATTGTGGCCTACAGGGAGGAAAACGGGAGGTTCCGTGACAGGAAAGACCTGAAAAAAGTTGCAAAGCTTGGAGAAAAGACATTCAACCAGTGCGCCGGCTTCATGCGGATCGCGGAAGGGGTGGATCCCCTTGACGGGACATCCGTGCATCCAGAGTCCTACAGCGCAGCGGACGCTATGCTCAAAAAGCTTGGCATAGACAAGGCCGACATTGCAGAAGGCGGAGTGAAGGACATAGAGGACAAGATTTGCAAGGCGTACCCGATGGAGACTGCGAAAAAGACAGGAAGCACCAGAGGGCAGGGGCTGGCAGCCCTTGCCGCGCTCATGGCGGGCGATGAGGATTCAAAGAAGCACCTCGGCAAGAGCATTGAAAAAATGGCTGGCGACATCGGCCTTGGGCTTATGACGCTTCGAGACATAATAGACGAGATCAAAAAACCGGGGAGGGATCCGAGGGAAGGGGCGCCTCCGGTAGTGTTCCGCAGCGACGTGAAGAGCATTGAAGACCTCAAAATAGGAATGGAGATGGAAGGGACTGTACGGAACGTGGTAGATTTCGGGGCGTTTGTCGACATCGGGGTCAAAAACGACGGGCTAGTCCACATATCGGAGATGAGCGACAGGTTCATTAACCATCCGATGGACGTGGTATCGGTAGGTGACACGGTGAAGGTGCGAATACTTGAGATAGATTACGACAGGCAGAAAACTAGGCTGACGATGAAAAAAAATTCATAGCAAAGGGAGACTATTTCAGATGATACTAGAAACATTTACAAAGTTGATGGCGGAAACCGGGTTTGCGCATTTTGCGGAATGGCGTTCGCTGGTAATGGTAGTTGTGGCGCTTGTTTTCCTCTACCTTGCCATAGGCAAAGGGTTTGAGCCGCTTCTGCTGGTCCCGATTGCTTTTGGAATGCTGCTCTCCAACCTTCCAGGCAGCCCCATCTTCGACCAGACTATTTTTGACGCAAACGGCAACCTTATAACAGAGGGCCTTTCCGACAGGATGATGAACCTTGGGCTGTTGCACGGGTTTTACCTGCTCAAGCCTTTTTTCCCGTCGCTGATATTCCTAGGCGTCGGGGCAATGACGGACTTCGGACCGCTTATCGCAAACCCGAAATCGCTGCTTTTGGGCGCAGCTGCGCAGTTCGGCATCTTCGTGGCGTTCTTTGGGGCAATACTCAGCTGGGAAATTTTACCATTAGGATTCACAGCTCAGGAAGCGGCGTCGATAGGGATCATTGGAGGGGCTGACGGGCCCACGGCAATCTGGCTGACCACCAAGCTGGCGCCTGTGATACTGGGTGCTGTGGCAGTGGCTGCGTACTCTTATATGGCGCTGGTGCCAGTCATCCAGCCGCCGATCATGAAGCTCCTTACGACTAAAAAAGAACGCATGATAAAGATGGACCAGCTCAGGTTCGTCAGCCAGCGGGAAAAGATATTGTTCCCGATAATGGTTGCTATTGTCGTAATAATAATACTACCCCCTGCAGCGCCCCTGCTGGGCATGCTGATGCTGGGCAACCTCTTCAGGGAATGCGGGAGGACGCTGAGGCTTTCGGATACTGCAGCGAACGCGCTCATTAACATAGTCACGATACTTCTGGGGCTTGCCGTTGGTGCGTCAGCTATAGGGGAAACCTTCCTTGTGGCGAAAACGCTCATGATAGTGCTGCTTGGGATAATAGCCTTTGGGTTTGGGACGGCGGCAGGCGTGCTACTTGCCAAACTCATGAATGTGCTAACAGGAGGCAAGATAAACCCGCTCATCGGGTCTGCCGGAGTTTCTGCGGTTCCGATGGCTGCCCGCGTTTCGCAGGTCGTCGGCCAGCAGGAAAACCCAACCAACTTCTTGCTGATGCACGCGATGGGTCCCAACGTTGCAGGAGTCATCGGCTCTGCCGTGTCTGCCGCTGTAATGTATTCGATGTTCAACGGGTTCGTTGTGATGTAAACGGAGGGCGGCTTGTGACAAAAATAAACACCGTGCTGCTTGACTTCGACGGAACGGTCATGGATACGAATGCTGTGATCATAGGGTCTTGGCAGCACACTTTCCGAACCATCGAGGGCAAGGAGAGGCCAGTTGCGGATATAATCAAGACCTTTGGCGAGCCTTTGGACCACACGATGGCGAGGCTGTTTCCTCACATGGATTCAAGAGATGCAGTTTCCATATACAGAAGCTTTCACTACAATAATTTCGGCGACATGATAAAATTGTTCCCGGGAATCCCAGAGCTCCTTGCAGCCTTGAAAGGACGGGGCTACAAACTGGGGCTTGTAACGTCGCGCCTTAGGCGGACCACCATGGAAGGGCTGGAGCAATACAGAATAAAGGAGTACTTCGACGCAGTGGTCACCTGCGAAGACACTTCAAAACACAAGCCGGATCCGGAACCCATCGACATAACTCTGAGAAAGCTCGGTTCAAAACCGGACGAGAGCATAATGCTTGGCGACACGATGCATGACATCCTGTGCGCGAGGAATGCAGGAGTGAAATCGGTGCTTGTTGATTGGTCGCTGGCGGTTTCGGAAGAGGAAAAAACGGGGGAGAGCGCCCCTGACTATATAATCAAGGCAGCGGACGAGCTGCTCGCAATACTGGCAAAGGAATAACCAGGGCCTGTTTTTATGCTAAAAGCCCACTACGGCAGGGAAAGCCTAAATAAAGAAAAATACATGTTCGACATCATCAGGCAGGCAGAAGGGAGAACCTTGCTGCTTGTTCCCGACCAGTTCACTCTGCAGGCTGAAAAGGAGGCCTTTTTTTACCTTGAGACAAAGGGCTTCATGGATTTGGAAGTCCTGAGTTTTTCAAGGCTGGGTGCCAAGGTGCTTAAAGAAACAGGCGGCAGCAGGCGGGCGGCAATCGACGAATGCGGTCGGTACATGCTCATAGCAAAAATTGCAGCCGAGAGCAGGAGCAAACTCAAGCTGTTCAAAAACAGCAGCATGCTTCCTTCCTTTTCTCAGATGGCAAACGACCTGATCTACGAGATGAAGCAGTACAGCACCACCCCGGATATCCTCTCAGAGTCAATTAAAAGCATGCCGGCAGATTCCATCCTCAGGCAAAAGCTCTCCGAGATACACCTCCTTTACAGCAGGTACGAAGAATACACAAAGGACAAATACTTGGACGGCGAGGACTATCTGCAGCTGTTCACTTCCAAGATAAACGCTTCCGAGCTTGTGCGCAGCAGCCGCATCTGGATCCACGGGTTTGACTATTTCACGCCCAAAAATATGGAACTGCTTAGAGAACTCATGAAATGCGCGCGTGAAACAAACATTTTGATGACCTACGACAGAACCGGACGGGACAGCGAAATATTCGAGGTTGCTGGCAGGATGATCGTGAAGATGACGGATATTGCCGCAGAAAACGGCATATCGAGCGAGCTGATCCAAGTCCCCGACGCATACAGAAGGGGCAAAGAAGAAAAATCCGAAGCACTCATAGCTGTAGAGAGGGAGCTGTTTTCCATCCCATTTTCCACAGGCAAGGATTTTGAAGGGGTCACACTGGTAAAAGCCGCAAACCCCTACAGCGAAATCGAATCCGCAGCAGCATGGGTTACGGAGCTCGTCAGGGAGCACGGGTTGAAATACAAGGACATTGCCATCATATGCAACGACATGGGCGAGCGGGCACTGATCGCAAGGCGCGTCTTCTCGGAATACGGCATAGGCCTGTTCATTGACCAGAAAAGAAGCTTTGCCCAGTGCGCGGCCGTGAGGTTCGTCATCTCTCTGATGGGTACGGTAATACACGGGTACCGGAATTCGGACATTTTCAGCATGCTCAAATCAGGCATGGCAGAAATGCAGGCAGACAAATACGAGGAGCTGGAAAACTATTCAGCAAAATACAAAATAAAGGGAAGCAAGTGGAAAAAGGAATTCTCAAAGGGCATTGAGGAATACGGGGAAGCTTTTACGGGGCTGGAGGCCAACAGGGAAGAGTTGGCAGGTTTTTTGGCAGAGTTTGAGGTGCCCTTTGCCAAGGCGAAGACGGTCCGGCAAAAAGTTGAAGCCCTGTACCTCTTTCTGAGTGAGACAGTAAAAATCCCGGAAAAGCTTGAAGCGGCGGTGGAGTCAGAAGCTGAAAGAGGCCTTTTTGAATACGCGGAAGAAACTTCACAGGCATGGAAAGGCATAGCAAACGTCTTCGACCAGCTTGTGGAGATACTGGGGGATGAAGAGATGAGCCACGGCGATTTCGCTGACGTGCTGAAAGCCGGCCTCGACGCTGTGGAAGTCGGGCTGCTGCCGCCTACCGCCGACGGGCTGATCCTAGGCACCATGCAGAGGATGAGGGTCGGCAGGATAAAAGCCCTGCTTGTCATAGGCGCAAACGAGGGTACCCTGCCTGCGGCTATGGCAAAAGAAGGCATCTTGAGCGACGACGAAAAAAACTGGCTCATGGGGCAGGGCATGGAAATGTGCAGGAGGGAAGAACTGCGGTTGGACGAAGAACGCCTCGCAATATACAGAAACATGTCAAGGCCAGGGCAATCCCTCTGGATGAGCCATTCGATAGCGGACAGCGAGGGCGGCAGGCTGAACCCGTCCACAATCTTTGACAAGATGATGGAAATATTCCCCGGCGTTTGCATTCAGAAAGACGTAATCAGCCAAAACGAACCCACCCGGCTTATACAGTCAAGAGGGGGTGCGCTTGTGCACATGACGTCTGCCTTGCGTGAATCAGTCGTCTGTGAGAAGCCACCGGCAGCCGAATGGGCCTGTGCAGCAGACTGGTACAGGGAAAACGAAGAGCAGAGCTACAGACTGGTGATTGACGGGCTGTTTTATAAAAACAGCCAAGGTAACCTTCCCGGCGAGTTAGTGGAAGAATTGTACAGGCAAGACAAAGAGGACACGGCTTTAAGCCCGTCTAGGCTCGAAAAGTTCGGAAGATGCCCCTTCGCCTTTTTCATGGACTATGGGCTTGCCCCCGAGGAAATCCGCGTTTTTGAGATAGCCGGAAGGGAGATTGGAGAAGTTTACCACAACTGCATCATGGGGTTCTCAAAGGAATTGACGGATTATGGCAAAAAAACAACAGAACCCGGGTCGCGCTGGATGGAGGTTACGAGGGAAGAGTGCGACGAGGCAATAGGCAGGCTCGTAGACCAGGAAGCGAACACGTACAGGGAGGGCATGTTTTCACAGGGAAGCGAAGAGGCGTACCGGACCGAGAGGATAAAAACCGTGTGCCGGGAAAACGCATGGATATTGGTGCAGCACGTGAGGTGCGGCAACATAAAACGCATGGATTTCGAGAAGAGGTTCGGTGGGCTGGACTTCCAATGGGGCAGCCACATACCGCCGGTTACCGTGCCGTTAAGCGGTGGGAAGAAGGTTCTGATAGAAGGGAAAATTGACAGGATAGATGTGCTGGCCGACGGCAGCGTAAAAATAATCGACTACAAGTCGGGGAAAGAAAAGTTCAGCATCGCCGAAGCGAAAGCGGGGTGGCGGCTCCAACTGATGCTGTACCTGAAAGCTGCCCAAAAGCAGGGGACTGAACCTGCTGGAGTATTTTACTATTTCATTGACGAAAAAGCGGAAACAGGGCGAATGGATGGGGTCGTCGTCGGCAAGGCGGCTGTGATCGATAGCATCGCAGGGGATTTTCAAGAGTATTCCAACATAATACCAGTGAGGAAATTGAAAGACGGAAAGCTGAAAGGCAACAGCGCAGGGAACCTGCTTAGCGAAACTGAGTTTGCAGAGCTGCAAGCTGCAGTAGACAACAAGGTTGAGGCCCTCTGCGAAGAGCTGCTTGGCGGCTGCGTAAGCGTAAGCCCAAAACGGTCAGGGAACTTGACAGCCTGCACATACTGCGGTTTCAAGGGGGTATGCAATTTTGATGTGGATTTTGAAGGATTTAAGTACGAAAACATTTGACGAACGGCAATTGGTTTAGTAAAATATAAGGAGTGCCGAAATATGCCACCGTGGCTCAATGGCAGAGCAGTGCATTCGTAACGCACAGGTTGTGAGTTCGATTCTCACCGGTGGCTCCATTGAAAACCCTGTGATGGGCGTTATCCTAGGCTTTTGGCCTGGCAGCGGATTGCGCTCATCGATTTATTTATAGACGTTCGCAGAGTAACTTTTCTCTTATTGCCTCAAGTAACTCCACAACGGTGTGAAAGTCCATTTTATCATTTTCATTGAAAACATAGGTGTTCTGCATCGAAGAAAACTCATCTCGTAGAGCTTTATTATCAGCCATCCCTTCAAATACTGTAAAGTCAGAGATCGGCTTTTCTGAAAGATCGCTTCCAATCCGTGCTCTTTCTTCGCGTCGCTTATATGCCATAATTGCCGTAAGGTTTTCAGGATTGGCAAGCAGGAACTTAATCTCGTTCAAATCACTCATCACCGAAAGATCGTAAAGATGCTTTGACACATCGAAATACTCTTTTCGCTGATAATAAAACTCCGTGGCAAAGACTTTATCAACAAAAATGCGTTCTAGCCGGATCGTGTCGACAGTAAACGGCATAACGCCGTACTCATCCCTTAAAACAGTTACCTGCACCTCATTCGCCTTGGTAAAGATAAGGGGAGAAATCATCAGCGGTGCAAAAGGTTCACTTATGGTAAAGGATGTGGCTTCAACTTTTACATGTCCAAATCTCTGGAGAGGGTCCAGCGTAAAATCACCAGTGCTGCTCGGATAATCGTACAAACTGATTATTGCGCCCTTTTGATTACTTTCAAGAGCTTTTTCAGCGGTGCGCGGTAAGCTCTGATATCCGTTTGCAGCTTTTTCCAATCGGCGTTTTGCTTGAGAGTTGGAACAACCGTCGATGCAAACAGTGAGGTCAATATCCTCAGAAAAACGACGGATACTGCCGAGAGCTTTATATAAGGCAGTTCCGCCTTTGAAATAAATAGGGGTTTCGTCTTGCCATTCAGACAGTTCTTTCAGCAGTAATGTGACATAGTAATCTTTTTCCAGCACATCCATTCGGATGCCAGTGTTTTCGTTAACAAACTCAAGAATCGTGGAAAATGCGTCTGCATTTGTGTGGAGTCTCAATGTCCTTTCCCTCCCAGCGCAATATCAATCGCTTTATACAGCGTCCTTTGCTCGCAATGGCACCGTGCGTACCATATCAGTTTTTCATTGTCAATTTGGCGGTACTCTAACATGGCGCGTAATACATAATCCG
>Ga0082212_10001507_pt1 | contig 34342 bp, 27 predicted proteins | sample TergutNt197P3_FD_71548 | JGI IMG/M metagenome (GOLD analysis project Ga0082212, IMG submission 71548) | Neocapritermes taracua P3 segment gut microbial communities from Petit-Saut dam, French Guiana - Nt197 P3 | ecosystem: Host-associated > Arthropoda: Insects > Digestive system > Gut ... | reverse complement strand
TTTCATTAATAAACTTATCAGCATCAAAATATTTATCAGCAATAACAAAATTACCTAAAACAACATTTTGATAATCTAACTTAGCCTGAACCGCAGCATTATACATAGCAACATCAGCCCTAAACAAAATGATAGTGTTATTGAATTTTAAATCTAAAGCTAAAATATCATATTCACTATCATATAAGTCCATATAACGCTCTAATGCTGTAATATAAGCTTCCCAAGCAGGTCGCAACACATTAACTAGAGCATCTTCATCAAGAGCAATGAATCCATCAGAACCAACTGTTACAAAAAAATCACCAATATTAGCTAAAGCTATATCATAATCATTTTTCGTATTATTTAAATCAAGATAACGTTGTCGTGTATCGTTGAAAGCAATTATGTAACTATTAATAGTTTGATTAAGTCCTTCAAGCCAAAAATCTACATCGTCAATACCAATACCATTGTATTTAAATAATGTAGCCAGGTACTCTTCCCAAGCAGTGTACAAATCAGAAAAGTCAGAAAACTCAACAAAATCATCAGTTTTTGCATTATAGATTACTTTCTTACCTTGTGCTTCTTGGTAAAGACTCTCAAGCTCTGCAGATATACTCCAGTATTCTTCGATACTAGAATTGAGTTTTTCTATCAAAGCAGTACCGTTAGTAGTATCATCGTAAAGGACTAAAGCAGTTACATACTCTTCCCAAGCAAAAGTTAACGCATCGAAATATGCAGTTTTATTGTCTGGATAGTCCGATTCATTAATAGAATTATATTTATCTATCTTAGATAAAACATCTGCGTAAAGTGCTGGGTCGTTAGGTTCGCCGGCAGCTTGTATATTTTCCGTGGTTTGTTTAATTGGTGTATCAATATCACTCGAAATTCCGTTTTCACCAACACCGGGATCAATCGCAAAGGCAACACTAGTTGAACACACAACTACTATCACCATTAACAATATACCCAATATTTTATTCAAAAAATCACCTTTAAATTTATAATAATAGACAGGAATTCATGAAAATGAAATTCTACCGTCTTTATTTTATTTAAATCGATTTCAACAATAAATGTGAACAGCAGTTTTTTTTTAAAGAGAGTTGCTGCTCTCCTTTAAACAACAGTACATTCTTTTGAAAAAATAAATTATAATTAAAATAATAATAAAAATTATTCAACCACACAATTTATTTTTCTATACAGCTCAACAACATTACTATCCTTTTTTAAAGAGAGATAGTTGCTCTCTAAACAACAGTACAAATTTTTTGTAAAAAATAAATTAATGTAAATAAGTAAATTATCAACCATACAATTTATTTTTTTTATAGCTCAACAACATTACTATGTTTTTTTTAAGAGAGATAGTTGCTCTCTAAATCACATCAAATATTAATGTATCACATTAATAAACATAATACAATAACCGTAAACTCATTGTAATGATAAAATAACTCAAAGATCTTATCACACCAATGCATAAATTCATTGTATAATAAAAAAACTCAAATATTTTACTATACAATACCATAATTCATTACACAATAAAAAACTCAAATTTTATTATGCAATATCATAACTCATTGTATGATAAACAACCCAATGATTTTATCACACGATGATTCATAAACTTTATTGTAAAAATAAAATAACCCAAATATTTTTTTTTACAACGATGTTTCAATGATAAAATAACCCAATTTTATCTTGAATATATAACTTATTGTAGAATAAAATAACCCAAATATTTTACTATACAACGATCCATAAACTTTTATTGTAGAATAAATGTCCCTTGGTTTTTATTATACAACAATACCTGTTAAATGAAAAATATTAATACTTTAATATTTATCAAATTTTTAAAAAAAATGAATAAATTGTTGACCATTCATTTTTTTTATGCACCCTTCAATTTAATGAATAAATTGAACATTTCTAATTATTCAGATTATTCTAATTATTCTTTTAAGAGTAAATATCATAATCAGACATTTATTTTATCTTAATTTTCCCTTATTAAAATAATCTGAACAATTATGTTTTTTAAAACCCAAATATCTCTTAACTATAATTATATTATAATATATTGTAAGATATATTTAAACTCATCTATTTATAATTTTATTAGTATAATATAGAATATATAAAAAGATTCATATAAACTAATAGCTCATCTAAAATTATTTTAGTTCTATGTTATAGTTTACTATAACCCGTATATAAACTTATCTAATAAATTTCATTAGTATACTATAGTATCATATAAGACCTATATAAACTTATCTATTTTTTATCATACAATTAATAAAAAATATTGTAAATTTATTAATGATACTAATTATTCTATTATACAATAATTATATACAAATAATTACTTAATAATTTTATTTGTATACTATAGTATAATATGTAACATATATAAACTTATCGGTTTTTTATTTAGTATTAAATGAATAATTTATATATTTATTAATAATACTAATTATTCTATTACATACTTATGAATTATATTTAAATATTTATTAAATAATTCTCAAATTTCACATTTATAACATTAAAAAAAAATTTATTTTGTAAAAAAAACTTCAATAGAATTTATAGCTATAGAATACTATAAATGATTAAATTATAAATTAACTTAAAAAAAACTCTTTATATTGTTATAGGTGTTATTTTACTTAATAAAAAAAGAAAATAAAAAATAAATAAAATAAAAATAAAATAAAAAATAAAAAAAAGAAAATAAAATTTTTAATTGTTTTTGATTAAAGTTTTTCAATAATTTTAAAAAAATATAATGTATAATACAAAAATTCAATCGAATTAAGTATTATACAAAGATCACCTTTTCAAATTATTTTTTTACTCTTATAGCTATTAGTATAGACATAAATAAAGCTACAAGGATACCAATTGGTAAACCAGTTTTTTTCATGTTAGATTTAGCAAATCCAACAATATCTTTACTTTCATCGTCTTTAGCATCAACTTTTGGAGGTTTGTCTTTACCAGGTTTTTCAGGTATAGTAACTTTTTTCTCATCCTCTTCTATAACATCCTTTTTCTCATCCTCAACAGGATCTTTAGGAATTATAGTACTAATTGGATCATCAGGTGTAACATCAGGTGCTACAAATGGAGGATATAGTAATTTAACAACCATTTCCTCTGGAGCATCTAACTCAGGAGTTGTAGGCTCTAGAGGAATAATTTCATCAAGCCAAAACTCAGGAAGAACCGGAGTAGCATAACCCTTAGGCTCAAGACTCAAATCAGGAACATCCACAGGAACACCACGAATATCATCAAACCAAAACTCAGGAAGAACCGGAGTAGTATAACCCTTAGGTTCAAGACTCAAATCAGGAACATCCACAGGAACACCACGAATATCATCAAACCAAAACTCAGGAAGAACTGGAGTAGTATAACCCTTAGGTTCAAGACCTAAATCAGGAACATCCACAGGAACACCACGAATATCATCAAACCAAAACTCAGGAAGAACTGGATTACCAGGATTCAACCAAATAGGTTTAAATTCTGGGAAACTATTCTCTACTGAACCACTAGGAGGGTTAAATACAGGTTTTGGTGCATAAATAGGTGGAAGTAAAACCGCTACATGATTAATTGAATCAGGACCTGTTCCATTTGTAGCAATTGTTATATGATACTCTCCTACATCAAAAATATTAATATAGAAAGTATTCATATATGTCTGTTCATTACCATCAGGATCAGCTTTATATTGATAATACAAAGTAAGGTTTAATGAAATATATTCACCTTCAGGTAAATTACCTCTAACAAATATAGTCCATTCAGTTGTACGACCAGCAATAGTAATATTATAATTAGCTTCATTAACTATTACTACACCATTTTTCTCACTATTAGAATTAACTGTTTCATAACGAATACCATCTAACATTGGCCAATTTCCACCAATCCAACCATTAGTTATCCAACTAGATCCAGGAATACCAGTGTCTGCAATATGATCATCTCTGTCATATAACTGACCTGTAACTGTTATTTCATGTGATTTTCTTAATTCCAAGATTGATTGAGCAATCTCATTATATTCATCAATTGCATCTTCAAGCTCATTTATTAAGATTGCCTTATCAACATCATCAATGTCCAAAGCATTTACATAATTTAACCAAGATTGGCGTAAATTATCAAAGTCACCTTCTTCATCATCTAAAAGGATACCTGCTATTATAGATGCATTAATTTCAGTTACATTATTATTATAAAGAACCAATAAAGCTTCAGCATCTATATTATTATAGTAGTTTTCAGCATCCCCGAGATATTTTTCAATAGTCTTATTGAGCTTATCCTTTAAAACACTAGCATTATATTTAACATTGTCATAATTTTGCAAATCATCGGCAAATATACCCCAAAGTCTAACTAGTTCATCAAACCTTTCAGGAGGTAAAATTGTTCCAGATACTGCTAAATCATCAATAATTCCTTGGTTTTCAATGTCATAATCTTTTTTACTATTTATAGCATTAGCAAGATTTTTGTAGTTACGAGATGCAGTAAGATAATCCTCAGCACGTTGAGAAAGATCAATAGAATCAAAAATGCCCATATTATCAAGATCATACTCTTTACAATAAGCATTCCAAGCAACCACATAATCATCCCAAGCAGCAATCAAAGAATCAAAATCATAGCTAGAATTAACAACAATAACCCCACTAAGATTCAAATCCCTAGTAACATTAGCAACTAACTCAAGATAAACCTCACGAGCAACCATAACAGCACTAGCATAATCAGATTTAGTACGAGCCAAGAAATAATCCTCAACCTCACTTTCAAAATCATCATAAGCAGCAACAGCAGCTACACTACCCTTACCATAGAAAGCCTCTACATAATCTTTCCAAGCAGAAAGCAAAGCAATAACTTCAGATGAACCAAAGTCTAAACTAAGTAAATTACTTGTAACAATACCTAATGCAGCATTATAAGCCAAAGCCATATCCCTAACATCAACCAAATAATCATACTCAGAAGATGCATTAAGATAATCCTCAGCACGTTGAGAAAGATCAATAGAATCAAAAATGCCCATATTATCAAGATCATACTTTTCACAATAAGCATTCCAAGCATCAACATAAGCATTCCAAGCAGCAATCAAAGGATCGAAATCATAGTCCGAATCAACAACAATAACACCATCAAGGTTCAAATACTCACGAACTTCAGCAGCTACTTCAATATAATTATCATAAGCAACTTTTACATCATTCATGAGAATGAAAATTTTAGCATCATCAATGTACTTTTCAATACTTTCATTAATTTTAGATTTTAAATCCTCAGAAAGCTTAAAAAAAGTATCATTATCATATATAACTAAAGCATCTACATAGTTTTCCCAAGCTTCACGCAATGCATTAAACTGAGAATCATCAAGATTAGTCACAGGATTATCAATCAAATAAGTATAAACATCGGATAATGTTTTATCATATACTCTCCACTTTTCAATTGTATTATTGTAACGTTCCATGATTGTGTAGAATTCATTTTGGAAATTGATAATTTTGACATTTAGCTCATTTAGCCAAACATCAGCATCTGTAATACCTTCATAAGCAAATAAAGTATTTAAATATATTTCCCAATCATCCATTAACTTAACAAAGTAGTCAGGATTGTCTTGGAAAGTATTTGTAGTATCATTGAAAATTACTTTATTACCCATTGCAGAGGTATAGTTAGCTTCAATTTCATCCCAAAGATTGAGGTAAGCAGTAATACTATCATTAAGATTTTGTTTTAAAACAGCGGAATCGAAAGTATCATCATATTCTGCCAAAGCATCGGCATAGTCACCCCAAGCTATAGTCAAAGCCTCAAAGTATTCTGAATTGTTAATATAATTGGTTTCGTTAATAGAATCATAGATGGCTTTTTTAGCTAAAACATTGTTATATTGCGTTTCTTTATCGTCACCAGGACCTGCTGCAAGGAAATTATCTCCAGTTGAATCATCATCACCAGTAACACCAGGATCATAAGCAAAAGCAACACTAGCTGAACTAACAACTATTATTACAAATAGCAAGATTCCCAATATTTTATTCATAAAATCACCTTTAAAAACAAAATAAACTATAAAAATAGCAATAAATTTACAATTTATTTTATTTAGATTGATTTCAACAATAAATGTTTTACAGCAGTTTATTAAAGAGAGATAGCTGCTCTCTAAACAACACCCAATATAAAATATATTACATAATAAAGTATATTATATAATCTTAAAAAAAGCATGAAAAAGAAACATTTTAATATAATACTAATTAATTAATAAAAAATTTATTTTATTTTAAGACATGAATAAGAATTAATAATTATTATTAATAACAATATTAATTAATTAAAAATATTGATACCTAATCAAATAAATTAATTTTCAGTTATATTAATTAATATAAAATCTAATATTATTCCCATGCTCAATAACGATTTGTAGTTATTAATATATAAATACATATGTAATAATTAGAAAATAAGATTACTTTAACCCAAAATAAAAAACATTTACTGAAAGAATATTCAGTAAAAAATTAAACTTTTTATTAGTTTATTAAAAAAAATATATCATTATAACTCCCAATTTAAAATATAAGATTTATAAAAATAATATAGAAATTATAAAAAATTATATAAATTAATAAAAAATATTATAAAAAATATATAAAAATTATATAAATTACATAAGAAATATTATAAAAAATATATAAATTAATAAAAAAATTATAAAAATTATATAAATTAATAAAAAAATTATAAAAATTATATAAAAATTAAAAAATTGCTATCGTTTTTCAGGATTAAAAGTTTCTCCAGGATTTAAAATAATAGTTTGTATTTTAGGATCCATTTGCATTACAAAATTAGAAAAAATAGTTGGATTCTGCTCAATAACTGGAAAAGTATTGTAATGCATAGGCATGACTATCTTAGGAGAAATCCATTTAGTAGCTACTGCTGCTTCAAATGGACCCATTGTAAATTTATCTCCAATAGGTACCATAGCTATATCTGGCTTATAAATATCACCAATGACCTTTTCTAAATCTCCAAAAAGACCAGTATCTCCAGCATGGAAAATTTTTGTTCCTTCTTCTAAAGTTATAAGAAAACTTGTTGCAGTTCCACCAGGAACAATTTCATCCATAAAATCAATGTCTGCAGAGTGTTTTGCATCAAGCATGGTGATTTTAATATCTCTAAAATATATAGAACCTCCAATATTCAACCCAGTAGTATTGAATCCTTCTTTAGATAAAAACGCAGATATTTCATGAATACATGCAAGAGTTGCCCCAGTTCTGTTAGCTATCTCCATTGCATCACCAAAATGATCAGCATGTCCATGGGTTACTAATATTAAGTCTGTTTCAATTTCTTCAACTGGGATATCACAACTAGGATTGTTACTTATAAAAGGATCTATTAAGATTTTAACTCCTTTATCTGATATTATTTCAAATGCTGAATGTCCTAACCAAGTTATTTCCATGTTTACACCTATGATTAATTTTTAGCTATTTAATTATTTAATCTTATTATTTCTAAATTATTTTTATAAATTATTTTTATAATTTTTATAAATTATTTTTATAAATTATTTTTATAAATTGTATAATATATTATAATATTATATAATTATATAATTATTATATGATATATTTTTAATTAAATAAGATTCAATTACTTTTAAAAAATAAATATTTATAAGGAATATATTTGATATAATTATACTATAAATAACCTATAATGAATATATTTAGATATAATAATACTATAAATAACCTATAATGAATATATTTAGTATAATAATATATTATTAAAATATATTTTGTGAATATATAATATAATAAATAAAATAAATAATAATTAATTTAATGAATATAATTAATATCCAACACTAGGACTAAATATCTCAATTATTTTTAGGAATTTGTATATAATTAGCTATTTCCCATGCACTTTCAAAAATAACTTTTATGTTGGAAATGGATCTTGAATCACTGTAAACTGCACCAAAATCGTAATCTTCATTGAAATACTTTTCAGTCATAATCAATGCATCAGAATCATCAGCTATTAAATTTATATTATTAATAGATTCCATAGTTTTTATTTTAATTCCTTGTTCTAAAAGAGAACTTATTAAAAGAACATAAGAAATGTCTTTGAAATCAAAATCCTCAATAATCATTTTAACTTTTAAATCAGAGAGTTTTGATAAAAATTCATCGGTCATGTCTTTAATAGAAGCAATTTCAACTAGTATTTCTTTTTTAGCTTTATTAGCTATATTAACAAAAGCTTCTTGAGAAGTCATAGCTCCACTAGAAGATATTATATAGCTATCTGAAAATTTAAGAGGGTCATTGCCACTAGTTTCCTCAGGAGTACCAAATTGGTTTTGATTTGAATCATCCATTTTAGAATCAGTTGAATATTCAGTTATTCTCTCATAAATATCTTTAGACTCATCGTTAGCAAAATTTTGACCTGATTGTTGATTATTTGGATTATTTAAACTGTTTAAATTGCTGTAATCATTGTTTTGTTGGTTTAAATTATTATTTGCTTGGTTTAAGTTATTATTTGCTTGGTTTAAATCATTATACTGATTAATTTGATTAGGATTTGATTGGTTTGGATTGATTCTATTAGGATTTACTTGATTATGATTAGTTTGATTGGTTTGTCTAGGAACTTGGTTATTCTGCTGATTTCTATCTAATGTATTTCTATTATTGTCTAAAACATTATTTTGATTAATTTGATTAGGAGACCTAATTGTTGGCCTATTATACTGATTATTATTTGGAGTTGAAACTTGATTAGGAGCTTGATTAGTAACTACTATATTTTGATTAGGAATTTGAGTATTAACCCCTACATTTTCAATGATACCTTCATCATATCCAGAGTTATAATTACCAATATTCTCCTCTGTATGAATAGGTCTTATAAAATCATCCTCAGCTAAAGCTCTTGCGATTTCTTCAGATCTATCTATTGTTGGGAATTTAGAAATCTTATCAGGACTTTTATCAGCAACATTAATAAATCCATTATTTCTCCTTTGAGGTTTTCTTGTGACTCTCATTGGTCTTTCGTAGTTAGGAGTGAACTTGAGGTTCTTAGATGTGAAATTTGATTTAGAATCTCTAACTTTTAAAACTTCATTAGGGTTTTTAGGTCTTGACATATCTTTAACTTTATTACTTATTCTTTTTGGGTCAATAGGAACTTTAGTTCCTCCAAATCTGTTATTTCTAGGTTGTCCAAAATTGTTTCCTAAGTTAGGTTTTTCATTTCTTGGACTGCTAAATACTTTAGCTGGTTTTTTACTTTCAAGATTATTAAAATTAGAATTCTTCCTATTATTCCCATTAACAAATTTATTTAATTTAGTAGATGAGATACGTCTTTCAAAAAAAGAAACTAAAAGTAAATATAATCCAAAAACGATAATTATTATGGCAATAATTGTAAATAAATCTATAAGATGATATAAATTACTGAAATGTATAATAGTTGCTCCAACAACTATTAAAAATACTCCCCCAACAATTTTAGCAATATTTGGCACTAACAACCACCATATAATCAAATTTGATTTTTAAAATTCAGAATTTTTCTTTACTTAATACTACCATTTTATTTATAGTTCTAATTTTTTAATTAAAAAGATTAGCTATTTACATTATAATAATTATATTATTGAACCCTTTATTTATAAATATAACGGTTTTTTTAGATGATATTTTAAAAAATATGGGAAAATAAGGAAATTTATAATACTTTTTTAAAAAAAGGTAATATTTATATAGTAATAAAATTAAATAATAATGTATGAGTAATAAATTTAGGAGATTGTGTAATATGAATTTAAAAAGTCCTAAAAATCTAGAAAATATAAGAAAAAAAGAAAATGAAAAAAATTTTAAAAACATAGAAAGTGTAGAAAATATAGAATGTTTTGAAGAACAATCATTTGAGAAAAGTTCAAAAGATAGTCTAAAAAGCAAGATATTAAGAAAATTAAATATAAAAAATTTTCAAAAAAATAAATTTGAAATAAAAAATGAAATTAAAAATATACTGAATGAAAATACTGGTCAAGGAGCAGCAGAATACATATTATTATTTGGAGGAGTTATTGTAATAGCTATAGCTGCATTATTAATATATAGGTCCTATTTTGAAAGTAGTTCAAGTGGTTTAAATGCAAGTGAGGATGTTTTAGAAGTTAGAAATGCAATGAGTACTCCATGAACTTGAAATAACACATGAAAATAAATCAGATGCCTCAAGAAAACCAAAATAAAAACAAACAAAAAAGCAAAATAAAATAAAAACAAACAAAATAAAAACAAACAAAAAAGCAAAGTAAAATAAAAAAACAACAAAAAATAAAATAAAAAAACAACAAAAAATAAAATAAACAAAGATAAAATGATATTAAGAGAAGAATCAGGACAAGGAAGTGCAGAAATGATTCTTTTAATGGGTGTGATTTTAGTTATCGTGATAATAGCTGGAAATTATATATTTAATATTTCGGAATCTATTAACGATAGCTTGAAATCCCTATTAGAAAAAGGAAGAGAAAGTATTTTGAATAAATTATAAATAAAAATAATCAAAAAAAAATAATGTGAATTAATTATTACTAGAAATATAGCTATAATAAAATAATCAATTTAATAAATTACCTTTAGTATCAATTTCCCCATTACGAATCCTTGTAGAAGAGATAGGAATTCCATCATCAGCATATACAAAACTAATAACAATTATATCTAATTGATTCATTCCTTTTTCTTTTCTAATTTTATTTATCTCAATAGCTGTAGGTTCTGTTTCTTCACTTACAACAATTGCATCAAAATCATCCTCAAAAATAGTTGAACCATAATGATCATCTAAGCGAGATATATCAAAATTATCATGTTTTGTAGATAAAAATTGATTTAAATTAGTCATTCTTTGATTACAGCTATCAATATTTCCTTTTTTCTCAGCAAAAGTGTTGGAAGTTACACCTATAACTATATTTTCACCTATGTTAAAAGCTTCTGCCAATAACTTCCTATGACCAAAATGAAATTTATCAAAAGTGCCTCCAACAGCTACCTTTTTGTACTTTTTAAGACTCATTCTAAACCTTGAATTAATAATATAATCAGACATTTAAGTAAATAATATTAATATATCAATAAACAATTTATTTATAATCATATATAAATTCTTAATATAAATTATTATAATTTAATATAAAATTTAGATAAAATTTTAATTTTTAATTAATTAAAACTGTTTTTACAATTTTATCATGCTACAACTTAAGAATATTTTTTTTTATTATTTTATTATTTTTATATGTTTTATATTTTCACTTATTTTAACATTAATATTACTTTTCATAAGCTCTTGGACAAAGTAAATATTTAAATTAAAAGATAATATATTTTGAAAACTATTATATGGAGAAAGCATAAGAATTCGGAAAAATCAATACAATTATTTGAAAATAAGAAAATCAAATCATATAAATGAGAAAAAATGGAATCTATATAAAAAAATTAGGGATATCATGTCAAAAAAAGAAAAAATAAATGTACAGGGACCCTCAATAACCATAATTACTAGAAAAAAAGATGATTATATTTCTCTTACAGATATGGCGAAGGGAAAATCTGGAAAAGGGCGATCCGCAGATGTTATAAAAAATTGGATAAGGACACGGACAACCCTTGAGTTTTTAGGCACTTGGGAGCAACTTTACAATCCCAATTTTAAAGTGGTCGAATTCGACCACTTAAAAACCCAAGCAGGATTACCTTCTTTTGTTCTCAGTAAAGTGAAGTCATTGATGAAAAATAGAAATTTTAAACAGCTAAAATAATATTAATATATAAAATATAATATTTCAAAAAATCATTTTATAATAATATATAGAATTTATAATAATAAATATAAAATAAAATAGCTATTATTAATAAAATTAAATATATACTATTAATAAAATTAAATACTCACTAATTAAGAAAATAAAATATATCTAAATTGAGAGAAAATAAATGATTTACGAAAAAAACACTATTGTAAAAAAGCTAAATAAAATTGATATTAGATTTGCATCAGTCTATCCTAATGTCTATAAAACAGCTATGTCATCATTAGGATATCAAATAATCTATGGGATGGTGAATGATAGAGAAGATAGCTGGTGTGAGCGAATAGTTTATCCAGATACTCGAAGTATTGAATCAAATAGCCCTTTAAATGACTTCGATATCATTAGCTTTTCATTACAGTATGAAGAAGATTATTTCAACATGCTGGAAATTCTCAAAAAGGCAGATATTCCTATAAAAAGAAGTATGAGGGAAAAAAATTATGCCTTAGAAAATAAAAAATACCCTCTAATAATAGCTGGAGGGCCTTGTGCTACTAGTAATCCACTACCTATTTCTGATTTTATAGATATCTTTATTATAGGTGAAGCTGAAGCAATATTGGATGATTTTTTAAATCTCTATAAGAAATTAAAAAACCCTATTAAAGAAATTGATCAATTTTTAAACTTAAATGGAGTTTATATTTCTAAATTTGATAATAAAACTAAGGGATTAATTTTAGAAGATATGGATAATGCTTATCAAATTACAAATCCTATTGTAGTTGAAACTGAAAATAAAGAAGACAGTGAATTTCTACCAGTTTTTGGAAATTCAATTTTACTTAATGTTTCACGAGGTTGCAGTAGAGGATGTAGATTCTGTATGTCAGGATATTTATATAGACCTGTTAGAGAAACTTCCCTTGAAAAACTTTTTGCAGTTGCAGAAGAAGCAAGAAACAATAGCCAGTTAAATAAAGTTTCACTTATTGGAGCAGCGATATCAGATTACTCTAAAATTGATGAACTTACAGAAGGCCTTTTAAATCGAGGATTTCAAATATCCACTCCATCAATGCGAATTGAATCAATTAGTAATGCAACTTTGAAATCTCTAAAAAAAAGTGGTGGGAAAACAATCACAATAGCTCCAGAATCAATTTATTCCCTTAGAAAATCTATTAATAAAGACATTGCTGATGAGAAAATTTTTGAAGTTATTAATAATGCTACTAAGTTAGGATTAAATATAAAACTTTACTTTTTAATAGGATTAATAGGAGAAACAAAAGAGAATATAGAAGATTTAGCTATTTTCATTAAAAAAATAGATTCCTTGAAAACAAATAATTCTATTAAGTTTAGCATAAATCCATTAATTCCAAAACCTCAAACTCCTCTACAATGGGAAGGATATGATTTAAAAGATATTAAATCAAAAATAAGATACTTAAGGAAAAATCTAAAAGGAATAGACATTAAGTTTAATAGTGCGAAAATGGGTTTGATTCAGTATGTACTATCCTGTAAAGGATTAGAAATATCTCCACTTATTGAAAAATCCCTAGAAACCAAAGTTCCGATGAAAGAATGGGAAAAATATAGTGTTCCATATAATTTAAATACTCAATTACCTTGGAAAAATATAGATATTGGGGTAAAATCTAATTTTTTAAAAAGTGAAAGAAAAAAAATATTTGATGAAGAACTGACTCCATGGTGTGAAAAGGAAGGTTGTTATGATTGTGGTTCCTGTACTACTAATCAAAAATAAATATTAAAGTAAAATATGTAAATGATATCTATTAAATTATAAAAAAATTTAATGATAATAATGCGCAAATATTTAATTGTTATTCAAAAATAAGTAAACTACACATTTAAACAAAAAAAAGATATATAAAAGATTAAAAAGTAAATAATTCTTCTAAAATAAGAAATTTAAGGAATAATGATAAAATTTATATGTAATAAAAATAATAATATTTTTAATTATTATAAGAGGAAATAACATGATATCATATGGAGAAGGATATGAACCCCTGCATCATTTTAAGAAAAATTTAGACAATCTTTCCAAAAGTGGAGGTTTGGTTCTAGTGGACGAAGACTATGTTAAACAAAGATCAAAAAATGTAAAAAAACTAACTTTGGAAGAATTAGAAGAATTTTTAGAAGATTAAAAAAACTAACTTTGGAAGAATTAGAAGAATTTTTAGAAGATTAAAAAAACTAACTTTGGAAGAATTAGAAGAATTTTTAGAAGATTAAACATTAAAACATTTGATTTTTTGGCTTTTTATTATTGAGAATTTTTTTATCTTTAAAGAAATTGTACTCGTTTTGATATTTCTAAATAATACTTTAAAGGTATTGGATATTATAAATATATGATTAAAATGAAAAAAACTATTATTATTCAAAAATGGTTCCATCTTTACGACGAGTTTCATGAAGGAAACTTAAATAGAAAAATTAAAGAAGTGATGGATATTTTTACTAATAAAGAATATATATGTCATGATATGTCGGATATAAATTTTTCTAATTTTCAGGTCACTAACTATATTAATGGGAATAATTTACCCTATATTCATTCAAACAAACGGATTAATATATCCCTAGGATCAGAATCATGGGGAAAATCGTCCTATGAAGATTGCAATGATAAAAAAAACTTTTTAGATGAATCAAATGATAAGTACTTTCATGCCAAAATTAGTGTTAGTTATCAAATTAAACCTCATTTTGAGAAAAAACAAAAAGTTTCTCTAGGATATAAAACATATTTTGCAAGTGAATATCTACCTCATCCAGAATTCCATATTAATATACAAAAAGGAATGAAGTTAAATATTAATTTAATAAATCTCATTTTTTACTTCAAAAATCAGGCCAAGGAAGAATATTCATTTGAATTCAATACAAAAAATAAATTACTATCTATTCAAAAGGAAATTGATAAAAACAAGCACATTTTAAGCATAGATTCTCAAATATTCAATAGAATAAATAATAAAAGTGAATTTACAGAAATGATTTTGTTTTATGAAGTTGTAAATCAAAGTAAATTTTTATTAATACCTTTTTTTATGATTTTTGCATGGTTTTTATCAATAATTGAATTAACTACTCCTAATTTCTTAGGATTTCCATTTGTAATGTTAGTCACAGTTCTTATTATTTATTTAAATTTAGTTAGAGAAAATTATGAAATCCCATATAATAAGATGGTAGTTTTTTTGTTTTTCTTTACTTTCATTAGTCTTTTAATTAAAACAGTACTCATCTTTTCCTAAATAATGAATTTGCTTAATAAAAAATATGAGCAAAAATTATTATATTATATTATTCTTTAATAATTTATAATAAAAATTTAATTAGAAAAATATCTAAGTAAATCTTATAAAATTATAATATAAATTATAAAATATATATAAATTAATTAAAGTAAAAATGTTATATTATACTATAAATATATATGATTTATATTTTAATAAAATTTTTTATTATAAAAATAAACATTATCAAAAATAAAAATAATAAAATCAAATATCAAAAAAATTAATTCTATTAATAAAAGAAGGGAGTATTATGGTTAAAACAGCCCAAAGACTAAAATCAATCGAATTATCCCAAATAAGAAAGATGTTTGAAGTTTGTGATGAAAATGCTATTAACTTAGGGATTGGTGAACCTGACTTTGATATTCCTGAAAATGTAAAAATAGCTATTAATAAAGCTCTTGATGATGGTTTTACCCATTATACTTCAAATAAAGGAATCGTTGAACTTAGGGAAGAAATATCAAAAAAACTAAAAAATGATAATAAACTAATTATTGACCCAGAATCTGTAATGGTAACGGTTGGGGCAAGTGAAGCATTGTATATTTGTGCACAAGGATTATTCGAAAAAAGAGATGAAGTTTTAATACCTGATCCTGGATTTTTATCCTATAAAGCCTGTGTAGATTTATCTGAAGCTACCCCCGTATCCGTTGAAGCAAAAATTAGTGATGGTTATAAAATAAAGTATGAAGATGTAGAGGAAAAGATTAGTTCAAAAACAAAAGCTTTTATTATGAATTCTCCATCAAATCCTACAGGAGCTGTAATGGATAAAGAAGACATAAAAGCTATAGCTGATTTAGCTACAGATAATGATTTTATAATAATTAGTGATGAAATATATGAAAAAATTATTTATGATAAGAAACATTATTCTCCAGGAGAGTTTAGTGAAAATGTAATTGTTATAAATGGATTTTCAAAAACTTATGCAATGACTGGTCTTAGAATAGCTTATTTAGCTGGGCAAAATGAAATTGTTGAAGAACTTCTTAAAATTCATCAGTATAACACAGCTTGTGCAAGTTCAATTTCTCAAGTAGCTGCTTATGAAGCTCTTCGAGGACCTCAAGGATATGTTAATAGTATGGTGGCTGAATTTAAAAATAGAAGAAACCTAATATCAAATGGTTTAGAAGAACTTGGATTGAAATGTACTAGATTAGATGGGGCATTTTATGCATTTCCACAAGTAGAAAATGCTGCAGAATATGTTAAAAAAGCAATAGAAGTAGGAGTTATTACAGTTCCTGGAAGTGGATTTGGACAAACCAGTACCTCTAATGTTAGAATGTCTTATGCAAACTCTTATGAAAATATAGAAGAAGCATTAAATAGATTAGGAAAAATTCAGTGAAAATTAAGAAAAACTCAGTAAAATTAAGAAAACCTCAATAAAGATTAAAAAAAACTCAGTAAAATTAAGAAAAACTCAGTAAAAATAATTATTTTATATGGATTTTCAATATATTATGTGAAAATACAGAAAATAATATTAAAAATAACACATAGATTATCAGTTTCTAATTAGAGGATGTTAACATGGATTATAAGGAACGAGAAAAGGAAGGAACAAAGGCAGCTATCATTGGAATAGTTGGAAACATTTTTTTAACATTATTTAATATTACTGTTGGAATAACAGCTGGGAGTTTTGCACTTGTAGCTGAAGGAGCTCACACATTATCCGATATAGCTACATCAGTTATAGCTTATATTGGTTTTAGAATAGGTCAAAAACCACCAGATGAAGATCATCCTCTGGGACATGGTAGGGCAGAAGCGATTGCAGGATTAGTTATTGTTATCTTTTTAACAGTTATTGCTTATGAAATATTAAGTCAAGCTGTTGGAAAATTATTTTCTCTAGAACATATTGTAGCTCCGGGCTATTTAGCAGGAGTTGTAGCACTGTTTGGTATATTTATTAACATTATAATGAGTAGGTACATAATAAATCTTGGAAAAAGAATAAAAAGTCCAGCTATAATTGCTGATGGAAAACATCAACAGATGGACATACTTTCATGCACAGCTATCTTAATCAGTGTGATTTTATCTAATTTAGGATATACTTTTTTAGATCCCCTTGTAGGATTAGTAATAGGATTATTTGTATTAAAAGCTGCTTTTGAAGTTGGAAAAGACAATATCAATAATATAATGGGAAAAGTACCTTCAGGTGAATTAATTGATAATATAAGCGAAGCAAGTAAATCTATTGATGGTATCTATGGAGTTCATAATGTTAGAGTTAACTATTTTGGATCCTATGCTACAGTGTCTATGCACATTGATGTTGACCCCAATTTAACCCTGAAAGAATCTCATAATATAATTCATGAAGCTCAAAACAAAATAACCTCAGAAATAGACATTATAAAATTAGTTGTAGCTCATGCAGATCCTTATGATGAAGAATAAAACATAGCTAAGAATCATAATATAAAAAAAATAAGAAGCGCCGGGAGGGGGATTTGAACCCCCGTGATCCAAGGGATCATTGGATTAGCAGTCCAACGCCGTACCAGGCTGGGCCATCCCGACCTATTGATTTTAAAAAATAAAATTTTCTTTAGCTAAATAATCAGCTTTATAAAAATTTTAGTAATTAAAATAACATTAATAAATATGTCTGATTTTACATATAAATCTTTTCTATGATTTTCAATTACCTTGAAAAAAACTTATTTTAAAAGGTTTTTGTAAAAAAGATAATAGAAAATAGCTAATATAATAAGATATATCTGTTCATAGAACAAATAATCATTAAATGGCATGTTCAGAAGTGGACTATTCTCAACAACAACAGTGATCTGAAAAATCAACTCCGCCCCGCTACTCTACAAGCATCAAGTGTTATCAGTAGAGCTGCTCCTTTCCAGGCCTGACACATTCCCAAAATAAACATAAATCACCTTAACCCTCCAGTTAAGATGCTATGACCATTAATCCTGTAGGACGAGGTTTCTATATCAATTTTACAGGCCGTTATTATCTTAAATAGCCGCCTTCTGAACTTCAACCGCACCTAAGGGGGTGTGTGCTTACAGAGGACCCCTAACCCTCCAGTCTAGCCAATAACAATATTGTATTTAATATTATATAAATGTTTTGTAATCATGAAGTATATGAAAAAAGAGATAGAATCTGATTAAAGAAGATAGCTCTAGCTAAAGATTAAATAAACTAATAAAAACAATTATAAAAAAATATTTATGAGAAAATTAGTTATTAGAAAATTATTTTATTAAAAATATATTAAAAAAATATTTTATTAAAAATATAATAAAAAATTATTTTATAAAAATATATTAAAAAAATATTTTATTAAAAATATAATAAAAAATTATTTTATTAAAAATATATTAAAAAAATATTTTATAAAAATAGCTAATTCAAATAATATCAAAGGAATTTCAACCTTTATTTGCTTCTCTATGACTTTCCATTAGATATTTTATAATATCTCCATCAGAAATTATTCCAATTACTTTTCCATCTTCTAATACTGGAAGTTGGTTTATAATACTTCCATCAGGTGCATTGGATTCCATTGCACATACTGCATCATATAATGATTCATCCGGATTAACATATGCCACATCACTAACCATAACACTACTAACTTTAGTTCCTAGTTTATACTTATCTAAAATTAAATTATAACCTAAATCTGTAGCAGTTACAATACCTATCATATTTTCAGAATCATCTAGAACAGGTAAGGCACTTATTTTATGTTTCATTAATTTTTCAAATGCAAAAACTACTTCTTCATCAGGTGTTGTAGTAAATACATCTTTAGTCATTACTTCACTTATCTTTATCTTCTTCAACATCAATTATTCCTCCATAATTTTTAGTAATATTTTTTATTATGGAATCAATGGTAGTTAAAACATCAATATTTTCAATAGCTGGAATGTTAAATTTCTTAGCTTGTGATTCAAAATATGTATGGGTCTTTCTTATGGCAAAAAAATTGTCTAAGTATATTTGTAATGGTCTTCTAGCCCACATCTGCCTACATCTTGAATAGAATCTACCTTTATGGATTTCTTTATCATGTAATGTTAATACAAACATTACTACATTATGTTTTTCCATTAATTTTTTATTAATGAATCCTGGAACAACATGAACTCCTTCAATAACAATACTTATTCCTTCTTTCAATGCTCTTTCAATAACTGCTTCAATTCCAACACTAACAGTATCCACATGGTCTCTAAAACCAGCTAAAACATCATCAAACTCTGGAGGAAGAGGCACCCTCATTCCTTTATATGCTGTAAAACTTGATTCATGAATAACAGGACTTAACTCTTTAGATACAATTTTACGCATAACTTCTCGAATCATATCGGTACTTATCATATTACGAATACCTAAACGATTAGCTATTTCAAAAGCAATTGAAGAAGTTCCAACACCAGAAGCTCCACCTATTAATAGGACTAAAGGTTCATTTCCTTTCTTTACTTTTCTCCAAGCTAAATATTTTTCAGCTGTTATTGAATCTTCAACAGTTAAATCTTCAACAATAAGTTCAACTAACTCATCGATAGTAATAAGAGTAACTTCTTTTTCTTTAAGTTTGGATTCAATGCAAGTTGCAAATTCATAAGCTTTATCAGGTTCCATCTCTGCCCTTGTTAGTGATCTTGAAAGAACTCCTTTAGAAAATGGTTCAGTATATATTTTTCCACTAACTTCTCCTTGAATCATAATCATTTTATCACCTAATTAAAGAAATAACAAGTAAAAACTACATAAATTAATAAATATATTAATAGGACAAATATCTGATTTAACAAGCTATTAATATACTATTTAATTATTATATAATTATTTTTATTATATACTAAAATATTTATTTCTGAATATTATATTTTATAAAGCATTTAATATAACTTTTTATTTAATTTTTATATTATATACTTTTTATTGAATATTAAATTTACAATTATTATAAAAAATTATAAAATTATATAAAAAATATTATAAAAAATATATAAAAATTATAAAAATATTATAAAATTATATAAAAAATATTATAAAAAAGCTAAAAATAATAAAAATATTATAAAATTATATAAAAAATATATAAAAAAGCTAAAAATAATAAAAATTAAAATAAAATTAAAAAAGAATTCTACTTAATATCAACTAGAATCCATTTTAACATTTGATTTTACTCCAACTAAAGATATTATAACAGCTGCTAAACAAAGTAAACAAGATATTAAGAATGCTATATCTAAACTAACCATAAGACTAGGGAAATGTTCTGGGATAATTTGAACAGAACCCATAACTATTGCAAATATTACAGTTAGCATGCCTAAACTCATGGTTTGACCAATAACTCTTACTGTTGAAACTGTTGCAGATGCAACTGGAGTTAGCTTTCTTGGAACTGATCCCATAATCGAGTTTGTATTTGGAGATGAAAATATTCCATAACCTACTCCTTGTAAAATCATTGCAATTACAATTACAATTAATGGAGTGCTTTCTTCTAAAAATGTTAATATGAAAAGAGCTATTGTAACAAAACCCATTCCAATAGCTGATAATTTTTGTGGTTCAATCTTATCAGAAAGTCTGCCTGAAAATGGTGCAATTAATGCCATTAATGCAGGAGTAACAATAAGAACCATTCCAGTCATTTGAGGATCCCAATTTCTAATATATTGGAAATAATAAGACAATATAGTAATTACTGCATAAGTAGCTAAATAACTAATAAGTGCAGCTAAAGCAGAGGATGAAAATTTAGTATTTTTGAAAAGACTAACATTGAAAACTGGAAACTTATGTCGAAGTTCCCATAATGTAAATCCAGCTAAAAGAGCTATTCCTAAAATAGTTATAATCATTCCATTAAGGTCATTTAAAATTGTAAAACCATACATAAATAGCAATATACCTGCGGAATAGACAATTGTTCCAACATAATCAAACACGTCATCCATACAAGTAATCCACTCATCTTTAACTTTCAATAAAGCTACAATTAATGGTATAAATAGTAATGGAATTATAACATAAAAGATACTTTGCCAACCAAGATTTTTGGTTAATATTCCACCTAAAACAGGAGCCAAAGCAAGTCCTATATATACACTTGAAATAGTTATCCCAATGCCCTTACCTCGCTCTTTAGGAGGTAATGCTTCAGTAACTAATGCAAATCCTGCAACATTTAACATTGCAGAAGCTATTCCTTGAATTACTCTAAAGAAAATCAAAGAGTATGCTGAATATGCAAGAGAAGCACCAATGCTACCTAAAATAAATACTATTATTCCTACAATAAAAAACTTCTTTAATCCAAACTTACCAGATAATTTACCAAAAGGAACTGAAAATACAGCTATAGTAAGTAAAAAAGACATTAATACCCAATTTTGAAGGATAGCATCAATAGCAAACTGATTAGCTATAGTAGGAATAGCTACATTTATTGCAGAAGTTGAAAATGCCGTTATAAAAGATGTAAAAGCAGCTAAAAATATAATCAAATTTTTATGAGGATATTCTTCCTCAGTGGCACAAATGTCTATTTTATGTTCTTCCATTAAAATTACTCCTATTTATATAAACTACCCTTATTTTAACTCAACAAAGTTAACTATAACATTATTACTATCATCAATTTCAATTAAAGTCCCATAACCATGTTCAAGCATTCCAGGATTAGCTATTACTGTATTATCTATCATATCAAAGGATTTAGCTTCATGTATATGGCCACATAAATTTAGACGAGGTTGATATTCTTCAATAATCATTCTAACACTTTCACTTCCAACATGAGCTCCTGCTTCAATTTTATCTGCCTCGGTATCCTTAGGAGGTGCATGAGTAAGTAAAATAGTAATTCTTCCATAAGGAAACTCATCACTAGATTTCTTAACAGAACTTATATCTTTTGAATCCATTACAGATTTAATAGAATTATAAAGAGTTTTTTCATCCATTTCTCCAGGAGTATCAAATGGAGTTGGGTTTGAACCTCCAAAACCATAAATAACTATATTTTCATGTTCTATTACATTTCCATGAGCACATATTGCATCACTTTCATCAACTTTAACAGATACTTCATCTGGATCACAATTGCCGGGAATTGCTATTATTGTAGATGTAAACTTAGCTAACTTACTTAAAAAGCTTTCTACAAATTCCAAAGGTCCAAAATTAGTTATATCTCCTGAAATTATTAACATATCAATATTATTTTTTTCTAAGTAACTGTATAGCCCTTCATATTCATTAGCATGTACATCACTTATAGCTAAAATATTCAAATAAACACCTCATCAATTACTTTATTTAGTTATTTATCAATTATGTTGTAACATATTATTAAGTTTTTATATAATGATATATTTATAAATTTTATAGTTATTTAAGGTATAAATATTCCTAAATAATTATAAAAAATAAGATAAATCGATTTTATTAAAAAAAATTAGTAAATAATTAAAGAGAATAAAAAAATTATATAAAAATTATATAATAATGCATATAAAAAATTAATTAATTAATTATTATATTAAAATATAAAAAAATAAAATTATAAAAAATATTATAAAAAAATAAAATTATAAAAAAATAAAATAATAAAAAAATAAAATTATAAAAAAAATTAAAAAAGGAATTAACTGAAAACTACTGAAAAAAACTAATTAACTATTCATTAAAGAAAGGAGCTATCTCTTTTAATCCTTCTTTAATATTATCAGAATCCCCATATAGAGCAATAGTAATATCATCCTCAAATTCGATGATTAAATTTAAATATTCAGCTATTTCTTGAACACGATCTTCAGCAACAGGCTTTTTAAGATGAACCTTTGCAAAAGAAAATCCTGGAGGGGCTTCTCCAACAAATTTAGAAGCTGTTTCTGCTTGTTTATAAATTTCTTCTCCAAGGTTAGCTCTTCTTAATTTATCCACCCATTCTTTAAAGTATTCATCACCAACTTCTTCAGCATACTCCAAGAGTTTATCCTGAACATTGGTAACAACTATATTAGCTCTATCAAATTCTTTAATCATGTCAGGATGTGAGGTATCTCTTTTATAAAAGTTAATAGAAGTTTTAAGAAGACTTATTTCTTTATTTATAGAATTAGGAACATCTACTCCTCTTTTTTTTAAATCAGTAAGTAAATCAACTAATATTAACCAAGTTTGTTCAATAGGTAACAAAATACTCCTCCATCCTCATCATCACAAAATATTAAACCACTTAAAATTAATCTAATAAAAGATATTAAACTAATTTAAAATTAATCTAATAAAAGATATTAAATAATTTCTAAAAAAGATTGTTCTAAATGTCACTCGTTTATTTCACTCATCAAAAAAGTTTATAAAAAACAGTAATATTAATTCAAATATCTAAAAAAATTATTTTATATGTCCTTCTAAAATTTTCATAGTTGTATGGTTTACTTTAGCATCAGCTTCTTTTAATTCTTCTTTAATTTGATTAATATCATTATAAGAATCTAAAAATAGAACATGATGGCTTTCAGTACCAGTAATGTCCAAGATAGCTATTTCATCGTCGTCTTTTGGTTCTCTTTTTTCAATTGCAGCTTTAAACTGGACATACGGTCCATATTCTGCAGGAAGGTCTCTAAATCTAAATATTCCACCTAGTGTAGCTATAAACATAAATATCACCTAATATTATTTTAATTCTATTGTTAATTTTAATAATATGCATTAATAATCAATATACTATAATTGTTATTAAAAATTAATCAATGATTATAATAATTATATCGTATTATTATTATCATTATTAAAATTTATTAAAATATGATTATAGTTAATATTCACTACTATAAAAAATTATTGATTATTTTAATATATTTTATAAAAAATTTGTAATATATCAATTAATTCAACTAGAACAAAAATAAAAAAATTATAAAAATTTGATTAAATTATAAATTTATTAAAAAAATATCTAAAATTTAAAAATAAAAAAATTATAAAAAATGTAAAAAAATAAATAATATAATTTTCTAATCAGCAGCTTTTACATAAGCATCATATGCAGCATATATATTGAAAAGAATAGCTAAAAACCAAATCAATGAAAATGTGGTTGCTCCTATGATGTAAAAGATTATCGCAATTATTAAGAAAAGAATTGTTTTCATGATTCCTTGTCCACCATATAATTGCCCTAATCCTGGTAAAATTAATGATAATATTGCTGCAAGGATTTTACTTGCCATGTCTAATCACCTTCTGTATTTATTATATTAAAATTATTCTGAAATAATAATTACTTAAATTAATAAAAAATAATATAAAATTATAAAAAAAGAAAAAATTGTAGAGAAAGTAAATTCTCTACCAAGCTAAGCTTGTTATATATTTAAAACTCTATTTATTCTCCACCAGTAACTTTATCTGCAGCTGCAACTATTTTTGCAAGAGCTGGAGCAGAATCAATTAAGTGAGAATCTAGAGTTAACTCGTCAGCACCTAATCCCATAGCTAATCCTAACAATTGAGCTAAATGGAAAACAGGTATATTAAAGTTAGTGCCGTACATTTTGTTTACTTCAGTTTGACCTACATCAAATTGTAAGTGACAGAATGGGCAGACTTCTACAATAGCATCTACGCCTGCATCAGTCATGTTGTCGAGTTTTTCTTTGGTAAAGCTTGCGGTTACATCTAAGTCTCTTGATCTGAGACCTCCACCTGCACCACAACACATCATTTTGTCTTTGTAAGGAACAGATCTTGCACCAGTAGCTTCAACTAATTCATCTAAAATAGTAGGTTTTTCTGCACTTTCTTCGATTTGAATCTCAGCAGTTGGTTTTAAAAAGTGACATCCATAGTGAACAGCTACTTCTAAGTTTAATGGGTTGGTAACTAACTCTGCAAGTTTGTCTAATCCAACATCATTGTATAAAATTTGAGCAAAATGTTTTACATTAATTGATCCTTTGAATTCTCTTCCAGTTTCAGCTAAAACTTCATTGATTTCGCCTTTCAATTCTTCATCTTCTTTTAGCATGAGGTTAGTTTCAAATAAGGATCCAAAACATCCATTACATTCAGTCATTATGTCAGAGCCCATATCTTCTGCAATAGTAATATTACGAGCAGCGATAGAAGCCCAAGTTTTTTTATCAAAAGAACCAAATACACCTGGAGCAGGACAACAGGAAGCTCCTTCCATGTCTTTAAGTTCTATATCAAGTTTATCAAATAAAATTCTTGTTGCTTTTTCAATACCAGGATAACGGTTGTTCATAATACAACCTAAGAAATATGCGATTTCCATTGTTTATTCCTCCAGTAAAAAATTTATTCAAGCTCTCCAGTTTCTTTGTTGTATCCAATTAAATCATTGAAACCAGTAAGTTCACAAATAGTTTGTACTTCTTTTAAAGCTTCTGGGAAAGAATGTACTGTTGGTGGTAATTCGCCAAGACCAACTCTTTTTCTTAGTTCCATAGTTGCATCGTTAATTGGTACACCGTGACCAGTTTTTATAACAAATGAACCAGTAGCTTTATGTGCAGGAGCCATGAATCCATTTAATGCAGCAATATTTCTTGCCATTTTGACGATTTCAACTATTTTAATTTCACGTGGGCATCTTTCTTGGCAAGTATAACAAGTAGTACACATCCATAATGCATCGTCAGAGATTACTTCATCTTTTAATCCCATTAAACATTTTCTTACTAATTGTCTTACTCTGTAAGGAGTTCTTCTTCCTGAAGGACATCCACCAGTACAAGTACCACATTGGAAACAAAGTTCTACAGAATCTATTCCAGCATTTTTGAAAGCTTCTGTAAAGTCTGGATCAACATTAGCTAATGTTAATTTTTCATCATTATTCAATAGAGTCATATTATCTCTCTTTTTTTCTTTATTATCTTTAGCATCCTCTTCTTTATTTTCTGAAGGGTTTTCTTTAGCATCCACTACATCAATTTTTTTAGTTTCTGCTTTTTCATCCTCTTTTTTAGTTCCAGAAGATTTAGCTTTTTTTTCTAATTCTGTATTTGAGTTTGTCTGTTTAGGTTTTGAATCACTTGATTTATCTGATTTATTCTGATCCAATACCTTTTCATCAGAAATGTTCTCATCTACTTCATTTTTTGACCCTGTAAATAGGGCTTTTAGACGTTTAAAAACAGACATGAAAACACACCTTGGAAAATCATAAATAAGTGCTTGACACTTATTTCAATTCCTTAATTATTGTTAGTAAAAACTCTATATATAAAGGTTACTAAATTTTTCTCAACTGTAACCTAAAAGGCACCACTTTATTGTATGAAATTATTTTATTTTATAAAATTAATTTACATTTATAAAAATTATTGTTTTTAAAATCTATATTACAAAATAATTTATAAAAAAATATTAAATAAAATAAGTTAAATAATAAAGATATCTATAAATGTATCTACAAAAGTATCTATAAGAGTATATACAAAAAAATCAAAAAAATAAAAGGAATTATATGCAACCTAAATTTGAAATAAAAGAACATGATGGTCCAGGAAGACTTGGAAAACTTGGAGAAAGATTAACTCCAAACATATTCGATGAAAATGATTCTAGTATCTCTGTAGCTAAAGATGAATCATCAGCTTACAATATTGATAGAGAAATAGCTGAACGAAGTGTTAGAATAACTCTTGAATTAGCTAAGGAAGAAAAAGAAAAAAATCCTGATTGCAATATAGCTGTAATACAAGGATCAAAATATATAGATTTAAGAATCTATTGTGCAAAAGAACTTGAAAGATTTGGATATAGGGGACTTATAATAGCTAATGGTGATGATTTACTTCTTCATCCGAGAGACCTTGTTAATCTTATTGTAAATTTAAGAGAAAATGTTAAACCAAGTACTTATTTAATTTTTACATTTGCAGAATGTTCATTTATTCCACTTCTTAGCTATATGGGAATAGATGGTTTTTTATCTGGAGCAGATGAATATTATAGCTATTTAAATGTTATGATGACTGCTACTAAAAATTATGACCTTGAGGTATATAAAATATTTGAGATGAATCAAGAAGAGTTAGCTCTGTGTAATAAACATACTGTTGACTTTGTTTTAAGGGAAACAAGAGAACATATGAAAAATAAAACTCTTAGAAATCTCGTAGAAGAAAGAGGAGTAATTAGTCCTCAAATAGCTTCAGCTCTTAAAATATTAGATAAAGACCATCAAGAATATTTACAAAAGTATAGTCAATTATATTGAAAATAAAAAGCTGAATAAAGTCCAAAGTTAGCTATACTTGTATATATTTTATAAAAATAGATATAAAAAAATTATATAAATTTATAATAAAATTATAAAAAAAATAATAAAAAATATAAAAAAATTATATAAAAAATTATAATAAAATATAAGAAAATAATAAAAAATATAAAGCTAAATTTATTGAAATTAAAAAAATAAAGAAAAAAAGAAGGTGTTAAAATAAATAAAAAATTTATAGCTATATTAAGCATAGTTATCATAATTATAATAGCTCTCATAGCTATATTCACATTGACAAATACTAGTGAAGTAAATACTGATGATTGGACAATTAAAGAATTAGCAGGAATTAAATTTAAAGTTCCTCAAAAATATGCTGTTGGAACTACATTAAGTGGAAATATAATTGATGGAGTGGAAACTGGACATAAATATTTATCCAAAGATTTAACTATAAGGATTAATGACACAAATTGGACAAATAATAAAGATAAGTTTATGAATGCAGATTTAGCTACTCAAACTGTTTCCGATATAAATGGTACAGAAATACAAACATTTTCCTTAAATGAAAAATCTACTGCTTTCTTTGAACTTAACAATACAACAATAACAATAGAATGGCAAGGTGATGAAATAACTCCTGAGATTAAAGCTATTATATCAAGCTTTATCCAAGACAATTAATATAAATAAAGATTTTTAGCTATTTAAAAAGATAGCTAAACCTTCTTACTTTTTTAATTTTACAAAAAACTAATTTTTAATTAATTTTTTCTATAAAATCAGAATTTGAATTAAATCATAATCAAAATTAAATCCTTTTTAATAAATTTACATTCTTATCTCCTAATTCTACATTTTGAAATTTACCATAATTAACTTTAATTCCATCATCTAAATCAATCATTATTTGTTTGGAAGCTATTGATTCTAAAGCTTCATCGTATTTTATGGTTTCTTCTAACTGTTTTTTAAGTTTAATATTTACTTTTTTTAATTCATTTTTTTCTTTCTGGTTTATAGAATTTAATATTAAGTTTTTATTATTATTAATATAATTTTTTATTGTTTTTTGAGTATTTTGAAGATATGGGGCTCTTATTTTACCAACAATGTCTGGTGTGTATCTATGAATATATATTAATGCCTTAAAACCATTTTTCTTTCCACTATCAAATAACCAGTAGATTGGTGTTTTTTTATAAATTTTAATATGATCTTTGTAAAAATCATTTGAAAAATACTTATGAATAGTTTCTCTTGGGTTTTTTCCATTATTCCCTAATGCATTAGCTATAAATTTAATATTTTCTTCTAAAGTTTCTTCAGAGAAGGTTACTTTTAAGAACTCTATAAACTTATTAACTATGTCCTCTTCAAAGTGTTTACCTCCTTTAAACTGTTTACCTCCTTCAAAGTACCCTATATCTGAAATGATAGCTATATTATCTTCATTAGGAATGAATTTTATGTAATTTGATGAATCATAATCTCCACCACTAAAGATTAATCCTTCTTTATCTAAAGAATATCTTCCAAATAAACATCCTATAAAATAAGATAAAAAACTTTTGACATCTCTTTTTAAATCTGCTTTTCTAAGAGTTATATCTTTATCTTCTAAATTAGGGCTTAAATTACTTTTTAAGTTATAAATATCTATAAAAATCTTGTTGATTCTTTCTTCATTCCCTTTTACTTTGTAAAAATTATTTTTAGCTATTTTTTTCCAATTGTTAAAAGAATTTTCTATTAAATCATCCCCTTTATATTTTATTAAGGGGTGTTGTGAAAAATTCTGCGACTCTTCAAAATAATCCCACTCTTCTTTAGAAATATTGATATTTTCATCTACTAATTCTTCAATAGTTATTTTATATTTATCATCAAAAATAACTGGAATATTTTTTAAATCTCCTACTTGAAAGTTTATTGTAGGATTTAATATACTCATCACTTCTGTAGATATTTTAGAACACATGAGTCCAGTTAAATATTTAATCTTCCCTTTTTCTGGAAACATAGATGATCCTGCAACATCAAAAACACTACCTTGAGGAGAATATCTTGCAGAAAAGTATGAAGAACTTATAAATGACCATGTAATACTTTCTTTAAAGTAAAACTCTATGTTTTTTACAACCCATACTCTTATTAATTTTTTCCATTGACTATCTGTAAAATCTTGTGCATAAGTTCTATCTTTATATTTTTCTTTAACCATTTTTTTTATTTCTTCACCATCGTTTTGCCAATTAACAATAAACTCTTCATTTCCAAACCATTTTCTATATTTTCCTCCTTTATTGTAAGGAAACCATTTTTTATTGCTTTTTTCAGCATCTTCACGATTATAGCCAAATCCTATTTTATTAAAATTAACTTCATGCCAATATCTTAGAAATTTCTTGTTATTTGTAGTTGCAAGACCTTGTCTAACTTCAGCTATATCTGATAGCTTTTTTGTGTTTTTAAAAATGCTTATAAGCTCTTTTTCTACCCAAAAAGCAATAGGATTTTCTGGAATATTTAAAAATTCTTCCTGATTAATTTCGAAAAAATAATTGCATTTAGAATTATTAATTGCTTCTAAAGTTTTAGTTTCCTGAACTTTCATTCCTCCCCTAAAATCAGAGAGCTTTATATATCTTCCAAGTGAATTCTCATTTCTGTTTTTAAATGTAAATGCACATATAGGTACTGTCGCTTCTTCAAATGCAGAATATTCAAATTGAATTAATGAAGTTAATGTCCTATTTTTAATAATATCTTCTCTTAATTTTTGATAAGAGCTAATAAACATCCATACAAAAGGGGTTAAAAAACCAGCATAGCCATTTTCTTTTAAAAAATAAAATGATCTTTCAATAAAAGCTGAAAATAAATCTTTTTTATTCTCTTTATAATTTACTTTTAAAAAATCAAGTAATTTTTTGTTCATACCTCTTTTACCCATGTAAGGAGGATTAGTCACTAATACATCATATTTTTGAAATAATAATTGGGCTTGGTGTATTAAAGGAATTAATTTATTTTTAATTTCCTCTGAAAACTCTGTTTGAGCTAACATTACGTGTTTATTTATAATTAAATCCATATCTCTAATTTTATTATAGTCTAATTTTCTTTCATCAATTAAAGAACCAAAATCTTTAGCATCAATGAAAATATTCTTTATAAGGTTTAAACTTCTTCTTAATTCATGATTAACTTTTGATAAATAATCAATTTCTTCTTGACTCAAATCACTACTTTCTTGAATAGCTAATAAGTTTAATCTTATACTTTCTTTAAAAATATGTGGATAAAAAGACCTTGCTTTCATCATAACTGCAAAATAAGTTAATTTATAAGCCCTATCATCTACATCTAATCCAAAAAGATTATTTTTTAGTATAGAAATTGTAGCATCCTTTTTACTGTATCCTTTTGATAGATATATCTCCATTAATAAATCAAAAACATAAACTAATATATGTCCACTACCCATACAAGGATCTATAACTTTAATTTCTTCTAATTTAAGATTTTTGTCTTTAAAATTATTATCTTTAAGAGTTTTGTCTTTAAAATTATTATCTTTAAGATTTTTGTCTTTAAAATTATTATCTTTAAGAGTTTTGTCTTTAAGAGTTTTATCATCAAGATTAGACAATTCTATCTTTTCTTGATTTTTTGGATTTTTCTCATTTCCAGAAATATAATATTTCCATTTTTTCTTTAATTTATCATTTGGATGATTTTCTAACCATAATTTACCTAAGCTATTTTCAACCATGTATTTAACTATCCAATCAGGAGTAAACATTTGTGTAGCTACAGGTATTCTTTCTTTACTAATTTTAATATGCTTTTTTACTTGTTTAAAAGTATCTTCTTTAAGTTCTAAGTTATAGTATTGATACATCCATCCAATTATCTCTACTTGGTTTTTAAAATTATCTTCAGAAATAGTGTCTATTAATTCTCTTACAACACCATCCTCAGCAGAGAAAGAAAGTGGAACTAGTAATTCATAATAAGAAGGTATTTTTTCAAACAATTTAGGTAAAATATTATATAATTCATTGCATTGCTTAATAAATAAGAATTGAAACAACTCATCAAGTTTGTCTTTATTTTTAAGAGAATAAATTTTAGCTATTTCTTTTTTATCTAAGTTTAAATCTATATCTGTAGCATGTGTTATGATATCTGGTTCAATTTTATATCTTTTCTTGCTTGAGAGAACCCTTGTTTTTGTTGAGAGGTAGTTATTAATTTCCAAAAAACGAATTATAATTAAACGATTGAATATAGTATATGTAATATCCTCAATTACATTATTATATCCTTTTTCTTCAATGACTTTTATTAGGTTGTTTCTTTGTTGAATTCCTTCTTTAAAGAGAATTTTAGGATTATCTTCATCAATATCATGAATTTCTTTATTACTATACTTTTTAGAAGGTTTTAAAATAGTATTTTCTAAAATTCCAATTAACTTCATTTTATATTTAATATCTTCTCTCAATTTAGTTCTTGCATTAATTGAAAATGTTTTAATAGCTTTCTTGTCCATAGTAAGTACCTAAAAAATATTCATTAAATATGATTTAAAGTTTAATATACTTTCAAAGCTCCCAATAGCTATCCTAAATGCCCTTGATTATTAGCTATCCTAAATGTTCTTCATTAATAGCTATCCTAAATGCTCTTCATTAATAGCTATCCTAAATGCTCTTCATTATTAGCTATTTTTATGGAAAGTCCCACATGCTATATAAATCACTAAAATTTTTTATTTTTTATAGTAATATATTATTTATACATATATTTTTTTGTAATATATAAACTATCAAATAATAGAACTTCAAAAAAATATTTTAAAATAAAAATGAAAAATAGTTATACAACAAAGATTTTATTCTAAAATTTCTTAATTTTTACTTTATTGTTTAAAACAAGAGTAGGAACTCTAGTAAAATCTTTATTATATTTAAATATATGATTATAAATGTGAAAAGGATTTTTCAATTTTATTTTTCTTTTAGGAGGGCTTCTAAAACCTTTTCTTTTTTGTTCATGCTCTTTTCTATCATGAGGAACTCCATCTTTAACATAAGTTCCAAAAGTTGATCTCTTTAACACCATAAAATCACAACAAAATACAATACAATATTTAAACTAAATTTAATATCAACATCTGACTTAAATCTTATAATAACATCTCGACTTAAATCTTATAATAACATCTCGACTTAAATCTTATAATAACATCCACAGTTAGACATCATTTAATATTTCTTTAGGAGCTCCGCAAACCTCAACTAAATACTCTGCCTCAACTATATGCAGTTTAGAAGGAATAACTATAGAATGGAGAGGTTTTCCAAAGTCAAACTCCAACAAAACACCAATCTTATCCGCCCTTACAAGAACATCTTTTGAACCAACACGTGCAATTCCAATAGCTAAAGTCTTTTCATCAATAATAGCATCATCAGTATTTCCATTACGAATCAAATCATCTTTAACTTCCATAAGATATTCAAATCCCTGATTAACAGTCATATACCTATCTTTGTGAGCTTGAATGTCTAACAATACTAATGTATGAGAATCATTAGCTAAATTATTAACAATTGCCATATATGGAGAATGTGGGAAAAAGTTTTCGTCCATAAATGGGATTGTGGTTACCTTTCCAAATTTATAAGCTTGAAGACCTGAAATTCCTGGAGCAGATGAAAGAATAGACGATCCGTGAATAACTTCAAAATCAATCCCTTTTCTTTTAGCCAAAGTGAGAAAATCAGTATGTGTAGTAGCTATAAGTGGATCACCACCAGTAATTAAAGCTACATCTTTTCCATTAGCGGCTTCATTCATGAAAATATTCTCTTCTTCAACTTCTTGACGATTTAAAACTATTATTTCTTTATTGATAATCTCTTCAATAGCTTTAAAACTAGTCCCAAAAAGTTTAGAAGTGAAAAATTCTGCATAAACTATATCTGATGATTTTAAAACTTCTAATCCTTTTAAAGAAATGTCTTTCTCATCAAATAATCCTAATCCTACAAAATAAAGCATTAAAAAGCCTCTAAAATTATATTCAAAAAAGTTATATTCAAAAAAGTTATATTCAAAGAATCATAGCTAATTGAATCTTATTTTTGCTTAAATCTAATTCAATAATTTTTACTTTTACAATATCTCCAACATTAACAATATCAGAAGGGTGGTTTACAAATTTACCTTGATTCATTTTAGAAATATGTACTAATCCATCGTGATGAACACCAATATCAACAAATGCTCCAAAATCAACAACATTCTTAACAGAACCTTCTAATTCCATTCCTACTTTAAGTTGTTCCATAGTTAACATACTACTTCGAAGAATAGGTCTTGGCATCTCATCTCTTGGATCTTTTAAAGGATTTTCTAATTGGAAAATAATATCTTTTAAAGCAATCAAACTTATATTCAATTCATTAGCTATTCTTTTAGCATCTGAAAGTTTTTGGTTCTTATTTAACTCATTATTAGAAACATCCTCAGAACCATTATTCAAACCATTATTAGAAACATCCTCAGAACCCTCATTCAAACCATTATTAGAAACATCCTCAGAACCATTATTCAAACCATTATTAGAAACATCCTCAGAACCCTCATTCAAACCATTATTAGAAACATCCTCAGAACCATTATTCAAACCATTATTTAAATTAT
>Ga0082212_10001506_pt1 | contig 34359 bp, 35 predicted proteins | sample TergutNt197P3_FD_71548 | JGI IMG/M metagenome (GOLD analysis project Ga0082212, IMG submission 71548) | Neocapritermes taracua P3 segment gut microbial communities from Petit-Saut dam, French Guiana - Nt197 P3 | ecosystem: Host-associated > Arthropoda: Insects > Digestive system > Gut ... | reverse complement strand
ACGATCTCATTTGGCGGCTCTGTCGGGTTTGCTATGGAACTGAGCGAAAAGGGCCTCTGGGACAATGGTCTGAACTTCGGTGAATGCGAAAACCTCGAGGAACTGGCTGCCCTGACCGCCCGCCGTGTGGGTATCGGCGCCGACGTCGCGGAAGGCGTACTGCGCATATCGGAAAAGTATGGAGGGGCTGAGTTTGCCATACACGCAAAGGGCATGGAGCTCGCCGCGTACGATCCGCGCGCCGCGCAGGGAATGGGTCTCGGCTACGCGACGGCGAACCGCGGCGGCTGCCACCTGAACGGCGGCTACCTCATCGTGCTTGAAGGTTTGGGCATGCGCGTAAACGGTATGACGACAAGAGGAAAAGCATCCCTGACGGTATTCTTTCAGGATCTCATGGAAGCCGCCGCCGCAGCCGGGAGCTGCCTGTTTACGACTTACGCGGTGCTCCCCTCCTCTTTGGTAAAGTCACCCAACAGCCTCGCAGCGCGTCTGGTCTGTGCGGTTTTGCCAAGTTTCGGGGGTATCGTAGCGTTTGTTCACAACCATACCGGGCTGCTCGGAATCAACTCGAAGAATATGATGACACACCCTTATGTGTATAAACTCATCACCGGTGGAAAAGTCACTATAGGCAGCTTCGTTCACGCAGGCGAGCGAGTTTACAATCTCGAACGCCTTGTTAACGTGAGACAAGGCCTGAAAGACGGCGACAAGCTGCCCGCCCGTCTAACGGAGCAGGCGCAGGAAAGCGACCCGCACGGTATTGTGCGGCTGGACAAGATGCTCCGGAAGTATTACCGCATCCGCGGCTGGGATGAACACGGCGTCCCGGAAAGCAAGCGCTTGAGAAAGCTGGGGCTGAGGGTATGATCACAATTAGGCTATATGGTTTATTAGCTGAGAACAGCGGACAGCGTGAGTTTGTAATAGAAGCTGAATCAGTGCGCGAGGCGCTTGACCATATCATATGGATGAGCGTCGACAAAGAGGAACTTTACGGAGCGCTGATGTTCATTAACGGTAAACCACTCACCGGAGCCAGAAGGCTGAGCCGCCGGTTGTACGACGGCGACGAACTCGCCCTGCTCTCCCCCGCCGCCGGCGGATAGAACCGGGCTGTGCTATTGTGTAAAGTTTGACTCTCTGCTTTACGTGTAAGTAATCAGGGGGTATCAGGAAAACACAGTTGAACCCGGAAAACAATAACAGGAAAACCCGGAAAACTGTGTCAGGAAAACTTGACAGTATAAAAAAAAGACAGTATAATCTGGCTTGCTTTCAAAGGATACGCCGCCTACCCGCATACGACGTATCAGCAATAGCATCCAAAACACATATAATATACGCGCCCGTAGCTCAGTGGAATAGAGCATCGGCCTTCTAAGTGAACCTAAACATTTCCCCAAAAAGTGAATACGCGCCAGTAGCTCAGCGGATAGAGCACCGGCCTTCTAAGCCGGGAGTCGTGGGTTCGATCCCCCCCTGGCGTGCCACGAAACGCTTGCATCGCAAGCGTTTCGAGCTTTCTTGCTTGCAATAGTTTTTATCATGGATGGTCAAACTGGAACATCCATCCCACCGCGTATTAGCAAATTTTTTGCTAATACATTGTCGTTTTTTGCACTCATTTTTTCTCCTTTGAACGATGATTTGCTAATACGATTTTTTGTCTTAATTGATTCCTTGCTAATAAAACGGTCCCGTATTAGCAGTGGTGGATGGACTGTACGAATTGTGTTAGCAAATCAGGATTGCTCTTCGCCAGCTCCATGAGCGTCTGCAGGTCAGGCGACAAGCCTTCGCCGATCTTTTTTTCCTTGTCGTTTCCATAGATGTTCTTCTCCATTGCCACGGCAAGTTTCCTTCTGTCTTCATCTACGATATGGGCGTACCGCTTTGTCACCATGTCCGGGGTGTTCCAACCACCCTCAGCCTGCACAGTCTTCAAGTCGCCGTGCGACAGCTTCAGCTTCATTCCCGCGCTCGTGTGGCGTATGCTGTGAAAAACAATATCGTCCACGTCGATATCGTCGGCCCCCATGTCCGAAAGCACACCCTTGAACCGGTGGTTCAAATGCTCCGTCATGATTGGCCTGCCGTTGGCTTGCGAAATAACAAGATCGCAATCCATGTAGCCATCTTCTCCGAAGTCGGCTCTCATTTCTTCCTGTATGCGTTTCAACACGCTTAGTTTCTGTATGACGGTATCGGGAATGTAGACATTGCGGATGCTTCCCTCGGTCTTAGGCTGTTTGAGCACTATTGCGGTCCTCGCGCCGGGGAAAAGGTTCGGGAATGTGTAGAGAGTGTTCATCTTAGTGAGTTTCTTAAGCAGATCCTTGTCTACCCGGTCGATCACCCGGTCGATATACAACACTTGATCCTGCATATCGAGCCGTTGCCATTGCGCCCCGCCTACCTCTCCGCCCCGCATACAACACGCAAAAGCAAGTTGTATAGCGCAGTGGAGAACGTAATAATCGTAGTACTCGGGGCGGTCGGTGAAATCAAGTACCCGCAGGAGTTGCTCAGGCGTCAGCGCCTGGCGCTTTTTTTCTTTGTGCTCCGGCAGTGTTGCATCCAGAAACGGGTTTTGCGCTATGTACTCCCAGCGTTTAGCCTGATTGAATGCGCAACGCAGTACTTTATGGATATCATGAACTGTAGACGGGGTGATATGCTCCCGTTGTGGTTTCCCCATGTTGGCCGCCGGTTCCGCCTCATGCTGGAGAAAGTGATAAAAATCGTCTACTGTCTTCGTCCGGATACTCTTGATTTTCTTGTCGCCCCAGTGGGGGTAAACATAGTTCCTCAACAGCCCGACATTCCCATCGTAGGTGGACGCCACCCACTTTATAGTGCCGTACTTCTCAGTGAACTCATCTAAAAACTGTGCCACTGTAATGTTATTTTGATCTATATGGGTATTATCCACTTCCTCAAGCTCCAGCTTCACTTTCCGCGCTTTCGCCGCCGTGTAGCTCAACCCTGATTCCCAAACCTGATGACGATCCGCTCCTGTTCCTTCGTTGTATACTACTGAATAAGTCTTTCCTCTTTTTACGATCGATGCCATACTGAATCTCCTTCTTTCTTAATTGGCGCTGTCAAGCCAACTGTCGAACGACGGCTTAGATATCCTGACATACTTCCCTACCTTCACGGTCTTGAAAAGCGATTTCTTGCACATCTCATAGGCCATGCTCTTGCTTATTTGGAGAATTGCAGCGATTTCCGGTACGGAGTATGTCCTTTTCCCCGCGTCAGCTTTAGCAGCAGTTGTGATAATATCTTCGGCTGCCATTACTAACTCCTTTCCAGCAGCCAAAATTGAGATACAGCATAGTCCTCTAATGACTGCTTAATTTTATCAAATGGTTTTTAGCGCTGTCTACAAGTGCAGCACTATTATTTTTCAAAGACTTTGACGAAAAAAGATTTGACTCACTCAGACAATAAAATGCTGCACATCTTCCCCTATGGGGAAATGATTAAGCACACCGTAGTACGGTGTGCTCCCGCTGGCTGCGCCCTTTTTTTGTAGCCTAATTATAACACGGCATAAACTGCCAATACAATTGCGACTTATATGCGATTCATACGTAATTTTACCTGCGGAATATACGCCAAATAACCTGCATGTACTGGTTTACAAAAATAATACGGAAAACCGGATAATGCCCGATGATGTGCCGGGTTGGCATATCAAGAGCCGGTATTTTCAGCATTCCCAACGCTTTGCAGGAGTTCGTACATCGAGGCGAGTTCTTTGATTGCGCTTTTCCGTAGCCTGAAAAGCGTGCGCTCAGAAATGTTTAGGCATTCTTCGGTATCGGCCCAATGCTTGCCCTCGAAATATAGCAGCCTAATAACGTCAGCCTCATTCTTCCCAAGAAGCGACACATAGTATTCAAGGCGATCGACGTCCTTTATAAGAACACGCAGTTCGCTCCTGATGTCGCTTGCAATGTCGCCTTCCATATGGATCCGGACATTATTATAGTGCAGTGCGATTGCCGCGGTTCGATCAGACAGATGCCCGCCGTTCTGGTATCGCTGGCTTTCTGTGTGCGCCCCAAGAGCCATGCTGCCGATAAGCTCATTTTCATCGATTATTTGTTTACTCCCCATCTCGTATAGGAGCTGCTCTATCCGACGTTTCTTTGCAGGGTAGGATTTCAGCAGCCCGACAACCTTTTTTGTTATATCAGTCATTGCGAACGCCCCCCTTTGTATATATTCCATGCAAACACCCATTTTATCAGGGCGTATTGAGCCCTAGTTATAGTGTAATAGCTGTATGCATAACGAAGTCAATAGGGTAATGTAAAAACACTAAACCACGAAACCTTGTAAAATCAATGCTTTCAAGAAAAGGTGAAATTCTTTTTTCCAAAAATAAACCTGTACGCGTATAGGCTAAAGCAGTAACTCAACTGTATTAACGGGAAAACGCCCCTAGTAAACCGGAGGCGCATTCACCAATATCCATACTTCTGCGTGATAGGCGTGGAATTGTATGGTATTTTCGTAAAGATATTTAACAGAAAGGCACGAGCTACTTTTTCAGAAATGGCGGCGCGGTCGGAATGAGGGCGCGCGGCCGGTTTCTGTCACAGAGGCTGATACTTGCAGGAGGTACTGTCCGGGGTCTACAACGCTGAGCTCGTCCTGCAGGTACAGGTTGTAAACCGGCCCGGAAAACTCAAGCCCGTTCTTCTCCGCGTATGCCGCAATTTTTTCCGGGAGCCCGTTTGTCTCGCCGTAGTACCCGCGCGTGTACCCGACGAGGTACAGGCCGCCGGCTTTCTGCTGGCGCCCGTTGGGGTCAAGCGAGAAAAAGCGCTCCGGGCGTGACGGCTCACCTATGAACGCATCCATGCTTTCCCAGTGGCCGCCAACAGGGTACGACGTGTTCAGCTTAGGATCGTGCGTTGCGCCGCAGAAGCGGGTGTACTCCCGGATAAAGCCAACCGTTTCGGTATAGTTGTTTTTGGCGCCAAGCAGGATCTGCCTGGCGGGTACCTCAAAAACAGCAATCTCTGTTTCCGTCGCGCTGATGCCCTCGACCAGCAAGCCAATGAACGTGTCGATGACCGAAAAAACATCCGAGTAGAACCGTATGCCACCGGCGGCGACCTCCTTGTTAGCCCGGAGAAGCTTGAGGAGCTTTTCCGGCGTCCGGGTTTCCACCATGCTCTTGATAGTTTTGAGCGGCACGTCCATCTCAGACAGCACTCGCACCATTTTAGCCATTGTTACCTGCGTCGGTGAGTAGAAGCGGCGCTCCCCCTTTTTTCTTGGGCCAAACATGCCAGGGCGCAAAATCCCAAGTCTGTCGTAGTTCTGCAGGGTGGATATGGGGATGCCTGAAAACTCCGAGAATTCCTTGATAGTCAGATAATCTTTGTCGTAGATTTTTCTTTCCATTATTACCATCCTTCTTCAACAAAAGTCTGTTAAATTGGGATAGTTACATGGCGGGCTGCGGCAACCGACACATAGGGTATGTATGTCAAACACCCATACTAGCAGAAACCGTTTGCTTGGCTGATAGTCTTTGAAGCATTGTGATACTGCTAATAAACAATGGTTACGTTGGCGTTGTATTCTGGTTACGCGAAAGTAACATTCGCTCTTATGAGTATCCCTAGATGAGCAGTGGATTTTTTTGACAAGTTGCTCCAGCTTGAAGTAAACAGAATAGCATACTTGTTGTAACACAGTGTTCTTCGCTTATTCATGAATAATTGATAAAAGACTAAAAGCATACTCAGGCTTCCAATCGGACGAACCTGCGGATGCTCCTATTGCAGGGCACAACGATAAAGCTAGGCAAGGTCGTCTTTATTCTGCACCTTGCAAATTCTGTAATTACGAACGCAATAGTGCAATATAATTCACCTATAGTGATGTGGATGGTACTTACAAGTTTGCCGATTACTGTTGTACACTGGACTGGAGGTGAAGTATGTTGCACATTGGAGTTACGAGCATGGGCGAAATCTTGCGCGATGCCCGCATTGAGAAAAAGCTTACACAGAATGACCTTGCGCTGGCTATTGGTGTGTGCAAACGCACGATAATCGCGATTGAGAAAAACCAAAGAAATCCAACATTTGAGGTTCTCAATTGGCTCGTCCACGAGTTAGAGATTTCCGCCGACCTCATCTTCTACCCCGATGCCGCTCCACTTTCTATAGAACACGATCATCTCAACCGTGAGCTATCAGCCTGTAATAAAAATGAGCAAAAAATTGTATTATCAACCGCTAGGGCTCTAATACGGGCGCTACAACAAGACAGGCCCGAAAAGCAAGGCTAAACAGTCATTGAGAGAAGCAACCCATGCAAAATGAATAGTTACATAACTACTATTAACTGCTGAGAGCCGATAACTGTGGTTGTTTCCACTGGTTATCGGCTCTGCGTCTTTGCGTCTGGCTCTTCGATAATTTCGGTATTCAGTTTTTGGACATTAATTAGCGTTTCATGCATACACTTTGGACAGAACAGAGGGAAGTTCAAGAGTGTTGTATCATCACGCAGTTTTATCCGTGTTTTTCCGTTGCATACAGGGCACAACAACCATTTTATTATCACTAGAGCCTCACAAAACCATTTTGTTACTTGTATCGTCTTTATGTATGAGTCGCTTGGAGTATGGCAGTCAGAATTGAGTAATACTTTGATTCCGCGCTGTCTGAGCGACTGGTGAATACTATTGGCGATTTGGAGCCCCCCATCGCTGAGGCTGATGGTAGGTGAGCAAAATAATGTATGCTTTTATGGAGCATATTTCCCGCACAAATCTCAGGAGCAAGTAGGACATCGGCATTACCCGCAACCTCACTGGATATTCCTTTTTGTTCTGCAACTTCAAGATCAAGTGCATTATCCAATGCAAATGGACCGGCAACAATGACATCATTTCCCCAATCCATATCTGCGATTCGACCAGCATCCACTGATCCGTAGATATCCGGGTTAACTTTTTCCAAAGCTGACAAAATGGCTACCCTGACTTTCTCAAAACCAAACGCTTTCGCTAACTTCACGGTATTCTTGATGAGACTAACCTTTTCGTCCAATGACGGTGCAATATTAAGAGCAGGGTCAGTAAGAAACATAAGGCGATCGCGGTCAGGGTAATAGAAAACAGTCACTGAGTTCAGAATGCCGCCTTGATCCATTAGACCATCGAGTGGATCAACAATTGGCATTAGATAGTTGGCGCTTGACATGTCGCCTTTCATTGGTATATCAGCACGTCCCTCATGCACAAGCTGTACAGCCAGTTTTGCAGATGCCTTTGCCCTCGGCTGCCCGATAATCTCATAATTGTCCGCTCGCTCATCCATCTGCGAGAGAAGCTCTCGAATTTTCGGCTCGTCACCAATAAGAATGCCATTGACTACACCTTTCCGGTATGCGTCCACAACGGCCGAGAGTGCTGCGTCATCGTGCGCACCGCAGAGAACTATACGCTTGACTATTTTTCTCTCAAGTATATACTGTTCGATTTCATAAAAATCCTTAAACATCACACATCATCTCCTTAGGAATAAAGTCTTTAATTTCTCCGCGGTCGCACAAGGCCTCATATGCACTCAGGCATAGGGACTCCATTTCCCGTTCGCCAGGAAGAACTACCACAGGAGCAATGAACCTCACCCTATTTGTTATGTGATCCGTTATGAATTTCACGTTCGCCATACCTCCAATAAGCAGTACCGCATCCACGTCGCCTTCAAGTACTGTCGCCATTGCGCCAATTTCCTTAGCGGTCTGATAACACATAGCTTCGACAACTTCTTCGGCGTATTTATCACCGCACTCAATCGATTTCATTATCTCTCTAATGTCAATAGTGCTGAGGTAAGACATAAGCCCTCCCTCACCGTTGATGTGCTTCATCATACCCTCCAAGTCGTAATCCCCGGAGTATATAAGCTTGACAAGCGCTCCCACTGGGACAGTGCAACAGCGGTTGTTCGAGAAAGGACCTTCGCCCTCCAAGGCGTCTGGCCCGTCTATCATTTTGCCTTTCCTATGAGCGACCACACTGATACCTCCACCCAACATGGCGACAACCAGGTTAAGATTCGTATATTTCCTGCCTATGCTTTCAGCGTAGAACTTGCTCATGGCCCTTTGATTAAGAGCTTGGAAACACGAAACGCGAGATATTTCCTTTAGACCCGAATATCTGGCTAAAGGCTCAAACTCGTCGGTCACAGGTGTGTCGACGGTGAGTGGCAAGGCTTTTTTTCCGCGAGTTATTTCAATAGCCACGGCAATCCCCAAACTCGTAACATGTACTCCGTACTTCCCGCTAACGGCTTGCTCTACCATTGCGTCATTGATTCTGTATACGCCGCTCACAATAGGTTCTGTCAGACCGCCACGAGACACGAAAGCGTCCAAGTCATCCACATCTATATTGTGTTTCTCCATGTATTGCAGAATCGTATCCTTGCGCAGATTCTTTTGGTCAATAATTGCGGAAAACTTCTGCAAATCCTCATATGAATGTGTAATATTGTCCTTTATTATGCATTTTTCGTCTTCATAATAAGCGACCTTAGTCGATGTGGAGCCAAGGTTGATTGCAAAAATTCTTTTCATCATAACCTCTCCAATTACAGGAATATTTGATGGATATCCACAGGGATATCCACCAAACATTTCTATATACTCTGTTCGTAATTGATAAATCCCGTGAGCATATCAGATTATTCGTAGTCCATCTTCGTCCTTTCAATGAAGAAATCGACTTCTTTTGCCAATAGCTCAGGCATGTCCATCTCCATAAGATGACGTTCGCCTTGCAAAAGTACGGTTCGGGCACCAGGGATACCATAAAAAGAACTCTCATGAGCAGTTTTCCAATCCCAGTAGAAGATATCTTCTGTTGCAAAGACTTGTAGCACAGGGGTCTTTATAGTCGGGATAAACTCCTTTATTTGCTCATAGGAGTTAAAGAAAACTTCTTCGGTATAAGATCCATAGTGGACTATCTCAGGATCAACTTGTCTGGCACCAACGGTTCCTGTTGTTCCAACTGTCTTTGCCTCCTCAACCTTTAGAGGTAACAGATTGTGTTTTTTAAGGGCTTTCAAGATAAACTGCGGACCTTCTTTTACCGCCCCCTCGCCCCAATTATTGCTGTCCGGTCCACAAGTGTGTAGAGTCTGCGAAATACTCGACATGCTGAGAAGAATCTGGGGATGCTCTTTTACCAGATACCAGCCTGGTATGGCACCATGACATTTACCAACAAAGTGGAATTTACCAATTCCAAGTTTATGTGTGACCTGATAGATATCATCACCCCATTGGCGCGTCCAGTTAATCGTGCCATCCTCATTGAACTGAGTAGCGTCACCATCCATGCGCATAATAACGCCAATAACACGGTATTTCTTTGCTAGTGCTTTTAAAAAAGTATTAAATGTAATGAAATAGAATGCGCCGGTTACGATGACTTCATCATTTTCCTCACCAAACTCGCAATACGGTAGTTGAACTCCATTATCTAAAGTAATAAACTTGCAATTTTCAGCGACTCTTATATCTTCCATTGAAATACCTCCACAATGAATGCTTTTATTTACTGCCAATAATTTCCAGGACAAAATCGATGCCATCGTTTGATGTTAACGCATTTGTGAGAAAATCGTGATAATCAATCTCAATATCGAACTTTTCCTCCAATGTTCCAATAAGTGGGAAATACTCAAGAGAGGTCATGTTTAAGTCTTCCTTGAATTTTGCATCAAGATTCAACAATATTTCGTCCTTGTTTTTTTCTAGAATCTTTGAAATAACATCGGCAAAGACATCAACAATCTGCTCACGAGAACTCATTCTTCAATCACCTCCCTAATAAAATCAAGAATTGCGGATCACTGTAGTACGCGAGTAATATCCCTGTCAATGAACTGTTGATGTAGTACCGCGGCTGCACTTCACACTAAATCGTAACAGATTACTGAAAAGATTGCACCGAACTCCAGATTCAAGTTGGCGGACACACAGCATGATTTTTAAGACTGTAGTCTAATTCATGGTATTTCAGTAATGAGAGCAATCCGTCATCAGCAGCAGGCCGGACTTCAACAAACGCCGTTAGTGTAGGTGTACTGTGAAAAAAGCCGGAATGGTTGGTTATCAACCTTTCCGGCTTTTTCCTGATAGATATACTCTTGTATCCACCGCGTTTATTATTAACTGAGCACTTCAGCTATAACAATCGCTGTTACATAATCGCCTTCCGTTGTTAAAGACACATGAAGTGCATCAATAGAAGCCTCGTCCAGCAATGTTTGCAATTTTTCATTAATTCTTACGAATGGGTATCCGTCGGGCGCATTCAACGCTTCAACAATCCGGAAATCAAATCCTTTTTTCTTTGTAAAATGCGCGATAGCTTTAAATACTGCTTCTTTAACAGCAAACCTTGTAGATAGGTATTCCGCTGGCTCTGAGGATAATTGCGATATACTGACCTCGCTTTCTGTAAATGTTTGCTCAATGAAAGCCGGCCCGAACAACTCCATATATCGAGCGACTTTACAAACGTGTACAGTGTCTATCCCAACCCCTCTAATCATACTTGCCTCCTGCATATCAGATAAAAATTTTATATTCAACAACAAAGGCGTCTTATCACTCCTTGATAGAACGTCTCTTGTTATTTTCAGATACTAGTACCTCACTTGAGCATGTCTTGCACTTCTTTAAACCAATATGGCTCTTCTTCTTTTACGAATCCGGAGAAATATTCAATAAGCTTGAACGAAAACATCAATTGAAATACATGGTTCCCATCGTCCAGACTACCTCCAAGTATATCCTTAAGTTTGTTGAGTCTGTAAAAAAGGGTGCTACGGTGGATATGGAGGGTATTGGTAATTTTAGTTGTGTCTCTGCAGAAATATAGCCACAGATAAAGTGCTTTCAGAAGGTCGGTATCACCATCGTCAGTACTGCTATTCAAATCCTTTATCACAGGATGGCATAAATCACGCAGACTGATAGATTGTGCGCAAATTTCCATCGCATGAAACACAGAAACCTGATAATAAAAGTAAATCTGTTTCTCAGGCTGCATATCTACCCCGAGCTCGAGTGCCTTCACAGATTGCTGATAATAGTGCCGCATTCTTATTGGGTCATAGAACACCTCGCTGATGCCGGCTTTCATATTATTTGTTTCGAGCAGATCGAGAAAGGCTTCATTATTCTCTGCATTAAGTTCTTCCTTAGAATCCCGGCTAATGAGAAGGATGATATCATCTTTGTAAATCACAGATACACAATTAGGGAAAAAATGCCTGAAGGAGGACTGCCCGACCGTTTGTATCGCAGAACCATCTGATGCACCCACAAATCTACGTATTGTTACAACCTGAAGATCGCTCTTGAGTTTTTTGTTCATATTCTGCAAACGTAGACGTATTTGCAAACCATCACTTATCCTATCCTCTAAAAGGTCGTTAAGAAGCACCTCGTATTCAAGGCCATGATTCCTTATGAAAAACTCGCTTTTTTGGAGCTCAATGGCTACAAGATTGACCAGTTGTTTGCAGTAAACCAAGTCCCCCTCACTAAAAGGTCGGTTGACATCCCCTACTGATAAGAATGCAACCATAACACCCTTGATCCGAACTCCGCAATCTATGAAATTATATGGCGACTGCATACTATCATTCTGACCAGTTTCTTTTTTAAAGACATGGGGAGAATGATTATTAACAAATTGCTCATACCTCTTTGATGATTTAAGAAATTTTACTGATTCCTCACTTAAATGACCGGCGTTGATACTGCTGGTAATGGCTTCTCCGAAAATGCCGGGCAAATTGTAACTATCAATGTTCTCACGAAATACCGTCGTACTCGCCAGAAGCCTATAAGATGTATCAGCGATTGAAAGTGGGTTTTCCAGCACTTCGCTTCCTATATCCGCAATAGCTTGGAGGCCATGTCCCGCGCTTAATGCTAGAATAAGCTTTTCGTAGTTATCCTGAAGGCGCTGTGCGGTAGCAAGTTTAACGTAATCATTGACTGCCTTGACGATTGTTTCCAGCGCAGTCGAAGTGCTGATATGCAAAAGAATTCGCCCTTTTTGCCAATCTTCCAATACTGTTTGGATATCAACGGAAACGTAAGCTAAATTGAGTGGAGTGAAGTCTTCAGATATATTATTAAGACTTGAGGCATTTGCAACATAGAGAATATCGTCCTGTCCGGGGTCCGCGGTACTATCGAGCACACAGGCCCCGCTTATTTTTTTCTCCGTGTCAGAAAAATACTCCACAGCACCAAGAAAGGAAAGGCTTGTGAAGATAGATTTTAGTTCAAATAACACGATTTTCTCCTGACCCAATCCACCAAATCATCATTTGCATACTACATTAATTACTCAACCATACTACTTGGCACTGGCGAAAAAGTCAATAACCACTTGGATGACGAACAATTTATAGTGATAAACCACAATTTTTTTGACTAACTTCGGATATTTACAGCGAATTAGACTATAGTCTTAAAAATCATGCTGTATGCCCGCTAACTTGAAGCTGGAGTTCGGTGCAATCATAACAGCAATCTGTTACGATTTTAGTGTGAAGCCTGCAATACAAAGGAGAACCATCATGAGCAATAAAAGGATAATAAACTGTGCTATCACCGGTTCTGTTCATTCTCCAAGCATGAGCCCGCATCTTCCTATTACACCGGAACAGATTGCTCAGAGCGCCATTGACGCAGCAAACGCAGGCGCAGCAAGCGTTCATATACACGCTAGAAATCCCGAAAACGGTGCGCCATCCTCTGATTTGGAGTTGTTTCGACGGATTATCGGCATGATACAGGACAAGAACGGAGATGTAATAATCTGTATCACAACCGGCGGAGGTGTGGGGATGACTATCGAACAGAGATCAGCCGTAATCCCTGCATTCAGTCCCGAGTTGGCTTCAATGAACGCGGGCTCATTTAATTGGGGCTTGTTTCCATTAGCCGCTAATCCAAAAATGCAGTGGCAGTACGACTGGGAAAAGCCGATGTACGAGAGCACTACCAGCTTTATTTTTCAAAACACCTTTGCAGATATGGCTTCAATGTTGCAGATATTCAATACCAACGGCGCCAAACCCGAACTTGAATGTTATGACGCTGGTCACATATATAATGTTAAATTTCTTCAGGACTCAGGCCTGATAAAGGGCAAACCGTTTCTTCAGTTTGTGCTTGGAATTAACGGAGCTTTAGGGGCGTCCCCAGAGAATCTCACTGACTTGAAACATATTGCCGACCGGACGCTGGGCGTGGGTGGATATGAGTTCTCAGGTTTTGGCGCCGGTAAAATGGAATATCCTGTTTGCCTACAGTCTCTGCTATTGGGCGGGCATGTGCGCGTGGGTCTCGAAGACAACCTATACCTGAGTAAAGGGAAGCTTGCAACCAGCAATGCCGAGATGGTGGAAAAAGTAGCAAATCTTATGGAGTTACTGGATTTTGAAATAGCAACCCCCCAGGAAGCACGCGAAATCCTGGATTTGAATACCCGGTAAAGCTCTGATGTAGAAATGCAAAGGATAAGCACAGAATGAATACAAAAATGACACAGTTGCTCGGAATCAAGTACCCCATCATGCAAGGTGGTATGCAGTGGTTGGGTGTGCCTGAACTTGCTGCTGCTGTCTCTAATGGGGGTGGCCTAGGTACGCTAAACGCCTCTTGTTATCCTGATCACAGTGAATTCAGAGAGGCAATTAGAAAAACAAAGTCTCTCACAAACCAACCATTCGCAATTAACATATCACTAACTCCCGATACAACGATAGGGGACGCCACAATAGGTAACATAATAATTGGCGGCGAAGAAAACGTACCGGTCATCGAAACTGCAGGGCGTCCTCCTCACGACCTTCGCCCGTACATAAAAAAAGCTAACATGATTCACATTCACAAATGCACAAGTCTGCGACATGCGCTGCATGCACAGGCAGATGGCGTGGATATGGTAACAGTTGTTGGATACGAAGCAGCCGGACATCCCAGCCCATATGAAATTGGGAGTTTTGTCTTATTCAACGGGGCAGCCGCGGTCTTGAGCATCCCCGTACTTGCTGGCGGCGGCATTACTGACGGTAGAGGTCTGGCTGCCGCATTAGCCCTAGGTTGTGAAGGGGTGGTTGTCGGCACGCGCTTTGTCGCCAGTGAAGAATGCTGGATTCATCATAATTTCAAAAAGGTCATTGTGGATGCCGACGAAAAGGCTACTCTTACGTGTCAACGCAACATAAATAACTTGTGCCGCTACTATAACAATGCACAGGCACGCAAGGCGGTTGAAGTGGAGTCAACCGGTGGGGGTCTTGAAGAAATGTTAGCTGTTGTATCAGGCGCGTTGGGATATCAGTGTTACCAAAGCGGCGACACCGAAGGCTCCTGCTTCTCTATTGGCGTTGGAGCGGCATTGATTCAGGATGTAAAACCAGCCGCAACAATAATTGAAGAAATGGTTGCCCAAGCGCAGGCTGCATGCATGAGACTACAAACTATTTATCAAACTGATGGGGTACCACAATGAAAGAATGTGTCATTACAGGGGCTGTGCGCACACCGGTGGGTGCGTATATGGGAAGCCTTAAGACCGTACCCCCGGAAGAACTGGCCGTACCTGTTTTGCAGGATCTAATAAAACAAAGCTGTATTCCTGCAAAACAGGTTGATCAAGTCATATTGGGTGATGTGCTCAGCCGGGAACCAAATATTGCACGGATATCCTCTCTACTTGCCGGATTTACCGTTGAAACGCCCGCTTTTACAGTAAACCGCCAGTGTGGTTCGTCTTTGCAGGCTGTTATAAATGCTGTGCAAGGCATCCGTTCCGGTGACGAAGACCTTACCATAGCTGGTGGAACAGAAAGTATGTCGCGAAGCCCGTACTATATGCCTGAGACGATTCGATACGAGGGCTTTCGCTCAGGAGACAAAGAGATTGTTGACGCTTTTCAGTATGCGACTACCCATAGCCATCCATACAAAATGTATAAGGGGCTCAATATGGGGCTAACAGCGGAGAATGTTGCAAAGAAATTCAGTATTACGCGCCAGATGCAGGATGAGTTTGCATTTGACAGCCAAAAGAAATACAAAACAGCCGTAGAGACTGGAAAATTTAAAGACGAAATACTGCCTATAACGGTTAAGGAACGCAAGAGCGAATTTGTATTTGACACCGATGAACACCCAAAACCGGACGCCACCTTAGAATCATTGGGCAAACTCAAGCCGGCTTTCCTGTTTGATGGAAGCGGGACAGTCACTGCGGGAAACTCTTCAGGGATGAACGACGGCGCCTCAGCCGTGGCGATCATGAGTTCAGAAAAAGCCGACGAGCTTGGATGCAAGCCTTTAGTTCAAGTGGTTGCTACCGCCAGCGTCGGCGTCGATCCTGCCCTCATGGGCTTGGGGCCCGTCCCGGCTGTGAAAAAGCTTCTTTCACGCACAGGCCTCTCTTTGGAGGATATAGGGTTGTTCGAATTCAACGAAGCCTTTGCGGCGCAGGCATTGGGATGTCTGATTGAGCTACGGTGCGCGCCCGGGACCGGGATGTACGAACGCATAAACGTAAATGGTGGTGCAATAGCTCATGGGCATGCCATTGCCAACAGCGGCACGCGCATTCTTACCACATTGATATATGAGATGAAGCGTAGAAATGTAGAGTACGGTATCGCCGCGCTATGCTGCGGCGGAGGCCAGGGCGTTGCTGTACTGGTAAAAAACTGCTAAGGAAAGGTGAATGACGTGCAAGTAGAGAAAATATTTATCGTTGGCAGCGGGCTTATGGGCTCAGGCATTGCACAAGTGGCGCTTACGGCTGGCTATCGAGTGACATTGAATGACCTTAATTTGGAGATTCTTGAAAAAGCCCGCGCCGGCATAGACAAGATGCTGTCTAAAAGTGTATCAAAGGGAAAGATGAGTACTGAGGATAAAAACGATGCAATGTCAAGAATAGCCTTATCTGACAAATTAAGCTCCGCTTCTGATGTGGATATGGTGATTGAAGCCGCCCCGGAGAAAGTCGAGGTAAAAAAAACCATCTTCAAGGAACTCTCCGGTATTTGCCGGGAGGACACGATTTTTGTGACAAACACCTCCTCGATTTCGATCTCCCTTATTTCTTCCATCGTGAAAAATCCGGACCGGTTTATTGGGATGCATTTCTTCAGCCCGGTACCATTGATGGAACTGGTTGAGATTGTCAGAGGGCTTGGAACCTCGGCAGAGACTGTCGCTACCGCAAGAGGTGTGGGCGAAAAGTTCGGGAAAAAGTGCATAGTATTAAAAGATAGCCCCGGTTTTGTCGTCAACCGTATGCTTGTTCCTATGTTGAATGAAGCATGCTTTTTGTTTGAATCGGGCATCGGATCTATAGAAGATATAGACGCCGGTATGCGCTATGGACTGAATCACCCAATAGGCCCATTTGAACTCATGGACATGTCAGGGGTCGACGTAGCATTTGCCGCCCTCGAGGTAATATTCAATGAAACCGGCGACTCTAAATATCGTCCATCACATTTATTCAAAAACATGGTACGCATGGGTTGGTTGGGGTACAAAACCGGCAAAGGCTTCTATATCTATAACGAAGATGGCTCAAAAACCGCGAACCCGGATTTGCTATAGTGGAGGCTGAGCTTAATGTACCATGAAATCAGATTGAAGATTGATGACAAAATCGCGCATCTCACCATAGACAGCCCAAAAACAATGAACGCCCTCACCGACACATTGCTTTGTGAACTGGATGCCGCCATTGACGAAATTGAGGCGGACAGCACAATTGTTGTCGTCGTTGTCACAGGGACGGGCAAGTCTTTCATTGCAGGCGGCGATATCGCGGCAATGAGCGAAATGACTGCAGTGGAAGCAATGGATTATTCGAGGAAAACGACAGCAGTCCTCGGAAAAATGGCTGACTCGCGGAAAGTATACATAGCCGCAATGAACGGCTATGCGTTGGGCGGCGGCAGTGAATTCGCCTTGGCTTGCGACATGCGCATAGCGTCTGAAAACGCAAAATTCGGTTTTCCCGAGGCGACGCTGGGCGTAATTCCAGGCGGAGGCGGGACACAGAGGTTGCCCCGGCTTGTCGGCACGGGCAAAGCTATGGAACTGATTCTGACCGGAGCAATTATAAAGGCCGACGAAGCGTTTGCTATCGGGCTAGTTAATAAAGTGGTTCCCGATCAGGAGCTTTTCGACGAGACTTTCGCAATTGCCAAACAAATCCTCAAGTGCGGACCTTTAGCCCTTTCTTATGCGAAAGATTGCATCAACAGAAGCGGAGAAATGGAGCTTTCTGATGGCCTCGCCTATGAGCGGGACAAATTCGGCCTGTGCTTCGACACTGAGGACCGAGTGGAGGGTATGAAGGCTTTTTCTCAGAAACGCGCCGCGAAATTTGTAGGCAGATGATCACAGTAGGCATAGACAGCGGGATTCAAAACACAAAAGCGGTGGCTCTGAGCGATGGGAAAGTCATCGGAACTGCTTCAGAAAAAACTGAGTTTGACGTCGTAGACGCCGCAAATCTGGTTTTGGCAAAATTACTAGCCCTATGCGAAATAAAGAGAACCGCAGTTTCCGCTATAGTATCGACAGGTGTAGGGCGAAGCATGGTGGCCCTTGCCGATTCGAACACCAATGAGCTGATTTCTGCGGCAAAGGGAGCGAGCTTTGTCAGTCCCGGATGTGGTATGGTCATTGATTTGGGAGCAGAAGCTTCCCGGGTCATTCGTCTCAAACAAGACGGTACAATAAAAAACTATGAGATCAATGACAAGTGCGCCGCCGGTGGGGGAACTTTTATAGAAACAATGGCCCGTGTACTTCAAATAAGTACGGATGAGATGGGCTTGTATTCCCTGCGATATACCAAGGACATTCCGATGACCGCCCAGTGCGTTGTGTTTGTGGAATCTGAGGTGATTTCGCTTATACACCAACGTGAGTCGGTGGAAAATATAGCGCGCAGCGTACTGGCCGGGGTCAGCAACCGCATCTGTTCAATGGCACGGCGCCTGGAAATTGTAGACGGAATCGTATTTATAGGCGGCCCTGCAAGAAATACAGGACTTGTCGAATGTTTGGAAAACGTGTTGGGAAAGGGTCTTTTTGTTCCTGAATACCCCGAATTTATAAGCGCCCTAGGAGCATCTCTACATGCAGCGGAGATCGCGAAATGAAAGAGTATTGGAGATGGACGGAGTCCAGATGGATAAATAATGACATTATAGGGCTGAGCGATAAAGTGCTCACGGCCGGTATCGATATCGGCTCAACCAGTACCCAGGCGGTAGTCATGGCGGACGGAGAACTATTTGCATGGGCTAATACGCGAACAGGCTCCGACAGCCCCGAATCGGCGATAAAAGCATTAACTTGGGCAATTGAGGGTACAGATCTTAGCCAAGGCGACATCAAATACGCCGTAGGAACCGGTTATGGAAGAGTTAATGTACCTTTTGCCGACAGGACAGTGACGGAAATAACGTGCCATGCCCGGGGTGCAAATTTTATCTATGGCCCCTCGGTGCGGACAATACTGGATATGGGTGGCCAGGATTGCAAAGCCATACGATGTGACGAAAATGGCAGAGTGACTGATTTTATCATGAATGATAAATGTGCGGCTGGCACCGGAAGGGGAATGGAAGTTATCGCGGACTTGCTCGCTGCGCCTATCGAAGGAATCGGCGAAATGTCATTTCTAGTTGATGAGGAACCGGATCCAGTTTCCAGTATATGCGTCATATTCGCAAAAACTGAAATCACTAAACTAATGCGAAACGGATGGACAAAAGAGAAAGTGCTGGCATCATATTGCAGGGCAATGGCTATACGTGTGGCAAGACTTCTTGAGTACAACGGGGTCGAGGAGGATTTTGCCATTACCGGCGGAATCGCTAAGAACTGCGGCGTTGTCAGGAGAATTGAACAGATATTAGGAGTTAAATCACTGATTACAGACTATAACACTCAGATTGCCGGGGCGCTGGGCGCGGCGCTGATTGCCGGAGATATGCTTAATAAAAAGGCGCGAAAGCGCACGTAAATAACATCATAGAAGGACGGGAATTAACATGTGCATGGAAAAAGCATACACCTGCTTAGAGTACGAGGTGGAGGGAAGCATCGTAAAAATTACGATGAACAACCCCGGTAAAATGAACGCGCTGGACGAGGTGCTGGCAACCGAGCTGGCCCATGCGATTTACGAAGCCGGAGAGGATAACGACGTTAAGGTCATTGTCCTCACGGGAGTAGGCAAGGCATTTTGCGCCGGTGGCGACGTTGCGCACATGACTGAACTGGATTTAGAGGGCGCTTATGACTACGTTAAGACGGCGCAAAAGGTGGTAAGCGCATTTAAGGATACGGCAAAACCGATCGTCGCGGCAGTTAACGGTTTCGCCGTGGGCGCGGGACTTTCGCTGGCGCTGCTGAGCGACATCGTGATCTCCTCGGAAAAGGCTGTTTTCGGCTGCGCTTTTGTGAAGGTAGGACTCATACCCGATCTGGGGCTGATGTATACGCTGCCACGCGTAGTTGGTCTTAATAAGGCAAGCGAGCTTGTTATGACCGGCAAGAACTTTAACGCACAGGAAGCGCACAGGCTTGGGATTGTAAACCAGGTGGTAGAACATGAAAAGCTGGATGAGACGGTTTCTGAGATGTGCAATATCCTGGAAGGTCACCCGCGCCGTGCAATGGGTTCGGCAAAGAAGCTTATGAACTTGGGTCTGAATATGACGCTTGATGAGCTTTTAGAGGCGGAAGCGCTTGAGCAGGCAATCTGCATGATGTCGGATGACGCCAGGGAGGGCGTTGACGCCTTTATCAACAAGCGTCCGCCCTGCTTCAGATGAGGAGGCACTTATGAGCAACACAAAAAAGCTGCTTGAGACAGAGATATTGGACGCATATGCCCGGGACTGGAAAGCGCAGGGCGGTAAAGTCTTGGGTACATACTGTTGCCATCTGCCGGAAGAAGTGATTTATGCGGCCGGCATCATGCCGTACAGGATCAAGGGAACCGGCTGCAAGGACGCCAGCGCGGCCGAGACCTATATGTCCACGTTTTCCTGCAGCTTCGCCAAGGCAACTCTCGAGAATTTCCTAAACGGAGCTTATGACTTCATGGACGGGTTGGTAGGCTCCGACGGCTGCATGATGGTCCAGCGCGTATATGACAACTGGAAACATATAAGCACGGAGAACAAGCGTGATATTCTGTTTCACCAGTTCAACGCCCCGCGCACCCATACGCCGAGGGCGGTGGAGTTCTATCGCTTGGAAATTGAAGAGCTTAAAAGTATAGTCGAGAAACTGAGCGGTAACGCAGTTACGGATGAGAAGCTGTTTGATGCGATCGCTATTTACAACGAAACGCGCAGGCTTATTCGGGAGCTTTATGAGTTGCGAAAGGAGGACGCACCGCTTGTAAATGGGAGCGAATGCCTACGTATAGTCCTTGCCGCCATGTCGATGCCAAAGGACAAGTTTAATACTCTCTTAGCGGATTTTCTGGAGGAGGCGAAAATCCGAGAGCCGATCACTGACTATTCAGCGCGCCTGATGCTCATAGGCAGCGCGATGGACGATCCTGAATACCTCAAAATTTTCGAGGACAAGGGCGGGCTGTTTGTGACCGACGTCCAATGCTTCGGCAGCAGATACCTCTGGGAAAACGTTGAGCTAAAACACAACGACCCGCTTACCTGTATAGCAGATTCATATCTCTCCCGCGTGGTCTGCCCGCGCATGTGCGACCTGCATCATGAGCTTTCAGATTTCATAATCCGGATGGCGAAGGAATTTTACGTGGACGGCATCGTCTATGTGAAGATGAGAAACTGCGATATGTGGGGCGGAGAGAGTACTTTTGTCAACCACAAGGTAAAGGATGCCGGGATCCCGCTTCTCATACTTGAACGCGAGGAAATTGTGTCGAACGCCGGACAAGTGGGCGTACGAGCGGAAGCGTTTCTGGAAATGATTGACGGAGGTGATGCGATATGACTGATCAAAAGGACATCATAAAGGAATTTGTGGAACAGGGACAGGGTATTATAGAACACTCCAAGAAGAAATACCCGGACAGGACCTTTATGTTCGAGTTCACAGCGCGGTACTGGCAGGATATATATGACGCGAGAGAAAACGGGACGCCTATAGTAATGACCGCACATCCAGGGGTGCCGCAGGAGATGATCTACGCCTTGGGCGCGGTGCCGTTCGCCATCGACGCCCTGCCGATTCGCATGGCGTCCAGCAAGGATACGGCGAAATATATTGATCTGTCAGAGAAAATCATCCCCAGCACGATCTGCGCATTGGATAAAGTGGATCTGGGCGCGGTCATGTCAGGGGACTTGGGCTTTAAACCCGCAGCGTTCATTTATACCACGTTGCCCTGTGATTCAGGCAGAACCGCATACCCTGCTATAGCTGAGTATCTGGGCGTACCGTACTTCGTGCTTGACACGCCTTATCGCAAGGACGAAACCGGCTTCGCTTACAGTGCTGAAAACCTTAAAGATGCGTACGAATTCCTGCAAAAAGCGCTGCGCCAAAAACATGACCCGGAAAAGATGGCAGAGATAATCAGGCGGTCAAATGAGGCGATAGGGCTGCTTACCGACATTACAGCTATGAGGAAGCTGAAACCCTGCCCGCTACCCAGTCGCCTTCTGGCGATGAACGGAATGACCGGCTCCTGCATGGGCAGTGAGTACCTGCTTGATTACTTGCGCGAGCTTTATGAGGTGGGCAAGGCTGCAGCAGCAAAAGGTCAGGGCTGCACGCCCGGAGAGGAAAAATACCGGGTACTTTGGCTTCAAAACATGATGTGGTCCAGCGTGAGCATTATGGACTGGATGGAGCGCGAGTATAACGCGGTTTCGGTCATGGACTCTTTCGGTTTTACCGGAGGACAGCGTATTATTGATGACCCCTACAATGATAAAGAGATATTCCGCGGGCTTGTCGAGCGCTGTCTCGCTTATCCAATGGTCCACGGCGCGTCCGGCCCCGCTCAGGTTTGGCTTGATCTCACCGAGCAGCAGATTGAGGATTACAGCGTTAATCTTGGGCTTTTTGCAGGACACGTGGGCTGCAAGCACACATGGGCGGCGGAAAAAATTGTCAGGGACATGGCCGAGAGGAAGTACGGCGTGCCTGTTTTGAGTTTCGACTTAGACTCGGTGGATATCCGCTACAAATCAGTGGATGAAATAAAAGCTGTGATCAGCGAGTACATGGAAACGTTGGAAGCTGGAAGGGTCGGAGTATGAGTGAGATAAAGTCCATCGCAGTGACAGGAAAAGGCGGCACGGGCAAGACAATGGTCGCCACCTTAATAATCCGGTTGCTGGCTGAACGCTTCCCCGGGAAAGTGCTTGCAATAGACGCTGACTCTGCCATAAGCCTGCCATATACGCTCAATACAGTTGTAACACAGACTGTAAGCCAGATGCGAGCGGGCATTATGAGCCCCGGTCATGCGCGAAAAAAAATGCAGAGCCAGTCTTTGGGTTCGTGGATGAAGGAGAGTCTGTCAGGCGGTGATGGCTTCGATCTTCTGGTCATGGGAAGGCCTGAAGAGCCCGGCTGTTTCTGTGCGGTCAATGAGTTGTTGCGAGAAGGAATTGACTCATTGGTTGATGACTACCGTATTACAATCGTAGATGGCGAAGCAGGACCGGAGCAAATAAACCGCAGAGTCATGAAAAGCATTGATGTCTTGCTGGTAATATCAGATATGTCCGCAAGGAGCATAGAGACGGCTGGCAGTATTATCAAGGTTGCTAAGGCCCAGGAGGGGGAGATCAATGTCAAGAGAGCCGGTCTTATACTAAACCGTGTGCGCGGAGATACTCCTGAAGGAGCTCTCATTGAAAAGACGGGGCTTGATGTGCTGGGATCGATACCGGAGGATAAAGAACTCAATGAGTACGATAGATCAGGTAGATCGCTGCTTTTATTGCCGGACGACTCGCCTTGTGTTGCTGCGGTGAACCAAATACTCCAACAACTATCTATGTAACTTTTGTGCAAGCATGAGAGGGGCCCAATGAATAGAAATGAAGAATTATATCAGGGGAAGCTGACCACAATCGATCATATAGCAGAGATAGTGGAATCCGGCTGGAACTGTTGCGCGGATAACGGCATTGCTATTCCTTTCTCAATATTCAATGCAATTGGCGAACGCGTGCGCAGGGGTAATCTTGACAATATAACCATGCAATCCTTTTTTGATGTCTGCTCCATGCCTTGCTATGACAAGGACTTAAGCAAAAAAATCACCGGTATCTCATGGTTTTCAAGCAGTGGTGGCAGAAAAGCAATAAACACTGGTAATGCCGACGTTATGCCCAACTACTACAGAGATGCTCCTTCACTTTACAGAGACTATATTGATATCGACGCATTTTTCTCGATAGTTGCTCCGATGGACAAGCATGGCTATTTCAGTACGTGCAACTCATCAAGCAGTTTTGCGCAATCCCGAAAGGCAAAGCACATTTTTCTTGAAGTCAATAATAATATGCCGCGTTCGTCCTCTGCGTCATTCATCCACATATCCCAAGTATCGGCATTGTGTGAAAACAATATACCGATTCCCACGATTCCATCCGTCGCGGACGATTCATTGAGCGTCCGGATTGGAGAGATAATCGCCGAGGAAATTCCAAACGGGGCAACCATTCAGTTGGGTATTGGCAGTATCCCAAACGCAGTTGGGATGCTGCTAAAAGACAAGCATGATTTGGGTATTCATAGTGAGATGTTTACAGACAGCATGGTGGAGCTTTTAGAATGCGGCGCAGCAAATAATTGCAGGAAACCAATACATATCGGGCGCTCTGTGGCAACATTCGCGTTTGGCTCAAGACGTATGTATGACTTCATTGACGACAATCCCAGCCTGGAGATGCTGCCTGTCGATTATGTCAATGACCCTGTGATTATAGCAAAGCATCCGAACATGATGTCCATAAACGCTGCGGTTGAGGTGGATTTTATGGGTCAAGTCTGTGCTGAGTCGATTGGCTCACGCCATATATCCGGCACTGGCGGTCAAGTCGACTTTGTCCGTGGCGCTATTCAATCAATAGGCGGAAAGAGCTTTATCGCCTTCACGTCAACTGCCGGGGAAGATGCGGCAAGCAGGATTTGCCCGGTTCTGAAATCCGGTGCTTTCGTTACAACAAGTAAAAACGATGTGGATCATATAGTGACGGAATACGGCATAGCTAAACTCCGTGGCAAGTCCGTGTACCAGCGAGCTAAGGCGCTTATTTCCATTGCACATCCGAAATTCCGGGATGAACTGACCTACGAGGCCAGAAAACTCAATATTATTGTCTGATTCACTTGAGTGCAACCCTTTTGAGGGATACACATAAAAAAAGGAGGAAAAAGAAATGCCAAAAGTACCGCAATGCGAAAGCCCAAAGATGGTCCCATATTACAAGTACGAGGAATACAAGGAAAAGTTTAAAGATCTGTTCCTTATGGAACGCACCGAAAGCGGCGTCGTTACCGCAAAATGGCATGATGGCGAGGGTGGCTCAGCTTTCTGGGATTATCCCTTGCACCGCGGCCTCCACCAGCTATGCTGGCATATCGGCCAGGATGCAGAGAGCGAAGTCCTGATTCTCGGCGGCGCGGGGGATCAATACCTAAGGTTGGGGGCAACAAGCCTTCCGGAAGATATTGATACACAGCGATGGTCTCTATATGAGCACAGCTACTATGATGGGTGCAACATGGTAGAAGCCCTAGTCAATGACGTGGAGCAGCCGACTATCGGCGTATTAAACGGGGGTATATGCGTACATTCCGAACTCTCCCTGCTCTGTGACATTACGTTGATGGCCGAGGACGCAATCATCATGGATCCACACGTTTTTGTCGGTGGGATACCTGGCGATGGTATCCAGATCGCCATACGCGCACACATGGGTATTAAGAGGGGCAACTATGCCATGCTGTTCAATGAAAAGATCGACGCCCAAAAAGCGCTGGATTACGGACTGGTAAATGAGGTGCTCCCGAAAGAAAAAGTATATGAGCGCGCCCTTGAACTGGCTGAACAACTGGCTGCAAAATCCCGCCTTAACAGGCGTATGCTGAGCCAGGTACTGCGACTTCCCTTAAAAGAACAGATAGCAAAGGAACTACGCATGACCTTTGGTGCTGAAATGTGGGGTAATTTCAGCACTTCAAAGACTCATGATGAAGCTTTTGCCGATATGAATAAGAGTTTGAAAAAATAGATGAAGGGAGAAGCATATGAAACTTGCAACAGTACGTTTTAATAACAACACCTTAGCTGGTGTAGTCAGGGACGATAGTTATTATGCACTTTCGAGTATCGACTCGCGTTTGCCAAACGATATGTTAGCGCTTATAGAGGGCTATGAGGGATTCAAGCCCATCATTGACGCGGGACTCGGAAAGACCACAGCTACCTGCAAGACCTCTGAGGCCGTGTTTCTATCACCCCTCCAGCCCAAGACCATTCGCGACTTCATCGGCTTTGAAGAGCACACAGAGAAGGCTACGACTCACTTTGGCTTCCCAATGGATCTGAGTAAAACTCTGGAGGCATGGAGAAAAGCACCCGGCTTCTACTACTCCAACACCAACGCTATCAACGGCTCAGACGAGCCTATTGACATGCATCCCAGCTCTAAGATGTTCGATTTTGAGTTCGAGTTTGGCTTTATCATCGGGAAAAGAGGCCGGGATATTTCCAAGGAGAACGCAATGGACTATATCTTTGGTCTGACCATATTCAACGATTGGAGTGCCCGTGATATCCAACTTCAGGAACTGCCGCTTGGCGCCGGCACGCCACTTGCCAAGGGCTATGCTAACGGCTTCGGCCCGGTCATCGTGACAAAAGACGAAATCGACCAGTATCTTTGTAAGGATGACCCCTACCGTTACGACATTGCGACCAAGCTGACTTTCAACGGCAAAGTTCTCCGTGAGAACAACCTCAAAACTATTTACTATACCTTTGCCGATATGATCGCGTGGGCTTCACGTGACACCTATCTGGTTCCCGGTGATGTGTTCGGCTCGGGTACCATTGGCGGAGGCTGTCTCGCAGAGTACCCGCCCGACTCCCCATGGCTGCAAGCCGGTGATATTATCGAGATGGAAGCGCAAGGCATTGGCGTTTTAAAAAACAAGGTGATGTAAGAGGCATAACGCTCCATCTCAAAAACCAAGGTGTAAGGTGGAGCGTTTGTTCATATCATGAGTTCGATCAATTAAGTAAAATTACAGTATACGGCACAATCTGATGTGTAGGTTGCATACACCGAGCCAAACTATGAAAGGACAATGAATTTATGTCAGACAAAACAATGAAAGCAGTCAGATACCATGAGCACGGTGGTCCAGAGGTTCTTAAATTTGAGGATGCGCCAATTCCAGAACCTGGTCCAGATGAGGTTCTGATTAGAGTTGCAGCTTCAACTGTGAATCCAGCAGATGCTTTGCTGCGATCCGGTTTCACACGAGGGATGCAGATTCCTCTCCCAATGATTCCAGGCATGGAGTATTCAGGAATTATTGAAAAATGCCCTGACGGTCACTTTAAGCAAGGTGAAAAAGTAATCGCTTTTCCGGATAAACTGAAGGCGGGGGGGTGCGCGGAGTACGCCGTTACAAAGTCAGCATATGTTGGACCGGCGCCAAAATCTATCCCACTGACTGATGCAGCGGCGTACCCTGCTGTAGCGACGACAGCTTGGCAGGCATTATTTGTCCACGGAGACCTTAAAACCGGCCAACGAATCCTAATAACAAATGCGGCGGGCGGCGTCGGCGCGATTGCTGTACAACTGGCAAAATGGAAAGGCGCATATGTTATCGGCACTGCTTCCGAAAGGAGTTTTACAGTACTGAAGAGTTTTGGCGTTGATGAAATAATTGACTACAAAAACGAAAAAACAACTGCAAAGCTAACTGAAAAAGTGGACTTTATATTCAACATGTCGCCGGTAAGTCAGGAAGAAGTAACGGATTTATTACCGCTTGTCAAGGAAGGCGGCACTTTTATCTCTGGGGTCATGCCGGCTGATGAAGATCTGGCGAAGCAATTGGGGGTAGCCTATACTAGAATGGCTACTATGCAGACCTCTGACTTTTTCAATAGTGTTACAGAACTGATCGACTCAGGCTTGCTAAAGCTGCATATTGCGGAGAGATACCCACTGAAAGAACTCTCAAAGGCCCATGAAAAAGTCGGGAGTGTCAGCGGGAGAATGCTTATCATTGTCAATAGTGATTTAGGCTGAGCCGACATAATTATTATAAGGAGGTATATTGATCATGGACAACCATAATGAACAAGCTGGCGTAATGCTTGAAGTAAACAACTTCCTCGCAATGTACTGGGAAGAGATGGAGAAGGGTGATGGTACCGGGATGCCGGCTTTTCTCACAGAGGATTCGCTATATGATGCAAAAATCCTTCGCCTCGAGGGACGCGACAAGATATGCGCATACTCCAGCCAGCGCGCCGGGAGTGTTAAAAGTGAAGCAAGGCACCTCATGAGCAACCCGTTCTATGATTTTTCAAATCTTAAAAACGGAGAAGTTACCGTGCGTGCTATTATGACGCACTTTGGCGGTATAGGCGAAGGCATTCTGCCTACTTCAATCCCTATGGGAATCTATGATATGGTTTTCATACTGCAACGCGGCGGAAAACACGGATGGGAACTATCCGCTACTCTATATGAGCCGATTTTCCTACAGGAGGACGCCATAAAGCGATACACGGGACAAAGCTAGTATGCAGATCAACTCTCAGTACGTGGCATAGAACAGAAACTCAGCCTTTGAATCAGTTTGGGCTGAGTTTCTAGCTTTCAGTGATTAATGGATAGACTGTTTAAGTATTGCAACATAGGCGCGCAAATATAACTCTAACTCTTAAGACGGTTAACAAGCTTTTAGTTCGAAGAAATGCCCGGCAATAATGGCTTGTCTGGCATTCTTATCTGTAGACCTTCGGATGCCAGTCTCTTTTCGTTCGTCCGAGTCTGGCGGTAGCGTATCTTATGAAACGCTAAACACCTTTTTTATCTCATCCATCCAATCCTCATAATCATCCTTCTTGGCGATACCCCATTGAAGAGGCTGTGCGATTTCGGATTCGGGGCAGTTCTTGTTCAACGTTTTCAGAGTAGCACTAATACTCCCGAGCCCGGATGTTGAAAAAGGTATAACGGTTTTCCCGGCAAGGTCGCAGCTTTTAATGAAATCTGCGACAAGCACCGGTACGTCCAGCCACCAAATCGGATATCCGAAAAAAACCGTGTCATATCCGGAAAGGTCGGGCACAGGCGTGACTGCTTTAACCGGCACATTGTTTTTACGCTCCTTATTTGCACGCACAAGGGATGAAAAATAATTTCCGTAGGGTTCTTCCGCTTCAAGCCTCAAGATTTCGCAATTTAGGTCTTTTTGTATTCTCTGTGCAAGTTTTTCCGTCGTGCCTGTCCTAGAGTAGTATATAATTATCGCTCTCATTGTGAGGTCTCCTTCATTGATTATTTTTAAACCATGCAGCGCTAAACTGATCAAACATCAAACACTAAACGTACTATGCCCATTAAATGTTTGTGGGTATTTATTGCGAATATCAAGACCTTCTACCTCGCCTGTACTTGTGAAAATGTGTTCCTCGCAAAAACTGTCGCATTTTCCAAGTCCGCCGAATCTGGGTGCCCCTGATTATCCGTGCCGAGTGAATTACCCTTGCAGACAAAAGGCTCACTGGTCACATTTATCCCTTTATTGCGCAACAGCTCCGAAATCTGTACGCCAATCTCAGACTGGTTGCCGTATGTACCGAAAGCTGCGGCATTTTTGATATTCTCAGGAGAAAGCCCCTCCAGCAGCTTTCTTACCGCCCTGTGCGGCTTGTGAAAATATATGCCACTGCCAACGAAAAGCAGATCGACGGGCTCTGAAAACTCAAGCTTCCCTTTGCCCAGCTTTTCGGCTTTTACTCCTACTGCTTCCGCAACGGCGTCTGCAACCTTTGCTGTGTTACCGGATCGCCCGGAATGATAAACTACTCTAACATTCATCGTTTACGCCTTTCTGATTTGGAAGTAAGTCGCTAGCAAATACGTCTGGGTGATGGTATTGGCCTTTGAGCATCCTGCTGCTTATCGCTTGCTCCGGACACCAATTAGCGCATGCGGTACAAGCGATGCAGTTTTTGCCACGCACAGCCCTTTCGTCTGTAATGGTAATATTATCTGTTGGGCATAGCCTTTTGCACAGGCCGCAGCCTGTGCATTTTTCCGTTACGCTCATGCGTGAAAGTGGTCTATACATGAAAGACAGCTTTGTAAAGTTCTTGGGCAACGTAGCTTGGTCATACGGCGTATAGTTCTTGCTCCCTGCTTCGATCGCTTTGGCGATTTCCTCGATTTTCACCGGCACTGCGGCGAGCTGGTCATCCATGCCCGCTCTTTCCCGAAAGCTGCTCGGCATGGCTATGTCGTAGGCCAGAGCTAATCTTGCCTCGCGCTGTGCCAGAGCTAACTGAATGTTTTTGAACCCGCTCTTGTTTTTACCGCTGCCCGATGAGAGTACGGCAAAAACATATGCATCGGGATTTGCAATGGAGAGCCCTAGTATAAACTCCTTTACCACCTTGGGGATATCGTTCAGGTAGACTGGTGCAACGATGCCGATTTGCGAGTCTTCGACCTCAACTGTGGTTTCATCTTTATAACTCGTGATAAGCTCCGGTTGTACGCAAAAATGTGCGCAAATTTTTGTGGCGATATAATAAGAGTTGCCGGTTCCTGAAAAACAAAAAATTCGCATAATAAAGTCCATTCCTTTCGCTATACTTCAGGCACAAATCGTCCATGAAAAGGAATGGACTTTTTGTGCATCAACTCGCGGGCTCCGCACTTCACTGCGGATTCGCGCTGCACTTTGTTTGCGCTCATCACGCGTTCAGTGTAACGTCACCCTCCCTTTTTCTGCCACAGGCAGCGGTCGGGCTCCGTTCCCCGTAGGGGGAGCGATTGGCACATTCCCCGGTTAGCGTGATTTTTCACGTTAATCTCCTCACGATATGCTGTCAAAATCCATTCTTAGACCGACTTTACCCTGTGGGTGCTCGGTCAGGATGTATTCTATAGCTTTCGCTACTTCGTCCAGCGCAAAAACATAGTCAAGATATGGCTTTAATTTGCCCGCGTCCGCCATACTGCAAAGCTTCTCAAGCATTTGCTTCTTCGGCTGGAACGGGAATGCTGCCGAGGTGAATTTCATGCCGCTTCCTATGAACCGGATCGACCCTGTAACCATACCGCTCAGCGCTTTTCCCGTACCACCGATCAGGACATATATACCGCCCTTATTCAGTAACTTCTTATATACCGATAGTGGCTGATAGCCGTTGACTGCAATAATCTTGTCGTAAGTTTTGCCTATATCAGCAAGATTCTCTTTTCTGTAATCAACAACATGGTCTGCACCGTTGCTTTTCGTTATTTCAACATTGCGAGTGCTACACACCGCAGTGACAATGCTGCCGTACGCCTTGGCAAGCTTAACGATAAGATGCCCCACACCGCCGGAGCCTCCCTGCACTAACACCTCTTGCCCCTGTTGGATTTTTGCGGCATATACCGCTCCAAGAGCCGTTATACCGCCTGTGGGGAGCGCCCCAGCTTCCTCAAAAGAGAGGGCGCCGGGCTTTTTGGACACTTCCTTCTCACTTGCGATTACATACTCGGCCCAAGCGCCGATAAAGCCTTTTGCAAATCCGTATACCTCATCGCCTTTTCTCAGGCTATTAACGTCCGCTCCGGTTTCTTCGACTATGCCTGCAAACTCGATGCCTAGCGGCTTTCCTGTTGCGTGAATAGCAAGATTCAGTATGCGCCCGAAACCCATGCGTCCAAAGCGCATATATTCCATATTAGTAATAGCGGAAGCCTTTACCTTGACGAGTACCTGACTGGGCTTGGGTGACGGTTTTGGTATTTCCGCCACTGTGAGTGACTCTTCGGGCTTTCCAACTTTAGTATAAATAACTGCTTTCAAACAATCATAGCCCTTCGCACAATGTCACACTTGCGACATTGTTTTTTTTTCATTATAATACTGATAAATACCGTAGTCAACGGGTTACAAATAAGTGCTACAAAGAGGCGAGAAGTGTGACACGCAAGAGGCAAGAGAATCCTCAAAAAGCCATTTCCAAGGAGTCGATAACTAGCTCTCTATTTAGCTTAATGCACGAAAAACCGTACAAAGAAATCAACGTAACTGAGCTTTCGGCACGAGCCGATTTATCGCGCCGGACGTTTTACCGTCACTTCGATACAATAGATGATGTAATGGCGTATATTATCCGTGATACCAGCGATCTTCTCGCATTGTTTTTTCTAAAACATAAAATATCCGACTTTAAGTCAGCCGTTTTCCTTTTTTTTACTTTTTGGGAGCAGCGCAAGGACTTTTTGTTTTTGCTTCGGAAAAATGACTTGCTTTTCATGCTCTTGCGGCTCTTACTACCGGAAACACGAATAAAGATGTTCGGGGACAATATTCCCCTGGATTCAGAGTACATCTTCTATTTTTCTTCCGGTGGAGCGTGGAATCTGCTAGTAAAGTGGCTGGAGGACGGAGCTGTGTTGTCCCCTAAAGAAATGGAGGATATTGCGGAAAAAATCGTAACGCACTTTAAATAACTGCCTTAACAATATCCCGAAACCTTAACGCAATCGGGTTCGGATGTTATCGTATAATTGGTGGCTATGTGTTGACGTACTACTAAAGATGCTGCGATAGAAACAACAACGCGGATGCTAACCATGTTGCGACGGTCAGCATCCGCATTTTTCTATTTGACTACCAATAATCCTTTAAGCGGCTCTCTTCAGCCTCAGCCCCCTCGCCCTGATCTGAAGTTCCTGCGACAAGTAGCCGAGCGTGCTGAACTCATCGTCGATGTCGTTCAGTTCGCGCTTGAGTACGGACTCATACTCACGCTTCTTCTGCTCAAGGCCCTCGATTTTCACGACCCATCTCTCCATAACGGCGGCGCTCTCGCTGCCGGACTTGATGAGATAGTTCGCGCGTTCCTGGTACTCCGCTATATCACGGCGCACAGAACGGTAGAACGCCGCAGCCATCTTTTCGCGCTGTTTCGCGTCGTCTACAACATACATAGAGTTTGAGTCCATCGGCATTCGCCTCTGGTTGCTATGCTGGTTGTTGGCTTCGAGCTGCGCTATTAGGTCCTCGAAGATGTCGAGCCTGTGCATATGCTCGCGGGGGATAAAATACATATGCCCGTGCGCGAGCAGCTTCACTGCGCTCAGCGAGTCGACGAAAGCTTTAAGCAGCGTTTCTATCTGCTTGCGGCCTACGCAGTCCTGATAAAGCTCAAACAACTCCACGGCCTCGCGGCAGTGCTGCGAAGCATCAACATATTCGTCGTAAACGAGGTCATCATAGCTTACGCCATAATCTTTAGTATACGTGATGTTCGCAAGCTTCTTATAATCGTTCGTCCTTGCGTTTAGGGTCTCTTTCACAAGCTCGCGTGAAACTGCGCCCTTATCGGTAACATTGTCCCTGCAATATACCTTGAATATTTCTGTACCATACGGCGTCTTGACTGTTTTAGTCTCGTTTATATCACCCGTTGCGCTCCTGAAAGCGTCGGCGGGCGCCGTACGTTTTGCGACGTTCGCGTTGAACCCGATCTCGTCGCAGATCTGCGTAAGTTTTTCCTTATTTATTAGGATGCTCGACAGGGAATAATATAGGATTTTCCCCAAAACACCCTCGCCGTCGTCATTCACGGCGATAAAACTGTTCATCTGCATTATATTTTCCATTTTACGCAGCCCCTCCCAAAATTTCAAATAAGCCGTCAGCCATTTCTTTTTGTGTTTGGAATATATACCGCCGCATACTCTTGCAGTATTTATCGATATCAGATCGTAAACCTAATTCTGCTGTGACGATCCCGTACACGCCCAACTCGTGCCTTACCCGCACCCGGAGATTTGTACGCGGGCTATCCATCACTATCAGCAGCGGGTAGCACTTTTGCACAGAGTCCATTTTAGGCAAATGCCAATAGCTTCTGTCCTCTACGTTTGTACAGCCTGAGCTGCTTATTGCGTCATATATTTCTTTATATTTCATAATGCATCCTTTCTAAGCTGCCCCTTTCGTAATTCGAAAGGGTTTGTATTAATTTGCTTGTGAGTACACTGTTCCCGTTACTGTGTTTACGCCGCCGCTTTCCGCATGGCTAGGCAATAGTCGTCTATTCCCTTGTAAGTGACGTCCCATGCGAGAGACTGGACATTTATGCCATTTATCCGGGACACGATGCCCTTTATGCGTTCAAACCCCTCTCGGACCTGCTTGTTTGTAAACCTGTCCATGTCCATAGCAAGCGCTACTTCCCTGACCCCAAGCGCCTTTATGACGCTTTCGAGCCCCTCGGTGGAGTTTATGCCGGCGATGCAAACAAACAACGCGTCGTTTTTCAGGAAACTCGCTACGTCTCCCTTGAGCGGGCCTTCAGTGAGAAATGCCGTCTTTGACGAAATATCGCCTGTGACATGTATCCAAGCTTCGCTCTTTGTCCCGTTATCTTTATAGCGGCTAGACAGCCAGCGGTATCTCCGGTTGTTCCCGCCTGTGTCGGCGTCCAGTTCCTCATCGTCGAGCCTGATCTGCAAGCCCTGAATATACCCGTCCATTGTGCATACCGGGATAAGCAGGCCGCCTTTGCCGGTTATCGACCAGTTACCGTAGTTGTCGGTATAGAAGCCGGGTATGCCGCGCAAATCGTAGAACCCCGCCAGCATACCTGATAGGAACCGGCGCGCGTGCTCATCCTTCGGGAGCGTCCTGTACATATTCTGCGCAATGCGCCCGTCGGACAGGCCGCGTTCGCGGAGATTGTTAATATGCCTCTCGCTGAGGGTGAGATGACTGAGCATTTCGCAGTAGGCGTCGTGCCGGAGAGATAACGGCTTGACCTCTTGTTCGGCATGAGGCACCCCCGAAGGGGGGTGCGGGAATTGGTAGATGTTGCCGCCCCCCAATAGTTCCCGCGCCGCTTCCGAGAACGATATACCCTGCACCCCGGCATAGAGCGAAACGCTGTTGCCGCTCGCCCCGCAGAGCTTGCAGTGGTACTGGTCTTTTTTTGTGTTGATGTTGAGG
>Ga0082212_10001505_pt1 | contig 34384 bp, 24 predicted proteins | sample TergutNt197P3_FD_71548 | JGI IMG/M metagenome (GOLD analysis project Ga0082212, IMG submission 71548) | Neocapritermes taracua P3 segment gut microbial communities from Petit-Saut dam, French Guiana - Nt197 P3 | ecosystem: Host-associated > Arthropoda: Insects > Digestive system > Gut ... | reverse complement strand
AAAGTGGATAAAATTTTAGTTTCTGTTTCTTTTTTCCACTCATTCCAATTTACTTCTATTTTCACTTGCGAAATTTTATTATGCTCGTAAACATAATTCATAATGAGCCAAATATCATCATAATCGTTGAAAAACTCCATTTTTTTATATTTGTCGCCATCATAAGTTATTTTAGCAGTATATCCGTCTTCCGAATTTATTCTTACCAACCTGTTGTTTTCATAGTAATAATGATCTGTTCCCCAAAGTCTGGGCTCAAGTATTTCATCTTCCCACCAAAAATAAAACGACCAAAAATCAATTTTGCTTAGTTGGTTGTCATCCCATCTCCATTGTTGCACCATTTGTTTGGGAAAAGACAAATGTTTGTAAGTATATTCTCCTGTTTCGGGATCCCATACTGTAATAGTTCTTTCAAAATCTGCATATATCTTGCTGATTTTTTGTTTTGGGTTAAAAACGCCCTCTTTTTCGCAAGAATAAAACGATACGCAAAGTGTTAGCAAAAGTACAACACTTAAAGTTTTAAAAATTGTTTTTTGGGTCATAATAAATTTAGTTTTACGTCCGCTTCCTTTTAGCAGACAAAATATTACTATTAATAAACGTTAAAGCGAGTTATATATTTTTGAGTAACTATAATGGTGATTTTTGGTAAGTTAGAATTGACTACCGGTTAATAATTAAGGTATTCCCAAATATTTATGACTTTGTAATGACATACGCCATTTAGGGTTTTTTAAAATATAATTTACAATTTTAGGGTTCATTATTTTGCGGCTGTCCCATTCGGGTTGAAGAAGTAATTGACAATTAGAATTTACGAATTTGGCATTTTCTTCCGCCCAGGCAAAATCCTGTTCATTTTGGATAACCACTTTTAGTTCATTGGCTTGTGTTAAAACATTAGGTTGTGGCGGGTGATTTCTTTTAGGCGAAACGCAAATCCAGTCCCAATATCCGGAGACAGGCTGAGAGCCGGATGTTTCTAAAAAAAGTTGAATATTGTTGTTTTTCAAATTTTCACATAAATAATTCAAATTGTACAACATCGGTTCGCCGCCGGTTACTACTATGGCTTTCGCCGGATTTGCCAACACTCGTTGAATAATCTCATCCACAGGTGTAAGCGTGTGTTTGTTAGCATTCCACGATTCTTTCACATCGCAAAAATGACAATTTACATTACAGCCGCCAATACGCAGAAAATAAGCGGGTTTTCCGGTATGCATGCCTTCACCTTGCAGGGAGTAGAACTCTTCCATAACAGGAAGAAGATGCGGGGAATGGTTTGCTACAGAAGAGGTTATCATTTTTTTTAACCGAGTAAATTCTCCTTTGCAGTAGGTACATGTTGAAGCACAGGAGTTATTTTTTCACAAGTATCTATTTCGCTACACTCTCCGCAAGTTACAAATCCTTTGGTTTGCGCGCAGTTGCGAATTTCGCAAACGTTGCAATAGTCAAATATGGGTCCGTCTGTGCGGCAACCCATACAATTAATGGATTCTGCCGTAATGTGAGGGGCTTGATACATTTCGCTCCACATTTTTGCGGTTTTTTCTTTTAATTCATTGTCGTTGTTGACAGTGGCAGTGCGGGCGTCGCAGTTTTCGCAATCTATTCCGCAGCAAGCAATAAGTTGTTTCATTTTGAATGGTTTTAATAATGATGTGCAAAAATATATTATATTTTCAAAAATTATATTTCAACCTCAAATATCCCAAAATCATATTCGATGATTGGCTTGAAAAACCTGTGAATGCTTGCACCATAGCACTTAACGTAAGATTTTTCAACGCAGAATAATCTATGGATGGTCCAAAATAAAAGATGGGCGAATTGATAAAACTCATTACGGTAAAACTGCCTGTAAGCAAAGGGTTGAACGGATAGGATATTTGTGCGCAAACCGTCCACTCGGTAATAGATAGATATTTTGGCGACATAGGCGCGGTAAGCAAGGTGGTCAGGTTGCTCAAATAATCTTTCGGCAAACGGTTGTACATTCCGCTCACAGAAAGAAACAGCGAATTGTTAAAAATGTAATCTACTCCTATCGTAGCAAGGTATGTGTTCTTCAATTCAGGATTGGTTAATGTAGAATAGTAATATGAAAATTCGCCGCGCAAATTTACCCCTTTTATATCGCCGCTAAAACCTGTGCCTATGGTTAAATCGGTACTGTTTACCAATCCGCCAAACAGTTGCATATCCCAGCCTTTTACATTGAAACGATACAAACCCGCCATAGTCAGTTTTCCGTAATAACTTAATTTGGCTGCCATTTCCACTACCGATGTTCCGGTAGGATAAGATGAAACCCGAATGGCATCGCTGCCTTGCCGCTCAGGATAGTCGAAATCGAAAAAAGAGTATCCGTTAAAAATATCATTGGGATTAAAAGTTAAAGCTTGCGACCAGTTTATGCGCTGTCTTCCCACTTTAATGCTAAAATTATCTGTTTGATAAGCAACATACAATCGCTCTACCGAAGTGGTGAACAACATATAATTACTTTTCACCAAATTCCACGATAAATTTAGCCAGCCGGCATCTTGAGTCATCATTTTAAACTGTTCGGGAGAGTATCCTCTAAAATCCTGAAACATAATTCGTGTTCTCAATTCTGCAGAGATGTCCCAATTTTTTGTGGGCATCCATTTAAAATTTAACCGATTATGCAGCCAGCCGATGTTTTGAAACTGCTTGGTTTCAAAGGTGTACATAGGTATATACAATCCGCTGATGTAACCGTTAAAAAAAACTTGCTTAGTTTTAGCAGGAGTCATCAAAGAATCAACGTCTTGCGCAAATACTGTTAATCCAAAAAAAATGAACCCAAAAAAAATGAACTTCTTCATCAATATTTAATATCTAATCGCTAACCACTCTCCCATCCTCCAGCGTAATAATTCTTCTTGCTTTTGCCACAATGCGGGGGTCGTGGGTTGAGAAAACAAAAGTAACGCCCTCCTGTTTGTTCAGTTTTTCCATAATATCAAGCAGATTTTCTGCCGATTTGCTGTCCAAATTTGCAGTAGGTTCGTCGGCGAGGACAAACTTTGGTTTTGAAGCGAGCGCCCTTGCCACCGCCACGCGCTGTTGTTGTCCGCCGGAAAGTTTTGCCGGACGGCTATTCATCCTATCGCCTAAGCCCACGGCTTCCAAAAGTTCGGTGGTACGTTTCTCAATCTCATCTTTTTTTCTGCCTTGCAGTTCCATCACAAAAGCCACATTCTCTTTTGCCGTTAATACCGGTATCAGGTTATATGCCTGAAAAACAAAGCCAATGTGGTGCATCCGGAAGGCGGTCATCTCTTTTTCACTGAGTAGTGAAATATCATTTCCATCCACATACAAACTGCCCGAAGTGGGCGTATCTAAACCTCCGATGAGGTTTAAGAGTGTGGTTTTTCCCGAACCGGACGGTCCGACAATAGCGGTAAATTCGCCTTCGCAAATATCCAAGGTTACTTGATTTACGGCGCATACTTCTTGCGCTGAGTCTTTAAAGACTTTACAGAGGTTTTTAATTTCGATAATGGGGTGCATAATTTAAAATATTTTAAATTTTGGATTATTAAATTTTAGTTCAATCGTATCTATTTTTGTTTTACTACCCAGTAGCCATTTCGTTTACCATTGTGGCGTTCCAATAGTCCTTTCCCTTGTAATGTACTTGTGAGTGTTTTTATAGTTCGTTCCGATTTTTTTCATTTTTCCAGTCAACAAGCATCTCTCTGTTTTTCAAAGTGTTATTTTTTCCAAGCAAAAGATTCCCAAAGAAACGCATCAAATATTCGATGGTTGCTTTAATGTTGTTTTTCAAGTCGTTGTAGTTTGCGCGAACAAGGGCATTGCGAAAATACCACGAATGTTCAGCAAAGAGTTTATTATCAATTTCAAAACCAAAGAAGCGCAGGTATTTTATTGCAAAAACGGCTGTAGTTCTTGTATTTCCTTCTCCAAAAGCGTGAATTTGCCAAAGTCCTGAAATAAATTTTGCAATATGTTGAATTGACTGCAAGAAATCAATTTGTTGGTAATCAAATTGTTTTTCTTGTGCAAAATCGTAGTCAAGTGTTTGGCGAAGAAGAACGTAATCGGAATACAGTACTGATTTTCCGTTTAAAACCCATTCTTTTTTGCTGATGTTATAATCTCGGATTTTACCTGCAAATTTGTAAATACCTGTGAAAAGTCGGCGGTGAATTTCAATGTATTCTAACGGTGAAAACGAAAAAGTGTTGTTTGACAAAATTTCAGTAATGCGAGCCGAAACCTTGTCTGCCTCTTCGGTACGTTCTGTTTCAATGTTTCGATTCGATTGTTGTTTGTAGTAACTGTCAATTTTTTGTTGTACTTCGTTAATGGTAATTTTATTTTCTATATTTTCTCTTGCTGTTTCTATGAGATAATCTGACGGCTTCAGTCCATCAACATCTTGCAGACCAATAGCAGTTTGCCAAATTTGTGCTTTCTCTTTTTGTGAAGGCTCACCTTGTATTATATATTCATCAAAATCAATCATTTGTATTTTTATAAATGTAAATTGTATTAGTTAATAATAAACAGGCAAAAATAATGCTTTTTTAATAGTATAAAATTGTATTAATTTACACGCTACGTTATTTTCAAATAAACCCACGGAAGATGTAACCAGAATATGTGACGTAATGAACAAAACAAGGCACGTGGTTGCCATTCAAACTGACCGCCAAAATGTAGGTGTAGTGAATATATTTTGATTTTATGCTATAAAAAATTGAGGTTAAAACTCTGATATTTTTACTTCACAATCACACACTTTACCATTTCACTTGTATTATTATCATACATTACCTTAACAAATAAAAAGCCTGCGCTTACCTCCTTAACATCAATAACAATTTGATGACTGCCTACATTCTCATTTTTTATCAATTTACCCATTACATCGTATAATTCAATATGTTTGATCATCAGATTCTCATTGCTTAGATACAATTGGTCTTTTACGGGGTTAGGATACAACAGCAGGTTTGAGGCAATATTATTCGTAACATTGATGGGGATTATTTCCAATATTTGTAAAACTTTTTCAAAATTGGGAATGCCATACCCGTATTGAATATCATGTTGCGGATATCTATTGGCAGATTTGTGTACGGCTTCCATAATTTCAGATGGTTTTTTGTTAGGGGCAGCCTGAATAACACATGCTACCATTCCGCAAGTAATGGGGCTGGCGAAAGAGGTTCCCGAAGCGGTTCCCATAGCATTATACACAAGAACATAAGCGCCTACACCGCAAGCAACCACATCGGGTTTGGGATAGCCGTCGGAATGTCCGAGCGAACTGAAAGAAGCAATTATTCCTGCCAGATTAACAGCGCCTAAGGTTAGCGCTTCGGGCGTATCTGCCGGTGTGCCTACAAATGGGAAAGGGGAACCGTAATCATTGGAATTGCCCGCGCTGAGAGTGGTGAAAATGCCCCGTTCTACCGCCATTCGAGCAGCAATAGAACTGATTGCGGTATTGCCATCCATTTCGGAATAGGTATGATTCATCGCCGGATCGTCAAAAAGAGTGTAACCTAATGAAGAGTTAATAATGTCAGCCCCCAAAATATCTGCCGCTTCTGCGCCTATCATCCAAAAATATTCTTCAATTAAATACTCTGTTTCATCATCTTCTGTTCTTATTAATGCGTAAGATGCTGCCGGAGCAGTCCCTACATACGTTCCATCGGTAAAACCACCCATGCAAGATAATACCGCAGTTCCATGACCACTAATAGTTTCATCGTAAATGGATCGATTTGGTTCTACCACATTTATTTCTGCAACAATTCTACCCGATTCAAACAGATGTGTAAACCCTGCTACCTGATCTGCCTGTTGAAAGCCTGCATCTATCACTGCAACAATTACATCTTCGCCGGTATAGCCATGCTTATGTACCGGTATGCCGTTGAGCTGATTTATTTGTCCGAAAGCATATCCATATTCAAAATCATTTTTAGCGGCATTTGAAATTTCAACGGTTTCAGTCGCCCATTTCGGATGAATATCGTACTTCTGATATTTGCCTTCCGCCGGTTTTACATATATTATGGTATCAACAAAATCCAAATCATGAATCAAATTCAACATATCGTCTTCTGCATAAACCAACACCGCATTAGCCCAGCGACTGACGCCTCTCACTAACGCACCGGTCATATTTACTTTTTCAATATAATCGGGGTTCACGGGCAAATCTTCTTCCGTAACGGCAATATCATACTTCGCTCTTCTATCTAAGGCTCTTTGAGATAGATATTCGAGCGGATTTTCAATACTGTAAGGGGTACCCTCTTTGTCTTTAAGGTGTATGGCATATTGAGGAGCATTCAAGGGTGGTTGCGGCGGCGAACCTGCGCCACAATTATTATTAAATGTAAAAAACTGACCTGCAGAAGGTGCCGTAGGAGCACTGTAAATAATATCCCCTCCATCATATTTAACAATAAACGAACATTCGCTATCCCAACTGCCTGCTTGCCAGGTAAGCGCAACGTTAACGCCCAAAGCGATTGAAATGGTATATGTTGCCGAATAGCCGGTGCTAAAAGTAAGCGTTTGGGAAGGGGTACCATCGTCAAAACTTACAATAAGGGCAGCCCCATTCCAGCCATCTCCGTAAGAATCGTGCAATTCAAAGATTACATTACATTTATCGCTGTATATAAAATTTGAAGTGGTTGTTTTACCTTGATTATCTGTTAATTGTAATTCAAATGGAATCGTAATTTCTCCCAAAATCGCTTCTTCGCTCAATGTGATATTAAAAGAAGCATATTTGGTTTGTGTTGGAATGAAATACCCCAAATGAGCAGTGTTGGAATTGATAGTTACCAGATTTGAAGGGGAAGAAAGATGCGCCTCCACGCCACTTGCCGGTTCGTTTCCATTGTTTTTAATAAAGACAAACAGATTAGCGGTTTCGCCGGGTTCTAAAATGCCGGTGGCGTTATCTATGGCAAATGTTTTGTATTCTAAAAGATTACCATAAATGTCAATAGAGAAAAATCCTTGAATATTTTTTTCATCGGAATTAAATGTAACATTAAACTTTAGCGTATGGGTAGGCAGGGCATCTTCGCTCAATGTAAAGGTAAAGGCATCGTTTAGCGTTATGGTTTCATCGGGAGCAAAAGTTCCAAAATCGACGGTGTTATTAATAAAAGTAACTTCGGGATGATTGGTTGAAACCACTGCGCTCACATTATTTAATGTTTCCGAAGATTTGTTTACTACGGTAATATGTACACTCACCGTTTCGCCCGGGTTCAATTTACCATCATTATTGCCTTGCGAGTCATTAATTTCAACGTTAATTATCTCCATTGTTGCGAGCGAGAGTACGGTTTCCAAAGCGGTGGCAAAATTGGGAATACCGTAGCCGTAAGCAATATCATGCTCGGGGAATCTGTTACCGGTTTCATCCACAATATCACGGAGCATTGCCGGGTGTAGCGAAGGATTTGCCTGAATAAGGCAGGCGTACATTCCGCAGGAGATAGGGCTTGAAAATGAGGTGCCGCTTGCTGTGCTGAGTGCGCCCGAGGTAGAATAAACGGTAGCGCTTTCGCCTCTGGCGCATACATTGGGTTTGGGGTCGTCCACGGCGTTGGGTCCGAGCGAACTGAAATAAGCAATCGTACCGCCGGAATTAACAGCGCCAATCGTAGCGGCGTATTTAGTATCGGCAGGAGAACTTATCCAGGGCCAGCTGGTACCATTATCATTTCCGGCGCTTACGGTAACAAAAACACCTTTTTCAATAGCCGTTTTTGCGGCAAAAGAAGCCACCGTAGATTCGCCGTCCATTTGAGAGAAAGTGTAATCCATAGATGCATCATCGAAGTAATGATACCCCAGCGAGGTGTTGATAATATCGGCGCCGATACTGTCGGCAAGTTCTGCGCCCACCACCCAGTTGTAGCATTCAACAAGATTTTCGCCGGGGTCTTCTTCGGTTCTGATTAGTGCATACGAAGCCTTTGGCGCGGTACCCACAAAACTGCCATTAGTATAGGCAGACATGCAGGAGAGCACATTCGTGCCATGGCTATGCGTGTTGGAAGCGCAAACATCTCCGCCCGGTAGCACAATATCTTTTGTAAAAACCAATCTCCCTTCCAAAATAATATTGCTAAAAACAGCGAGTGAACTCACATTTGCAAATCCGGCATCCAATACGGCAATCAAAACGTTCTGTCCGGTGTAGCCTTGTTCATGCACCGGAATCCCGTTTATTTGATTGATTTGCGCAAAACCATCTCCATAATTGTACGTTTCTTCAATCTCTTTCGAAGTTATCGGCAAAAAATCTTCTTCTCTTTCTAATTTATAAGATAACTTGCCACCACTATTTTCCTCGCCCCCTTTGCCTCCATAAGCGCCGGGGCTTACATATACCACCTGACTTACAAATTCCAATTGTTGTATTTGGTTCATAATGGTTTGCGAACATGAGATCAAGGCACAATTCAGCCACCGGCTGGTAAAGGGCACCTGTGCTCCCAAGTCTTTCAGTTCCTGAACGTACTGTGGATTTACCGGCAAATCTTGCATAACGGTAGGTACTCCGTGCCGAGCGCGTCTATCAATGGAGCGCTCCGACAAAAACTGTTCGGGGTTCTCAATACTGTAAGGCGTGTTGTTTTTATCCGTAAAATAAACGGCATATTTCTGTGCAGAGATATGGGTTGATAAAAAAATAAATAAAATAAAAAACGATGCGGTAAAGAATTTTTTCATAATATTATTGAATATTGTTAGACTTCCAATTTTAGGGAAACACAGCACACCGCTTGTGCTGCAATAGCCTCGCCTCTGCCAATGGCATCCAATTGTTCGTTGGTTTTAGCTTTTATAGAGATTTTAGAAACTTCTATTTCTAATATTTCCGCCAGGCGATTTCTCATTAAAGGGATATAAGCGGTTAATTTCGGCTTTTCCGTGATGATATTGATATCAATATTTTCAATCATATAGCCGTTGTTTTTAAGCAACGAATTGCAGTTTTGAAGTAATACCGTGCTGTCGGCGTTTTTGTATTTGGGGTCGGTGTCTGGGAAATGGATGCCAATATCTCCCAGTGCGGCGGCGCCGAGCAAAGCGTCTATTAAAGCATGAATGGCGACATCTCCGTCGGAGTGCGCCACACATCTTTTTTCAAACGGAATTGAGACTCCGGATAGTTTAAAATTTAATTCGTTACTGTTAATTACTTTATGAATATCATACCCAATTCCAACACGCATAATATGCAGGTATTTTTAATTTTTATTGAGTTTGCCTTGGTTTTTAATTTGCTCTTTATTGAAAGACTTTAGCATAAAAGTAAGAGAAAAGCGCAAAGTATTTTCGAGTGGATGCGCTTGTTTAAAAGAAAACAGGTAACTTACATCAATGGCAAAAATGTTGTATTTGACACCTACTCCTACGGTAGCGAACTTTCTATTTCCTTTATATTGATTTTCCAAGAAAGTTCCGGCTCTCACAAATAAAATATCTCTATACGAATATTCCACACCAACTGACCATACTATTTCTCTCATTTTTTCATTAAAACAACCTTTAGCATTATATTTGTATCCACCGGCAGCATTACCAAAAGAGAGGCCAATACCTTCAATAGAGTTAATATCAGTTGGATTTTTCCCATTTCCCCAGTAGTAATTTTCTTTTGTTACAGTATCCTTCATTGAATTTGGAGGTGTTGGAACTAATAGTTTTCCGGTTTCAACTCCAATTGCTAACTTACTGTAATCGTCGAACGCCATAGCGTATGTTAATCCCAAGCGTAAGTTGCATGGAAGAAATTCGCGCTTTGAGCTATTTGAGCTATAACTCACTTTATTTCCGATATTTGAAATATTTACACCAAACATCAATTCCGATTTTTGAAAACCAATAGCATTGTGTATAAATTCTTTATCTACAAAAAGAGAAATATCAACAGCGCCTGCCACTCCGGCATGCATATCTGTTCCACTCGCTTGATCATGATATCCCGGAGCAAGATTTGAGTAGATAAAACGAGGAGTTAAAGCCATAGAAACAATTTGGGAAAGTTTTCTTGAATAAGTAAAATCAAGAGAAAATTCATTAGGATTTACCACATTTAATTCTTGTCCGTCTTTATTGGTAAATTGAATTGCACCCAAAGAAAAATATCTTAAAGAAAAAGCGATAGCGTCGTTATCGGTAATTTTCCAAAAGGAAGCTAAATACAACAAATGGATGTCATTTACAAAACTTTTCAGCCATGGGCTATATGCTATACCTACCCCAAAAATATCTTCATTAAACACATATTTTGCAGGATTATGGTGTTGCGAGTAATTGTCTGGGGAAGTAGCCACTCCCATATCTCCCATTCCGCCGGCACGGGAATCCGGAGCAATGAGCAAAAACGGATCTGCCGTTGTAACCGTATTCAAATATGGTCTGGTGGGATTATTCGGATCAAAATCACTAAGTGATTCTTGCGCTAATAAAGCCCCAATCACAATAACCATTAAAGAAAAGAGAAACAGATGTTTTTTCATTGAGATATAATTTAATATTAATAATTTTGAAAAACGAAACAGCGACTTTATTATTTTACAGAATTGCAATTTTTTCAATTTTCTTTGCCGTTTCACCTTGCGAATTTCTTACAGTTAAGCGGTACATATAAACCCCTTTGCCTATTTTATCTCCAAATTCGTCGCGCCCATCCCATTCAACAGGTTCACTTCTGTATCCTTCTAAAAATTGTTTAGGCGGGTGAATTGTTTTCACTAATTTTCCTGAAACAGTAAAAATATGGATCAAGATATCGAAAGTTTCCATCGGTTGATTGTGTTCAAAGAAAAAAGATGTTTTTGTGGTAAAAGGGTTCGGATAATTTAAAACATGTTCAAGTTCCAATTTTTCATCTGATTTTACCACAAAATCAATAGAGGCTTCTGTGGGATTATTGCAAATATCCCAAGCCCGAACTTTTATGGTATGATTTCCGAGTTCTAAATTTTGCAGCGGATACCGTACAGTTCCGGAATTATAGCTATCTAAATCTGCCAAATAATAGTCATTCATAATCATCTGTTTTTCAATATTGTTATCTAAAATGGCTATTAAATCATGCCCGATACCGTTTCCGGTGGTATTGATGCCATACTCATCTTTTAATTTCAAGAACAACACCGGATCCGGGTTTGTAATACCGCCCGAAACAAATTTTTCATCATTCAAGAAAATTTCAATTTCCGGTCCTTGATTATCTTCAATAGGTTGACTACTGATTCCTCCTATAATAAAATTATCGTAATAATCTCCGGCATCATCATTCTCCGAAGCGGCATAATAACTAATTTTCCCTTTTCCATACCCATAATCAATATCTTTAGGAACGATAAATGAAAATTCAAATTGCCCTTCTTTTACAGTGGCATTTCCTTTAAAAAGAAAGTTTTTTTGCACAAAGAAGTCTTGTGGTTTACCATCTTCTTGGTTTAGTGGTTTTTGTTTTACGCTTTTATCAAAAACAGAAGGGTAAATATTTCCGTTAAAATGGGTTAGCGTAGTTCCCAAATCATCTGTAACTCTACCTTTAACAGTTACTTTGGATAAAGCCTTTAGCGTATCTAATTCTAATATTCTGAATAGATTTTCTTTCTTATTTTGTTCAACTTTTAAAGTATTCTTTAAAGGCAACTCTTCACAAATAATAGTATCTGTTTTTACATCATGGTTAGGGATATTAATGAGCATAGCAGGGTCTCCCATCAAATATATCATATTTATCATGTGCGATGTCCCACCATAATTATTTTTTGCAAGTTTGTGAATTTCACCCACTGTTTTATATCTGTTGTTGTCCCATTTAGTTCTGATCTCTTCAAAAAGTTGATTTCCGTAATCCTTGTTTGAATAAGAAATCCTAGAGGTAGTAATCATGGCGCTTACTCCACCATTTGCATTTAAAAAAGCTAATTCGGCGGGCGATATGGTTGGTTTATCGTACCAACCGAATGTACAAGTTAAGGTAATCATGAGCGGTTGGTTATATTTATTTTTCCAATTGGTAATATCTGAAATTTCCAAAATTCTTGCATGCGCCCAGCCATTACCGCTACCATGTCCAAAATAAGCAATGACCAAAGTTCCTCTTTCCATTCTCATATTTAAGGCATTATTCACTTCGGGATATCGATACCCACCGGCGTATGAAACCTGTGGATACGCATCACAGTAAATTTTTTCCAAATTAAAAGCGGGAGTTTTTGATGCAATTATATTCGCTGCTGCTTCAGCGTCAGGAATAAAAGGACCTTTATATTTATCATCGGCAACAAAAGTCATCACATTTCGCCAATCACCAAAATTAGAAACCTGTAAAACATTTTGTGTGGTTATGTGATTTCTTTGCGAGGCATTAATGGTTTTATCTACTGCAATTTTGGCTTCTGCCAACGTGGATACTGGAAACCTGCCTACCGCAACATCAATCAAATCTTTATTCAAGGAGCCTCCATTGATGTCTAAAATTCCAAAAAAATCATCGCATGAAAAAGGAATATCTTCTGAAATATAATTGCTTTCAGTTACCCCTTGATAGTTTGGAACAAATATTTGGGTACCATTTACTCTTCCTCTGTAATCATAAGACGGGCTTCCGAAAAGGAGTAAATATTTTATAGTTTGTGAGTGATTATCATACAAATATCTCATAAAATTACGAATAGCCCCTATATCTTGTGCGCCTGATGAGAACTCATTATACACTTGTTGAGGCGTAACCACTTTAACGGTAATTTTGTTTTGGTTAGCTCTGAATTTTGCTAAACGGTTGGCTTCTGATAAAAAATTGGGATGGCAAATAATTACCATATCTGTATTATCAAAACCATGTAAATTTTGATTAGAAATTTTACCAATAGGAGTAACATTTTTATAATCAGTTCCATTAAAGGCAATAAAACGGCGTGGTTTATCGGTAGGCGTTTTAAACGCAAATTGTTTTCCTGCTAAACTGCCTGCTAATTCATATACGGCATTATGCTCTGTAACATCCCAAATTTTAGTTTGATTGGAAGCGTTTTCTACCTGTACTAATGCCAGATTTCCTGCTCCAATATTCTCCGTAATGGCAAAGGGCATAGCGCCGCTATTGATTATTAATTTGCATTTTGCTTGAATTTCTATGTAATCCAAGTTTGCTGATGCAGAATTTTGAGAAGAATTATATTTTAATGATAACGTGACATTGCCGGAGGAAAAAGGTACATTTTGCTCAAAAGTGGAACGGTGAGCCAAAGCGCTATTCGGTATCAAATAAAACGTTTTAGTATTACCTGCCCATGACACTTCTATATTTGAACTTGACGTACTTGTGGTAACAACGCTGATTGTAAGGTTTGCGGTATTATTGTTCAATTCAGGCAACGTAAAATTAAAAGTTCGAGAGGTAGAAGCATACATAGCTTCATCAAACCATTCTCTACCCGATTCTCCAAAATTGATTACATCTTTTTCATAAAAATCATAATGGGTAAAAGTTGTTATGATTTTGTTTTCCGTTTGATTGAGAAAATTTTTAGTTTCAATTCTTTTCTTTTCACCAATACCTGCATCAACATTAATAAAATAATAGGCGCTATCAGAATAGATATTATATTTATGGGTAAATTTATCGGAAGTTGCATTATAATTCCATGAATGAGGTCCTTGCGCATAAAAAACGAAATAGCTGTTTTCATTAAAAACACCGCTTCCGTTATCCTCTATCTTAATCGGACATTCCCAAAGGTCGTCAATCTGTTCCATAGGATTGATATCAGGGAGCATTCCGCCGCCATTTCCAAATAAAGCTATTGAAGAAGAACGTAATCCCGTCAAAGGAATTCCCAATTTCTGCAGATCACTGTAAGTAACTTTATGTAATCCTGTACTGCTAACGGCAATTTTATACCATGTGCCGGACGCGAGTACAGAATTTTTAGCGCCCGATTTTTTAACTAATGATATGGGATCGGCGCCTTCAAAACGAATATCGCATGACACCAATCGCTGATACTGTCCATGAGCATTTTTTACAATAGGTAAAATAGTTAACATAGCAAAGAATTTCTTATCTGCTGAAGTTTTTATATGCACTTTCGGTTCTGCAAAAGCATACTCGGCAGGAATTAAAGCGGCTTCCTCATCTGTAAGCAACTGATATTGTGCGTTGGATAATGTGTAATGGTACGAAGCATAAAACTGTTCTACCTCAATTTTATCCCAAAGAGCAGGTAAAGCAGGATAGGCAGCCTCATAAGTTGCCCTATCAAAAGTAAGTAACTTTACCTGTTTGCCATTATCTTCAAATTGAAAAATTTCTAATTTTGGAAAGCGGTATGATTTTGCTATAGTTTGCGCGTTTATTTTACTTGGGTAAAAGAAAAATGCTACAAAAAGCAAAAAATAAAAATAAAAATTTGATCTTTGCATGTTTTTTATGTACTATAAAAGTAAGTATTACGTTAATTACAATAAGTTTTATTGCATAAAAATTATAACGTTGTTTCTCTAAAAAAAATATACTCTTGATGATTTTGTTTAAGCAAAAAATTTGTTATTTGTTTATTTTCTTTCTTCTTACTTTCTTAAATTCATTAGGGCAAGATGCTCATTTTTCGCAATTTTATGCGAATCCGCTTTATCTGAACCCTGCCTTTGCGGGTACTGTCAACTGTCCCCGCTTTTCAGTTAACTTTCGGGATCAGTGGCCCGAAATTCCAAGAAATTATCTTCTTTTTTCAGGAAGTTACGATCAACATGTCAACGTACTTCATGGCGGAATTGGCGCTTTCGTTTCTGCCGATATTATAGGTGGCGGTATATTTCAAACCTATAATGCCGGAGTAATTTATAATTTTAGAGTACGTGCTTCGAATCAGTTTAATTTACAATTTGCTCTGCAAGCCAACTATTTAGCCTCAATATTCAATTGGGAAAAACTGCAGTTTGCTTCTGAATTGATTGCTCCCTACACACCAAACGATTTACCCTCAGAGTATTATTCTTCATCAAAATCGCAAATTGATGCGGGAGTGGGGATGGTTGGTTACACTCCATATCTGTACTTTGGATTGGCAGTGCATCATCTTTTGCCCATTCAAGCGAATTTTTTCTCAAAAGAACAAACAGGAATAATATTAAAAGAGAGGGTGGGGGTAAAATGGACAGCACATTTGGGAGGAAAAATTACCATCAGCCAAAAAGCAAGAAATGAAGATAATTATGGAGATCTATCTCTCTACCCAAATATTATTTTTATGTCACAAAAAACTTCTCATTATTTACATGAAGGGTTTTATTTTAAAGTCTATCCATTTACTATCGGAACATGGGTAAGACATAACTATAAAAACTTTGATGCTTTTATTGTTTCTTGTGGCATGGAATATAAATTATTCAAAATTGGATATTCTTATGATTTTAATATCAGTGAATTAGAGCGTACAGGAGGAGCGCATGAAGTTTCTATACAGTTTATTATTCCTTGTCGTGATGACAAAATAGTAAATGCTCCACGAAAAACTACTCGCAAATTGTCTCCTATCACTTGTCCAAAATTTTAATAAAGCATTATATTACTATATAAAATAAAAACAAAAATAGTTCGTTAAACAAAGAAAATTTTTAGAAAATGAAAAAAATATTGTGGATTATCATTATTACCCTGTGTGTGTGTACGGCGTGTAATAACAATCAAAAATCTTCTACTACCGGTTGGAGGTACAATAATGAAAAACAAGGCGCTTTTGAAGTAATACCTTATTTGGAGCAGGCAACAGGTCCCGGACTGGTACTCATTCCCGGCGGTACATTTACAATGGGAAATATGGATCAAGATGTAATGTTTGATTATACAAGTGTGCCTCATAAAGTTACTGTTTCTTCCTTTTACATGGATGAATGTGAAATAAGCAATATTGACTATCTTGAATATTTGAATTGGTTGAAAACAGTTTTTGCCAATAATGGATTTCAAGGGGTATATGATAGAGCACTCCCTGATACGAATTGCTGGCGCACCCCACTTGCCCACATGGAGGAGATGGTTCAATATTACCTCCGCTCTCCTGCTTTTAGATACTATCCTGTAGTTGGAGTAAGTTGGATTCAAGCCACTCAATATGCCGAATGGCGCACAGACAGGGTGAACGAAAAAATATTAGCCGATTTAAAATATATAGAATGGAATCCTACTCCATCTCCTGAAGGCTATTTTAATACCGATGCCTACCTTACTTATCCCAGTTACGAAGCTCAAAGTGATAGAAGATTACAATATATTACTTCGGGAGATTATAGAAATGTGGTTATGGAAGATGGAATTTTATTACCTAAATACAGGCTGCCAACAGAAGCTGAATGGGAATACGCAGCAATGGGATTAGTAGGTAGCTCAGACGGAGAAATGGTTCTCGAAAGAAAAACTTACCCTTGGAGCGGATCTTCTTTACGCTCTGATAATAAAAATTACTTGGGAGAATACCAACTAAACTATAAAAGAGGAAAAGGCGACTATATGGGAGTAGCCACAGCACCAAACGATGGAAGTATTTTTACATGTGAAGTGAGATCTTATTGGCCTAACGACTTTGGATTGTATAATATGGCTGGAAATGTTGCAGAATGGGTAATGGATGTATATCGCCCCAATGGAACTTCAGATCTCGCTGATTACAACCCTTATAGAGGAAATATTTACCTCTCTAAACAACGTAATCCCGATGGTACAATTATGGAAAGAGATAGTATTGGTCGTATCCCTATGGTTTTAGAGGCAGATACGAAAAATGAAAGAAGAATCAACTATAAAACTGCTTTTAATGTTAATGCTAACGATGGAGATTTAGCATCACTTATCAATATTGACAATGCCGGTATGGATGTTGCTGAAACCACTGAGTTAATGTATCGAAGAGATTTGAATACCCCTTACTCTTATTCGCTTATCGGAGATAATGTGAGAGTGGTAAAAGGCGGTTCGTGGAAAGATATTTCTTACTGGGCACAACCCGGAAACAGAAGATTTTTAGCTGAAGACGAATCTGCCGATTATATCGGATTTAGATGTGCAATGTCTCGATTGGGCGCGATTAACAGAAAATAATCAGATAAAATCTGCCCAACCAGTGTTACCTAAATTCTATAATATTAAGGAATTGTACAGGATCTTTGTGCAATTCCCTTTTATTTGTACAGATACAAGAAAAATAGTTCCTAACGCTTTGTTCTTTTGTTTAAAAGGAGAAAATTACGATGGCAACCGGTTTGTGAATGAAGCCCTTGAAAAAGGCGCACGATATGTGATTACAGATGTGAGATCTGAGATGTGTGATCTGAGATCTGAGATGTGTGATCTGAGATATGAGATAGAGGGAAATAAATCTCAAATCTCAAAACCCATCATTGTGGTAGATGATGTTTTAAAAACACTTCAAGAGTTAGCCAATTATCATCGAAATCAATTAAAAATTCCGGTTATAGGCATTACCGGAACCAATGGAAAAACCACTACCAAAGAATTGATAGCGTCTGTGTTATCTAAAAAATATAAAACAGCATATACGTGCGGCAATTTGAATAACCATATCGGGGTACCTCTTACCTTGCTTTCCATTACTCCGGAAGATGAGATTGCCGTGATAGAGATGGGTGCTAACCATCTCGGCGAAATTGAAGAACTTTGCCAAATTGCCCAACCGGAGTACGGACTCATTACCAATATTGGAAAAGCCCATTTGGAAGGCTTCGGAACAATAGAGAATATTATTGAAACGAAGATGGCACTTTATCGTGCAGCAGATGTTTTGTTTGTGAATGCAGAGGATGAAGTTTTGCGGTGTGCGGTGAGCAAAAATGAAAAAGGAAAATTTATTAGCCGTTGGCTTCAGTCAACGGAAAGGGTGGCTTTTTATGGGAATAATACAGATGTTGCTGGGAGTATTGTTGAAATGAATCCTTGTTTGGTAGTGAATTTGTTTAGCAATATAATTCAAACCCAATTAACCGGAAACTACAATCTTTCCAATATTCTTGGTGCAGCTGCTATTGGGCGCTATTTCGGAGTGTCGGAACAGGATATTTGTGAGGCTATTGCGGAGTACTCGCCGCAAAATAACCGTTCGCAAATTATTAAAAATGAAACAAACACGATTATTGCAGATTACTACAATGCCAATCCTACCAGCATGAAAGCGGCATTAGAGAATTTTCTTCAAATAACCGCTCCCCAAAAATTGGCTATTCTTGGAGATATGTTGGAATTAGGCGAATCGAGCGTTCCGGAACATCAGAAAATCATAAATTTTTGCCAAGCAAGCCATTTGGAAACAATTTTTATTGGAGAAAACTTCTTCAAAATAAAAAATAACCATTTCCATTTTTTTAAAAATGTAGATGAATGTAACAATTACATAAAAGACAATACAATACAAAACAAATTCGTGCTTCTAAAAGGCTCCAGAGGAATACATTTGGAAGAGATCATTACAATTAAGAATTAAAAATTAAGAATTAAAAGATTTTGAACTTTGAACTTTGAACTTTAAACCTTAAACTTTGAACATTAAACACTAATCATTATGAAAAAATTATTGCTAATTCCCTTTATTTTTATAACCGTTTCGTTATCTGCGCAAAACGATTTTGAAATTGCTAAGAATGTGGATATTTTTGTCTCTATTTTAAAAGAATTGAACGCCAAGTATGCCGATGAAATAAATCCTACGGATTTGGTTACGAAAGCCATTCACGGTATGTTGGGAACTCTGGATCCTTATTCTGTGTATTATCCCGAATCGCAAATTGAAGATGTTAAGTTGATGAGTACGGGGCAATACGGCGGCATTGGAGCAGTAATTCAACAGTATGGGAAAAATGCGGTCATTGCTGAGTTGTTTGAAAATTCTCCTGCGCAAAAAGCGGGGCTTCGTGCAGGAGATATTATCCTGAAAATTAACAATCAAAATGTACAAAACAAAACCTCATCAGACGTCAGTACTATTTTAAAAGGGCAGCCCGGCACCAAATTAAACATTGAAATAGAGCGCCTTACAGATGGCAAAAAGCATACTTTCGATGTGGCACGCGAGGATATAAAGTTTCCACCCGTTCCTTTCTCCGGAATGTTGAAAAATCAGGTAGGATACATTAACTTAAATCAATTTACAGATAAAGCAAGCGCAGAAGTGAAAGATGCTTTTATGAAACTGAAAGATCAGGGAATGAAATATTTGATTTTAGATTTACGATACAATGGCGGCGGTTTGCTTACCGAAGCCGTGAACATCATGAACATCTTTGTAGATCAAAATGTTAAAATTGCCGAAACCAAAGGGAAAATTAAAGAGCAAAACAATATTTTCAGAACTAAAAATAGTGTCATTGATAAAGAGATACCGGTGGTTGTGTTGGTAAACGGTGCCAGCGCTTCGGCATCGGAAATTGTGGCAGGGGCATTTCAGGATTTGGACAGGGGCGTCATTATCGGAAAAAAAACATTTGGAAAGGGGTTGGTACAAAATATCGTGCCGCTCAGTTATAACACCTCTTTTAAAATCACGGTATCAAAATATTACATTCCAAGTGGACGTTGCGTACAAGCAGTGGAGTATTTTGACCGCGACACGCTATCCACTACGCCTCACATCCCCGATTCGCTTGCCACCCCTTATAAAACAAAAAACGGCAGAACGGTGTATGATAAGGGAGGCATTGAACCCGACATTATTACTCCCGATTCCGTGCCGAGTAACCTATTCTTCGCCTTGATGTTAAACAATGTTATTTTTGATTTTTGTAATGAATACGCCGCTAAGCATGAAACCATTCTTCCCGCAAATCAATTTAAACTATCTGATGCTGAATATAAACAATTTGCAGATTATGTGAAAACCAAAAATTTTGAATACAAAACAGAAACCGAAGAATTATTAAATGAATTGAAAGAGATTGCACAAAGTGAAAAATATTTTGCTGCAATAGAACCAACGTACAACGACATCATTAAGAAAATTAATAACGAAAAAAGTAACGAAATTTATAAATTTAAAGAAGAACTATCCGAATATATTGCCAATGAAATTGTGGCGCGTTACTATTTTCAAAAAGGACGAGTGGAGCATCAACTTACCACCGACCCCGATGTGGATACGGCTATGAAAATTCTTTTAGATTCAAATCGTTATAAAGCAATTTTAGCAGGGAAGAAATAAGTTCTGAAACCAATGCTGACGGTATATATTTAAAAAATATATTCTGAAATATTTATTAATTTCACACAACTTTATTATTATAATATATTTTTGCCGCCAAATTTTTAAAAATCTAATTCACTTAAATTATACTGCTGTATGAGCAAAAATCTAATTATCGTAGAATCTCCTGCGAAAGCAAAAACTATCCAAAAGTTTATCGGCAAAGAGTACGAAGTTATTTCAAGCAAAGGGCATGTGCGCGACCTGCCCGCCAAAGATTTGGGAATCAGTATTCAAAAGGACTTTGAACCTCACTACGAAATTATGTCGGATAAAAAGAAATTGATTGCCGACATAAAGAAGATGTCAAAAGAATCGGAACAGGTATTGTTAGCAACCGACGACGACCGTGAGGGCGAAGCCATTTCGTGGCATTTGATAGAAGCGGCGGATATTCCCATAGAAAAAACAAAGCGCATTGTATTTCACGAAATTACAAAACAAGCTATTGAGCACGCCCTTTCAAATCCTCGAAAATTGGATATCGCTTTGGTGAACGCCCAGCAAGCCCGTAGAATTTTAGACCGTTTGGTAGGGTTTGAACTTTCGCCCGTGCTGTGGCGTAAAGTAAAACCGCAACTCTCTGCCGGTCGCGTACAATCGGTGGCGGTGAAATTGATTGTGGAGCGCGAGCGCGAAATTAACCGCTTTCAATCCTCTTCAAACTTTAAAGTTACCGGTGAGTTTCAATCGGAACAAAATCAAAAAAATGAACTGACCGCAGAACTGAATAAAAGATTTGATACCCAAGAGGAAGCGCAAAATTTTCTGACAGATTGTATGAGCGCTACTTTTTCTGTTGCGTCTGTAGAAAAAAACCCGGGAAAAAAATCACCGGCGCCCCCCTTTACTACATCCACTTTGCAACAGGAAGCCGCAAGGAAATTAGGTTTTTCGGTTACTAAAACGATGATAATTGCGCAACAACTTTATGAAGCAGGTTACATTACTTATATGCGTACCGACTCGGTAAACCTCTCCAATATGGCGTTGGCGTCTGCAAAACAGGAAATAGAAAAACTGTTTGGCGCCGAATATTCAAAAACCCGCAAATATGTAACCAAAACGCGCGGCGCTCAGGAAGCGCACGAAGCAATTCGCCCCACCGATTTGAGTAATCAAACCATTCAGGGAGATGCATTTACAAAACGGCTGTATGAATTGATTTGGAAACGCACTATCGCTTCGCAAATGAGTGACGCCCTTACCGAAAAAACAGTCATCAATATTCCTGTTTCTAATCGTCAGGAAAAGTTTGTTGCTACCGGCGAAGTGGTTCTTTTTCAAGGATTTTTAAAAGTATATTTAGAATCACACGATGAAGAGCAAGATGATATTGCAGGCATTATTGCCCCCGTGGCGCAAGGCGAATCGCTGTGTGCATTAGAAATAAAGGCAGTACAGAAATTTGCGCAACCCGCCGTGCGATACACCGAAGCCAGTTTGGTAAAAAAATTGGAAGAGTTGGGCATTGGTCGCCCTTCTACTTATGCGCCCACCATCTCTACCATTCAAAAAAGAGAGTATGTAGTGAAGGAAAACCGTCAGGGAAGCGAGCGCAACTATATTCAATTAACATTAAAAAATAACAACATTAAAGAAACAGTGTCCAAAGAAAAATATGGCGCTGAAAAAGATAAATTATTTCCTACCGATATAGGAATTGTGGTAAATGAATATTTGCAAAACCACTTTGAAACGATTATGGACTACGGTTTTACCGCTCAAGTGGAAAAAGAGTTTGACGATATTGCAGAGGGTGCGATGACTTGGCAAAAGATGCTGCACCATTTTTACGAAGGATTTCATCATTCTATTCAAACCGCCATTGAACATTCACCAAAGGCAAGCGGAGAGCGTATTTTAGGACAAGACGGATCCGGAAAGAATGTGTATGCAAAATTGGGTAAATATGGACCGATGGTGCAAATTGGGGATAACTATCAAGATAACAAAGCCAAGTATGCCCGAATGAAAAAAAACCAATCTATTGAATCCATCACTTTGCAAGAAGCGTTAGATCTGTTTAAACTTCCCAAAACATTGGGAACACACAACAATCAGGAACTTACGGTGGGAATGGGACGCTTCGGGGCGTACATTAAATTTGGCGATGAATATGTTACGATACCCAAAGAGATCGACCCCTTGGAAATTGATATTGAAACCGCATCTAAATTAATTGATGAAAAAACGAAACTCATTGCTGCCCGCGCCCCGCGACTGTTAGGGCAATACAATGAGAATGACGTTTTTGTGGTCGTTGGAAAATATGGTCCGTATATTAAATACAACAACCAAAATATTACGATGGAAAAAGGCTCTAATGCTGCCACATTGACGTTGGAAGATGCAATTAACCAAATTGCCAATGTGAGTACCAAAAATGTGTTGGCAACTTTTAAGGAAGACGATAGGATTAAAGTGATGAATGGCAGATATGGCGCCTATATTACCAACGGTACGGATAATTTTAAAATCCCGAAAGGAGCAACGCCCGAAGCGCTTACTTACGCGGAAGTATCTCAAATTATTGCGCACTCCGAACCTACGGCTAAAAAACGTTTTACCAGAAAAAAATAGAAATGGATATTCTCTCTTTTTTCGACCCCGTAATGGTTGACCAATATCTTCCGCAAGGAAAGGATGTTAATTTGCAGTTGTTGGTAAGCCATATTTGGTTTACTTCAAAAGATCAGGAACCCGATTTGTCGAATATAGATATCGCTGTTTTGGGCGTTCCTGAAGCAAGATATTCGGTTCAAAATCAAGATTGTGAATCGGCGCCCGATGAAATTAGAAAAGAGTTTTACAAATTGTTTCGCTGGAAAAAAGAGGTCTCTATTTTAGATTTGGGCAATTTAAAATTGGGTCAAACGGTGGAAGATACTTACATCATTCTTTCCGATATTCTGGCTTATTTGATGGAACAAAAGGTAGTTCCCATCATTTTGGGCGGCAGTAACGACCTGGCGTTTGCCAATTATCAAGCCTATTCAAAAATGGAAAAGGTGGTCAATATTGTTGCTGTGGATTCAAAGTTTGACCTGGGAGATGAAAAAAATTCGATCTCTTCGGAAGGATATTTGAATAAGATTGTTTTACAGCAACCTAATTATCTTCTTAATTATTCTAATGTTGGCTATCAAACCTATTTGAATAGTAATGATGATATTGAATTGATGAAACAGTTGTTTTTTGAGGTGTATCGCGTGGGAGGTTTGCGAAAAGATATGGACGAAATTGAGCCGATTGTGCGCAATGCAGAGATGTTGGCGTTGGATATTTCGGCAGTACGTCAAAGCGATGCGCCCGGAAATGCAAATGCTTCCGCAAACGGATTCTACGGCGAAGAGGCTTGCCAAATTGCGCTGTTTGCCGGACTAAGCGACAAACTCTCATCGTTTGGTATTTATGAATATAACCCCTTGTTAGATTACAATACACAAACTTCGCAACTGATATCGCACATTCTTTGGTATTTTATTGAAGGTTTTTTGCACCGGCAAAACGATATGCTGTTTAAAGATCATGACCAGTATTTTCGCCATGCCGTACCGGTTACCACCGCCCTCCACGAGTTAATTTTTTATCAAAGTAAAAAAACAGGACGCTGGTGGCTCGAAATTCCTTTTTTTCATGTTAAGACCCAACAAGATAAAAAATATTTTCTCCCCTGCTCTCCTAACGATTTTGAAACGGCTTGCCAGGATATTGTCCCCGATCGCTGGTGGCGAACGTATCATAAGCTGAATAGATAGATAGTAATATGTCCATAATTTTTTTTTATGGCATTCGCTACTCAATGGAAAATTGCGGCGCTACTCTCGTTTGAAAATATTTGCTACTTTTGCTCGCTGTTTGCTCGCGTTGAAAATGTGTGAAAGCCTCGCATGAAGTACCCAAAAAAGAGTAAAAAAACAAAAAAATGAAATTAAAACATTAATATTAATCAAAATACATCTTAATTTTATGAAAAAACTAATTTTTTTATTAATCGCATCTTTTGTGATGTCAATTCTTTTTATCGTCTCGTGCAATAAAAACGTTTCTGTTTCCAGTGTAAAATTGGATAAAGATTCAATAACTCTTGGAATAGGAGGTACAGAAACGCTTACGGCTACTGTTTTACCAGAAAAAGCTACTAATAAAGCAGTGGTTTTTACAAGTAGCAATCCTATTGTAGCTACAGTATTGCCCAATGGATTAGTAACAGGTATAACAAAAGGTGAAGCCACCATTGTTGTTACAACTGCTGACGGAGGTTTTACTGCAAGTTGTCGAGTAAAAGTTGATGATGTTGCAGTATCAGAAGTTAAGCTAAACAAAAACACGTTAATTCTTGATGTTGATGAAACAGAAGAACTTATAGCTACTGTATTGCCCGAAAATGCAACAAACAAAGTGGTTTATTGGACAGTTAGCAATCCTGCTGTTGCCACAGTAGTAAATGGAATGGTATATCCGCTCAGTAAAGGTAAGGCAACAATTACTGTTACCACACTTGATGGAAATAAAACAGCGAAATGTGATTTGGAAGTAATTAAGAAAGTCCCTGTAACAGGTGTGAATCTTAACAAAACCTATTTAAAATTAGGGGTTGGTAATACAGAAAAGCTATCTGCCGATATAACACCCTATAATGCAACGAATCAAAATGTAACTTGGAGCAGTAGTAATGCTTCAGTGGTTACTGTAAGTAATGAAGGTTTATTGACCGGAATAGCCGCCGGAACAGCAGTTATTACTGTTACAACTGAAGATGGTGGCTTCACAGCAATATGCGATGTTGAGTGTGAGAATTTTACACTGCCTGTTGTGATTACATTAGAACCAATTATAATGGATTACGTCGGTTTTAATTTTAAAGCGAAGTTACGAGGAAATATTACAGATATCGGTGAACCACCCTACACAGAAAGGGGATTTATTTATACAATAGATACCGATGATCCATTAGATCCTCATCCTATGGGACCTGGTACTACAAAGGTAATAGTATCTGGAAACGGGATTGGCATTTTTGAAATAGAACAAAATTTTTATTTTGAACAAAATACTGTTCGAGCTTATGCAAAAACAAGTATGGGAACAAGCTATGGAGAAATGGTAACTTTTTCATTTGATAAGTAAGTAGAATAAAGTGACCTGTTAAGATATTGGGAAACTATTATATCGTTAGAACAAAATATAGAGGCAATAATGCTTTTGGAGGTAAGGTAGTTAATAGTGTTACAGCAGAATTTGATTCTCAAAGCAACCTTATTCAGTTTATAGACTATGATTATTATTAGGAGGTCGCTGTCCACGTTGGCAATGCCGTGTTGAGAAAGACAAGCCATCTAATTTTAACTGCAAATGGGTAACAACGCAACCAAACAAAATGTTTTAGACTTCAATAATTAATAAAATCAAACTATATGAATTTAATTGACCAAATTAAAACAAACGCCAAATTGGCAAACAAAATCATTGTACTCCCTGAGGGTGAGGAAGAAAGAACTTTAAAAGCCGCTGACATAGTTGTAAAAGAAGGCTTTGCAAAAATTGTTCTCTTGGGCAATAAGGAAAAAATTGAAACGCAAGCCAAAGAATGGGGATTAGCCCATATTCAGAATGCGCAAATTATTGACCCAAAAAGCAATCCGAAAAAGGCATTTTATGCGGAAATGCTTTGCGAAATTCGTAAAAGCAAAGGAATGCAAATGGAGGAAGCGCTGCGTTTGGTAGAAGACCCTCTGTATTTAGCCACGTTGCTCATTAAAAACAAAGAGGTGGACGGCGAGGTGGCGGGTGCACAAAATGCCACCGGAGACGTACTTCGTCCTGCCTTTCAAGTAGTGAAAACATTGCCCGGCGTGTCCGTAGTTTCCGGTGCATTTATTATGGTAATGAAAGACCCGCAATGGGGCGACAATGGCGTGATGGTGTGGGCAGACTGCGCGGCGCACCCCAACCCCAATGAGCGCGAATTGGCTGAAATAGCGGTAGTTACTGCACAAACAGCCAAATCTATTGCACAGTTAGAGCCGCGTGTGGCGCTGTTGAGTTTCTCTACCAAAGGCTCCGCAAAACATGAAATGGTGGATAAAGTGGTGAACGCTACAAAAATAGCGCAAGAAATGGCGCCTCACTTTAAAATTGATGGCGAACTGCAAGCCGATGCCGCTATTGTGCCCAATGTGGGAAAGTCGAAGGCTCCTCAAAGTGAAATTGCCGGCAGAGCAAACGTATTGGTATTTCCAACATTAGAAGTGGGAAATATTGCTTACAAATTGGTGCAACGCATTGCCGGCGCTGAAGCCATTGGTCCGGTTATGCAAGGAATGGCTGCTCCAATCAACGACCTCTCACGCGGCTGCTCTGTGGACGATATTGTGAGTTTGGTGGCAATTACCGCCTGCCAAGCATGCAAATAATTTAAAAGATATCTAATATGTTATAAAAAAGACGTAAAATTATTTAACCAATTTTTGCAAATCTTTCATCGTTAAGGTTATTGTTTTTTTAGTAAAAGTATTCCATGTAACTTGTTGCTTTCCTGCCATGTGCATGTATTTAATGTATTCTCCCAATAGCATTTGTGAAAAACCTCGCTGACGGAATAAACTCCAGTTATCTTCAAAAGGCTTAACGTTTTGCAGAAAATAATAATGCACATACCACAATAATGTATTAGAGGTCTCAACCTCCACATAATTTGCCAAATTGGTCATACGCAGCAAGCGGTCGTCTTTGTTTTCTACATTCATTGAAGCATAGTATTGACACACAGCATTAACAGTGTCTTTAACACTCAAATAACTTTGTGCTAATAATGTACATGTTTGATAAATAATGGCAGAATCAGGCTCAATGTTTTTGCGAATTTCGGCAATTACTTCAAATGTTTCATCAAAAAAATCGGGTTTATTTGATAGCGAAGAAGCCAGATGTAACATCACTTCCATATCGTTTTTTTGCATTTTGTGCGCTTTGCGAAGCAGCACAATCGCAAGGTCGTGCTTTTTTTGCAAGGCATTACAAATACCTGCGTATTTGAGCGTTAGAAACGTGCTGTCACCAAGACTCAATAATTGCTTCAGTATCGGCGCTGCTTGCAAATATTCGTGGTCTGTAAAAAGTAAAACAGCCTTTTTGCGCAGCAACGGTTTATGATTTTCATTATAGGTTAAACTCGAATCGCAATAAAACAGAGACTCTTCCATATAATCTTTACTTTTTAAGGCGCTCAAAACCGAAACCAATTTTAAGGTATTGGTACTGTTTTTCGGATTGAGGTAAAAGGCGTTTTCGTAACACGAATAAGCCTGTGGCAAGAGCATCATTTTGGCATAACTGTCGCCCAACCCGCCCCACAAAAAAGCATTCAAAGTATCTGTTTCCAATAGTTTAGCATAAATTTCGATAGCGCTCACATATTCTTCATTTTGAAAACAGGCTTGCGCCAAACTGATTTGCGCAGGCACAAACAGAGTATCTATTGCAATACTTTTTTTAAAATAGAAAGAGGCAAGCGGCGCATCTTCTATTGCTTCCGCGCACAATCCGGCATAATAAAAATCGGCGGTGGTTAATATGTCGGTTTCTTCAATGGTAGAAATTGCTTTTTCGTACTGTTTTTGCAAAAAGAGATTATATATTTTGTTTTCAGGTGTTTGGGCTTGTGAGAAAAATATAACGAAAAAAAATAATAAAAATAGGGGTTTATTTTTCATTGTCAATAAGTTATAATGTATTTTAATGTAATAAATTTGAAATGGCGTAAATAGGATATACATCAATATTTTCATAGTGTGTAAAATTTTCGAGCGAGGTACGAATACCCCTTTTAATATTTTTTTCCGCCATAAATAATCGTAAACTCTGCATCGCTCCTTGTGTTCCCGATTTAACCTCAACAGGAACAATCTGTTCTCTATTTTGTAATAAAAAATCCACCTGCGCATTGCCTTGTCTTTTTTCTCGTTGCCAATAATACAGAGAGATTGGATTATAGCACGAAGCATTTTTTATGAGCTCTAATCCAACAAACATTTCAGCTATTGCGCCACGATTAATTACTTTAAAATCATTTGAAATGAACATTTTGGATGTATCTAAATCAAGAATACGTTGAAATATACCCGTATCGAAAATAAAGAAGCGTTGAAATTTTGGATTAATTTCTGCACCCAGCGGTATTCCATTGGCGGCAGTATGAGTAACAGGATAAACTAATCCTGCCATTGTTAATAAACTCAAAGCTTGTTTTACTTGTAAATTTGTTGCCTGAACTGCTGCATGTTCATAAACAAATTTCCCTTCAGATTGTTGAACAACCGATTCAAACACTTCATTTATTCGTAGCGCAGGCGTACGTTTTTTGTATTTTACAAAATCACTTTTCAACGAAATGATAATGTCGTTCAAAACCTGCTGACCATACAGTAGATTTTGTGTGTGTACATATTGCGCCACAGCTTCCGGCATTCCTCCTACAATGAAAAATGTTTTTAAACGATTGATAAGAAGATGATGAATGGGTTCTTGTAATGGCTTTTGTGGAGATGCTTTTCTGTATGCTTCAACTAATGCGCCATCGCCCAATGCAAATAAAAACTCATTAAAGGAAAAAGGAAACATAAAGAGCGACCGCACCCGCCCAACACCAAACGAGGGAATTTCTTCCAAAGCAAATTCTAATAAAGAACCAGCAGCAATTAGATGTAATTCAGGATATTGCTCATAAAAATAGCGCAATTTCGATAATGCAGGTAAACAATTTTGTATCTCATCAAAAAATAATAATGTCTCGCCGGGAATAATGGGAATCTTGAAAAAAAACGAAAGCTGCTCACAAATCTCTTGCGGAGAAAGTGATTGCTCAAAAAAAAGATGTACTTCTTTTTTATCAACAAAGTCCACTTCAACAAAATATTTGAATGATTTTGCCAAATATTTTACTGCCGAAGATTTTCCAACTTGCCTTGCACCTCGCAAGAGAAGAGGTTTTCTGTCGATACTCTTACTCCATGATAATAATTCTTGATCAATGGTTCTTGAAAAATATTTTTTTTCCAACATAATAACTGTATTTTTTTATTAATCAAAGGCAAAAATAAAATTAATTTTGAATTTTATAAAAATATCAATGCAAAAAATAGAAATTTTAATAAAAATGTAAACCCAAAAACTTTCTAAATTAGTAAAAATGTAAACCCAAAAACTTTCCAATAAAAACGTTTTTTTGTAGCCAAAAAATTTATTTATGAAAAAGTTACAAAAAATATTAATAATCTGCTCATTATTAACCATTGTTGCCATATTTGTCGCTTTTTTTGCAAGAAAAACCATTTTTTTTACCCCAAACACTACTTTTTCTACATTAATCATTCCGAAAAATCCAACCTTTAACCAAGTGGTTGATTCATTGACTAAAAACAACATTATTAAAAACACTCAATCTTTCAAAATAGCGGCAAAGATTTTGAAATACGATAAAAACGTGATGCGTGGGAGATACGAAATTAAAGCCAATGAAACGAATTATCAATTGATTAAAAAACTGCGCAAAGGACAACATTATCCGGTAATATTCACTTTTAACAATGTGCGCACTTTGTCCGATTTTTTGCAAAAAACAGATAAAAAATTTCTTTTTTCTACGCAAGAATTACAAAAACTGTTGGAAAATGCAGAATTTTTACATTTTTTAGGATTTAATAGAGAAACCTTACCTGCGCTCTTTATTCCCAATACCTATCAAATTTATTATGATATTGATGCTGATGAATTTGTAGATAAGTTTGTAACTTTTTACAACCACTTTTGGAATGAGAAACGTATGGAATTGGCGCACGCTATCTCTCTTACGCCTAATGAAGTAACTACGTTAGCATCTATTGTGGAAGAAGAAAACCACAAAGAGTTTGAAAAGCCCATGATTGCCGGCGTGTATCTTAATCGGTTACGCATTGGCATGCGGTTGCAAGCCGATCCTACCGTGAAATTTGCGGTGGGTGATGTTACTTTAAAGCGTATTTTGTTCAAACATTTGGAAACCAATTCTCCTTATAACACTTATATGTATGCAGGTTTGCCGCCGGGACCTATCCGTTTTCCAATGCCTTCTACTATTGATTCCGTGTTGCATTACACCAAACATAACTATTTGTATATGTGTGCTAAAGAAGATTTTTCCGGCGAGCATAATTTTGCCACAACTTTATCAGAGCACGAAAAAAATGCCACCAAATACCGAAACGCTTTAAATAAACTTAAAATTAATCATTAACCACTAAAAAAGTGTTTCTTTGCGCTTGCAATGGCTCCGTAGTTCAGCTGAATAGAACGTCAGATTCCGGTTCTGAAGGTCGTGGGTTTGAATCCCGCCGGAGTCGCTAAAAATTCCAAAACTTAAACACGTAGTCAAATGTTTCTAAAAAAAAAGACTGTCCATTTTTAAGACAGTCTCTTTTACATAATCAGATTGAACTTATTTTGATGCCACATTTTCGATCCAACGAACCATGCCAAGCATTACGATCATAGATATGGCGCAAACAATGGCAAATACTAACCAGCATAACCACAATGACCAATTTTCGTACATCATTGCACCTAAGAATAGTAAGATATTTCCTAAAGCAGTTGCAGATAGCCAAAATCCTTGACATAAACCCTGCATGTGTTTCGGAGCAATTTTTGACACAAATGACAATCCTAATGGGCTGATGAACAACTCGGCTACGGTTAAGAAGAAATACATTCCCACTAATGTCCAGGGCGCTATTTTGAGAGCGCTTTGGGCTGCTTCTTCCATACCTTGATACTCAATATATCCGGGGAAGCCTGCAATTTTAGAAACAATAGCCAGAAAAACGAAACCTAAACCTGCAATTCCCATACCGATAGCTATCTTCATAGGAGTTGAAGGTTCTTTGCCTCGTCTTGCCATAGCACTAAACAACCAAATAATAAGCGGAGTTAAACAAATGACCAAGAATGGATTGATGGCTTGCCAAATTTCCGGCGGAATAACTGAAGTGTTGACGAAATCTCTTGCAAAATAGGATAACGAAACACCGTTTTGGTGGAAACTGAACCAGAAGAACATTACAATACCCAATACTGCAAATAGAGCAAGTATTCTTTGTCTAATTTCTTTTGCCATAGCATGTTTCTCAGCATCAGTATAGTTTACGGTTTCTTTTTTTTCTTTCTTAGCCGGATTGGGAAGGATTTTTTTAGTTGCAATGAAAATAATTAACGAAATAAACATGGCAACAACCGAAGCAATAAAAGAGTAGTGAACGCCGGTGTTAAATACATTCAAATAATTGGTGCAAAATTCTGACATTTGCGAAGGGTCAATTACCGTTCCGGCTTCAGAAACTTTGTGTGCCAATATGGTTAAGTTTTCATATTTGGTAGGATCCATTGCTTCGCCTGTTTTTAAGAAATTGTGGCACAATGCGGATAAATCGGCATTATACAGCAAGTTGTGTTTTCCTAACCACCAACCTCTTAATAAAGGTGCTACAAAAGGAGCAATTAAACCACCCACATTAATAAAAACATAGAATATTTGAAATCCGCGATCTCTTCTTCCTTTAGCTTCTGTATAAGCCTCTTCGCTTTTATTTTTTGCATCTTTTTCCATATTGTCGTACATTTGTCCTACTATGGCTTGCAAATTTCCTTTAAATAAGCCATTACCAAACGCAATCAATAACAATGCAAAACATGTGAAAGTTAATAAAGTTGAAAAGTTATTGGAAGTGGACATAATTGGAATAGATAGCAAGACATAGCCACTCGCCATAACTACTAAACCGGTCATAATGGTTCCTTTATAGTTTTGAAGTTTATCGGCAATAATACCACCCACTAAACTTAAGACATAAATTCCTGCATAGAAAAAAGAATAAATTAACGCACCGGTTTTAGCATCCAATCCAAATTTTGAACATAGAAATAGCGTTAAAACCGCGTTCATAATGTAGTACCCAAAGCGTTCGCCCATGTTTGATAGCGCCGCTCCTAATAATCCTTTCGGATGATTTTTAAACATAATAAATTGATTTTAAGTGAATAATTATTTTGAAAATTTTATAATTTGAAAACGATTTTATAACAAAGCGTCAATCTTTGCTACTAAGTCGGTTTTTTTAATAAGTCCTACATGTACATCTACTACTACACCGCCCTTTAAGAAAACGAGCATAGGAATATTGCGCACGCCGAACTGCATCGCGATGTCGTTGTTGCTGTCGGTATCGCATTTGCCGATAACGGCTTTGCCTTCGTACTCGGCAGCCACCTCTTCAATAATGGGGGTTAACGCCCTGCACGGACCGCACCACTGCGCCCAGAAGTCAATTACTACTAATTTATCGCCGGTTACCAGCGTTTCAAAATTGGAATTGTTAATGTTTAAAGCCATAAATCTATTTTTTTAGTTTTGAGGTGCGAAGATATATTATTAATTGATAATTGATAATTGATAATTGATAACGATGAGCAACATGATATATATCAAATATTTAAAGTATTGCAGCCATTCATTATATAATTATTATGTCCCATTAGTTTTTCGGCATTTTGAAAGTCGTTTTGTGCTAAATACTTACGAATGAGCGTGGAGCGAACTTCAATGGTATTCATTTTATATTCTTGGGTGGTAATGACTTCTATTCCTTTTTTGGTACAAAGTTGTAAAAGCGTGTTGGCATTGCCTTCCCGTCGTTTGCCAAAATGGTGATTAGGTCCCATAAAAACGGCTTTCACATTAATTTTTGTTAAAATATATTCCTCAAAAAAAGAAACGGCAGATTTTTGAGACAATATTTTTGAAAACGGAATTATCAAAACTGTGTCGATGCCCAATTTTTCAAAAAGGGTTATTTTTTGTTCTAAAGTATTGATTAAGAAAAAATCGGATTGGGTTTGCAGGGTTTGTTGCGGGTGAGGGTCAAAGGTAATGAGTACGCTTTGGTAGTTGCTTTGTTTCGCATAATGTGTTACATGCTGCAACAACGCCTGATGTCCCAAGTGCACGCCATCGAACGAACCGACAGTGATGACGGAGGGAAGGGAAAGTTGTAAGGAGTTGGTGTAATGTTTAAGGTTCAAGGTTCAAGGTTTAATGTTCAATGTTTAATGTTTAATGTTTAAGGTTTAATAAAAAGCATATTCTTTGAACTTTGAACTTTAAATCTTAAACTTTAAACTTCTTACGGCATTTCCAAAAATATTCTGCGTTTTGTTTCCGTAGATGTTTTTGTACAGGTTTTCTCCTTTGCGCTCGCTGTGTCCCATTTTGCCAAGAATTTTTCCGCAAGGGGAAACAATACCTTCAATGGCAAAGCAGGAGCCGTTGGGGTTGTGTTTCGGATCCATGCTGGGGTGTCCTTCAAAATCGCAGTATTGGAAGGCTACTTGATGGTTATCAAAGAGTTGTTGTGCTATTTTGTCGCTAACTACAAATTTGCCTTCGCCGTGGCTGATGGCAATTTGGTGAATTTCCCCAATGTTGAAAGAGGTTAACCAAGGAGAGCTATTGCTGGAAACCACAGTTTTCGTAATTTGCGAGACGTGGCGGTTTATGTCGTTTCTGAACAATGTGGGCGATTCCGGGGTAACCTCGCCCATTTTTGCAAAAGGCAACAACCCCGATTTCACCAATGCCTGAAAACCGTTGCAGATGCCCAATATGAGCCCATTACGGGATAACAGATGTTGTACGGAGGTTTTAATCATATTATTATTCAAAACATTCGCAATAAACTTTCCGCTTCCGTCGGGTTCGTCGCCGGCGCTAAAACCGCCGCTGAGCGCCAAAATTTGCGCTTTGTCAATCCACGCGGCAAGTTCCGCAATGGATTGATTGATTTCGGTTTCATTCAAATTGCGAAAAACAAAGATTTGAGTGGCAGCGCCGGCTTCTTCAAAAGCGCGCGCCGTGTCGTAATCGCAGTTGGTACCGGGAAAAACGGGGAGGAAGACTAAAGGGGTTTGCATATTGTTTTTATTACGAATTACGAATTACGAATTACAAGATTTCT